>Ga0134125_10000746_pt1 | contig 42555 bp, 26 predicted proteins | sample KB31751_FD_96464 | JGI IMG/M metagenome (GOLD analysis project Ga0134125, IMG submission 96464) | Terrestrial soil microbial communities with excess Nitrogen fertilizer from Kellogg Biological Station, Michigan, USA - KB3-175-1 | ecosystem: Environmental > Terrestrial > Soil > Unclassified ...
ACGGCTAGAACGGGTTGCTGGTCAGTTCCTGCAGCCGCTCCGCATAGGTTCGTCCGGATTTCAGCTGCGTGCCGTCCCGAAGGGTGATGACGTAGTCGCCGTGCGCGGCAGGCTGCAGAGCCCTGATCCGCTCCAGATTGACGATGATCGAGCGATGGACGCGCAGGAAGCTCGCTGGATCGAGGGACGTCTCGAGCGCGCTCATCCGCACATGGAGCAGGTGATTCGCCCGCCCCGCGTGCAGCTCGACGTAGTTCTCCGCTCCGCCGATCCAATCGATTTCCTCGACATTCACCAGCACGGTCTTGCCGGCCGAGCGCACGGCCAGGCGTTGCAGATATCGCCGGGGCGAAGCCAGGGATTCGAGCAGGCTGATGATTTGTGGGTTGGCGTCGGTGGCGAAGGCCGAACGGATGCGGCTCTTCGCGCGTGCCAGCGCCTTCACGAAGCGCTCTTCGATCACCGGCTTCAGCAAGTAATCGAGTGCGCTGATCTCAAACGCCTGAATTGCGTAGCGGTCGTGGGCTGTGACGAACACGACCGCCGGCATGCGTTCCGCGCCGATCCGGCGGACGACCTCGAATCCATCCACCTCCGGCATCTGCACATCCAGAAGCACGAGATCCGGATGACTGCCGCGAATCGCGGCGACGGCCTCACGCCCGTCTCTGGCCTCCCAAACCGACGATATCTCGGAATCCTTCGCGAGCAGCTCGCGCAAGCCCTCCCGCGCCAGCGGTTCGTCATCCACGACCAAAGCCGTCAGAGGCATGCTTCCCTCGCATCCTCCTCGGAGGTGGCGCGACGGAACGGAATTCTCATGGTCACTGCCACTCCCCGCTGATCGCAGCCCTCGATCTCGAGCTTCGCGTCCTCACCGTGAAGCTGCAGCAGGCGTGCACGGGTGTTCGCCAGGCCGATGCCGCGACCTGCGCCCGTGTCCCCCGGCAGCAGCCCCGGCCCATCGTCCTGCACTCGAAGCCGGAGCGTCTCGCCGACTTTCGCGGCGGTAATGAGGATGCGTCCGGCGGTCGAGCTGCGCTCGATGCCGTGTCGAATGGCGTTTTCCACGAGCGGCTGCAGGATCAATTGCGGCACCCGGGCGTCCTGCGACGCCGCGTCAGTCGAGATTTCGACCCGCAGCCGGTCCGCGAACCTGACTTGCTCGATGGCAAGGTAGATTTGCAGATGCTCCAGCTCGCGGCGCAAGGAAATCTCGCGGGCGTCCGCATCCTCCAGCACACGCCGCAACAGATCGCCCAGGTAGCCGAGCATCCGCTCCGCGCCCTGGCTCTTTTGCTGGCGGACCAGCACCGCGATGGCATTCAGCGTGTTGAAGAGGAAATGCGGCTGCAACTGCATCTTCAGCGCCTGCAGCCGGGCGCCCACCAGCTGCGACTGCAGCTCGGAGGCCCGCAGCTCGAGCTGCAGCGCTTCCCGCGAGCGCTCCTCATAGCCGCTGTAGTAGAGGACTCCGCGCTGAATCCCCAGCACGAGGAAGTAGTCGAACAGCCCCCCCTGAAACCCAACCGCCAGCAGCTGCGGCAATGCCTCTCGCACGGTCCTCATCGTTGGAAACAAGTGCAGGCTCGAGTAAAGGATGCTCTCCAGGGTCAATTCGAAAGCCGAGAATCCCGCCCCCGCCAGCAGATGGAACGCGGTCCGCGGCAGCCAGTTGCGGCGCTCGAGCGGATATTCGCGCCCGAGCCAGAGCACTCCCGGCGTCAGGAGCGCCCACGCATAAGCGCCCAGCAGCCATGCCGCCAACAGATGCCACCAGGGGGTCGCGTCGTGCGCGACCAGCCTGCGTGTCAGGCCCTGGCTGAAATATAGAAGGCCGAGCAGCGTCCACAGCAGGAAATAGAGCGGATAACTTCTCAGGTCCCGTTTGAATGCGTTATCCATCGGCTGCCGGGGGCTCAAGCGGTGGCCGCCGTGTTGCGTGTCTGCAGCCGCCGCAGGAAGGCCCCCAGCTGCTCGACGCTGCGCGCAATGGTGCGCACATCGGTCGCGGCGGGAAACAACACCATCGCGGGCGGCAGCGGGCGATCGATGATGAACCTGGAAAGGGGGGCCGAGTAAATGCCCAGTTGGTCCACCGCCGTGTGGCACGCCTCGACGTCATCGATGCCCTTGGCGAGCCAGCCGACGATCTGCAGGCCGGAGCGCACCGGGGCGAGCTCCATGACATCCGGGATATCGCGCTTCACGGCTTCGATCAGCGCCTGAAGGCGCGCGGTGTAGAGATCCCGCATGCGCCGCATGTGCTGCTCCATATGCCCCTCGCCGATGAATTCCGCCAGCACCGCCTGCTCCAGAACCGGAGGGAACCGCTGCAGCACCGAGCGCGCGGCCGTCACCGGCTCCACCAGCCTCTCGGGGGCGATGAAGAATCCGAGCCGCAGCGAGGGAAACAGCATCTTGCTGAAGCTGTTGGAATACACCACACAGCCCGTGCGATCCAGGCTGTGGAGCGCGACGAGCGGGCGATCGGCGAATCCCAGCTGGCTGTCGTAATCGTCCTCGACGATGACTGCGCCCGTTTCACCCGCCCAACGCAGCAGGTCGAGGCGGCGCTGCAGGGACATCGTGCTTCCCAGCGGGAACTGGCAACTCGGCGTCACGTAGGCCAGCTTCGCCAGCCGTGCGCGACGGCAGCCGGCCGCGCAGTCGATCCCCTCCTCGTCCACCGGCACCCCGATCACCTGCGCGCCCAGCGCGCGCAGCAGCGCGGTAATCGCAGGGTATCCGGGGTCCTCGAGCCAAACGCGGTCGCCTTCGTCGAGGACGAGTCGCGCGATCAGGTCCAGAGACTGTTGGGTTCCCGCGGTGATCACGACCTGGTCGGCGGTGCATTTCACGCCCCTGGTCAGGCTGGCGTGCGCCGCGATCGCCTCGCGCAAGGCGGGCAGGCCGCCGACGGACCCGTGATGCAGGAGGCGGTCGGCGGCGGCTCGACGCAGGCAGCGCGCGGTGATGCGGCTCCACGTGCGGAGCGGAAAGGCCTCGAGCGCCGCCATATCCGGCAGTAATACGTTGGCCACGGCGTTCGGACGTATCCAGGTCGGGAGAAAGGGATGGCTCGCCAAGCGACGGCCTCGAGCGGAAAGCGCTGGCACCGCGACGGCCGGTCGCGACCGGGCGCGGGCTGGTACGGAGCCTGACTGCGCGGACGACAGCGCTGTCATATCGCGCACGAAAGAGCCGCTTCCGACGCTTCCTTCTATATAGCCCTCGGCGATCAGATGATCGAACGCGGCAACCACCGTTCCGCGTGCCACGCGATATTGACGTGCAATACTGCGCGTCGAAGGCAGCCGGGCACCGGGCGGGAGCCTACCCTCGACGATGGCGAGCCGGATCTCATCGTAGAGCCAGCGCAGCAGGGTGGCGCCGTCCGCACGGGGCCGGAGTGCAAGGGTCACAGGGGCAGCTGTCTTCGACACGGCAATCCAACGGCGCGACGAGGAAAGTGGCTCATCCGGCAGGCGGGCGAATGCCCGGAGCACCGGTCCATCTTCAGCTTGGCACAGCGTATCACAGATTGACACCCGCGATCTGATACCGCTACCATCCCGCCCGGAGATCGCATACCGGAGCGCCGCGCCTGTACCTCGGCATCGACATCGGCACCTCGAGTGTCAAGGCAGTGCTCCTGACGGAGCAAGGCTCTATCTCGGCCTCGGCTTCCGCCCCTCTAGACGTCAGCAGACCGGCTCCCGGGTTCTCGGAGCAGGATCCCGGGGAATGGTGGCAGGCTACGGTACGTGCCGTGACCGCCCTGTCGGGTGCTGCGCGCGCGAAAGTTCGCGCGGTGGGGCTCTCGGGGCAGATGCACGGGGCGACGCTGCTCGATGCGCAGGACCATCCGCTGCGGCCGGCCATCCTGTGGAACGACGGCCGCTCCGCGGAGGAATGTTTGGAGCTCGAGCGCCGGGAGCCCTCTTCCCGCGCCATCACCGGCAACATCATGATGCCGGGATTCACGGCCCCGAAGCTCCTCTGGGTGGCACGACACGAGCCTGATATCTTCCGCCGCACGGCCTCCGTGCTGCTCCCCAAGGATTACGTGCGCCTGCGCCTGACCGGTGAGAAGGTCAGCGATATGTCCGATGCCGCCGGCACAGGCTGGTTGGACGTCGGGCGGCGTGAATGGTCGGATGCGATGCTTGCGGCAACGGATCTCAGCCGCGCGCACATGCCGCTGCTCGTCGAGGGTTCCAGTCCCTCGGGAACTCTGACGGCTGCCGCTGCTGCAGAACTCGGCATCCCTCGGGTCGTGGTGGCAGGCGGTGGCGGAGATAATGCTGCCAGCGCCGTCGGCCTGGGCGTGGTGCGCCCTGGGCAGGCATTCCTATCGCTGGGAACCTCGGGTGTGCTCTTCGTCGTAACGGACCGCTTCCGTCCCAATCCGGAGCGGGCGGCCCACGCGTTCTGCCACTGTCTGCCGGGCCGCTGGCACCAGATGTCAGTGATGCTCAGCGCAGCCAGCACGCTCGATTGGGTGGCGCAACTCGTGGGCGCGACGGATCTGCCGCAACTCGTCGCTCAGGCCGAGGCTCATGGCCTCAGCCGGCATTCGGCCATCTTCCTCCCGTATCTGACGGGCGAGCGCACCCCGCACAACGACCCCAACTGCAGAGGGGTCTTCTTCGGCCTGCGGCCCGATACCACGCCGGCGGAGCTGACAGGAGCGGTGCTCGAAGGCGTTGCGCTCGCGTTCGCCGACGGCCTCGACGTGCTCACGGAAAAGAGCGATCAGGTCGGGGAGATCAGTGTCACGGGCGGCGGTGCGCGCCTCCCGTACTGGGGCAAGTTGATCGCTGCGGCCCTGCGCCGGCCCCTGACCTACCGTTCCGGCGGCGAGGTCGGTGCGGCTTTGGGCGCCGCACGCCTCGCGCGCCTGGCCGCGGGTGAAGGCACGGAAGAGGAAGTCTGCACAGCGCCGCCCGTGGACCGGGTGGTCCAACCCGATAGTGCGCTCGCGGCGCTGCTCGCCAGCCGCCGCCGCACGTTCCAGAGGGTCTATCGGGATCTCAAAAATACATTCGTGGAGTTTTGCTCATGACGTTGTTTTCCAGCATCGAGCCGGTCCGCTACGAGGGTCCGGAGACGGCGAACGAGTTCGCCTACCGGGTTTACGACAAGGACCGCAAAGTTCTCGGCAAGCGCATGGAAGACTGGCTGCGGTGCGCCGTCTGCTACTGGCATTCGTTCAACTGGCCGGGACAGGACATCTTCGGCGGCGGCACTCTCCCCCGTCCCTGGCTGGCCCCAAGGATCACTCAGGAGATGGCGGACGAGAAGCTCGAGGCCGCCTTCGATTTCTTCGAGCGCCTCCGCGTCCCCTACTTCACCTTCCACGACGTCGATGCGATGGCGACGGCTGCGACCCTGAAGGAGCACGACCGCAACCTGAAGGCCATCGTCGACAAGATGCAGCAGAAGATGGGTGCGACCGGCATGAAGCTCCTCTGGGGCACGGCCAACCTCTTCAGCCATCCGCGTTACGCCGGCGGCGCCGCCACCAGCCCCGATCCCGACGTCTACGCCTGGGCCGCCGCGCAGGTGCGTTTCTGCCTCGAGGCCACCCACCGTCTCGGGGGCGAGAATTACGTGCTCTGGGGCGGCCGCGAGGGATATGACTCCCTCCTCAACACGGATCTGAAGCGCGAGCTCGATCACTATGGCCGCTTCCTCTCCATGGTCGTCGAGCACAAGCACCGCATCGGCTTCAAGGGCACGATCCTCATCGAGCCCAAGCCCTTCGAGCCCACCAAGCACCAGTACGACCGCGACGTCGCCGCCGTGTTCGCTTTCCTGCAGAAATACGGTTTGACGAAGGAAGTGCGCGTCAACATCGAGGTCAACCATGCGACGCTCGCCGGCCTCGACTTCGAGCACGAGGTGACCGCAGCGCGCGCCTACGGCATCTTCGGCTCCATCGACATCAACCGCGGCGATGCACGCAACGGCTGGGACACCGACCAGTTCCCCAACAACGCGCAGGAGTTGGTGCCGGCCTTCATCCAGATCGTCGAGGAGAAGGGCTTCACCACCGGCGGCTTCAACTTCGACGCCAAGCTGCGCCGCCAGTCGGTCGACCCGGCCGACCTCTATCTCGCTCACATCGGCGGTATCGACACGCTGGCGCGTGGCCTGCTGGCCGCGGCGGACGTCGTTTCTGACCGCAAGCTCGCACGTCTCCGGCAGGAGCGCTATCAGCGTTGGGACAGCGACCTCGGTGCGCGCATCGAAAGTGGTGCGATCGACCTCGCGACCCTGGCCGACCTCGCGGTGGAGAAGAATCTCGACCCGACGCCGAAGTCAGGACGTCAGGAGCTGGCCGAGAGTATCATCGCACGGCACTGCAAGTACTGACGGAGCAGCCGCGAGACCTGTGCCAGTCGACCCGATCCGCAGCGTCGCTATCGTAGGGGGAGGGACAGCGGGCTGGATGGCCGCCGCCTCCCTGTCGCAGTTCTTCCCCCGGCTGCGGGGCAACATCCGTCTCATCGAGTCGGCGGAGATCGGCACGGTCGGCGTCGGCGAGGCGACCATTCCGCCGATCATCGAGTTCCTGCGTACCCTGGGATTCGATGAGGATGAGGTCGTCCGCAGGACGCAGGCGACCTTCAAGCTCGGAATCGAGTTCAAGGACTGGACGCGGCCCGGCCACTCGTTCATTCATCCCTTCGGGCCCATAGGCTTCCCCCGAAGAGGGGTGCCGTTCACCGCGTACTGGCGCATGCGGCGGGAGAGCGGCGCGGCGGGCCCGCTCGAGGAGTATTCGCTCGCCGCCGTCGCGTCCCGGCAAAAGAAGTTCATGCGGCCGATCCGGCGGCCGGACTCCCCGCTGGAGACGATCACTTACGCGTTGCACCTCGACGCAGGGCTCTTTGCCGCGTATCTGCGCACCCACGCGGAGAACCGGGGTGTCATCCGCACCGAGGGCAAAGTCCGCGACGTGGCACTGAAGCCCGAGAACGGCTTCATTGAATCCATCACCCTGGAGAGCGGGGAGCGCATCGAGGCCGACCTCTACATCGACTGTACGGGCTTTCGCGGACTGCTGATCGAAGGCGCGCTCAAGACCGGCTATGAGGATTGGACGCGATGGCTGCCCTGCGACCGGGCAGTGGCTGTCGCGTGTCGGCGCAATGGCCCGCTCTCCTCGCACACCCGCGCCACCGCGCGCGATGTCGGCTGGCAGTGGCGCATTCCCCTGCAGCACCGCGTGGGCAATGGATACGTCTACAGCAGTCAGTTCATGAAGGACGACGAGGCGCAGGACGTGCTGCTCTCCGGCCTCGAGGGACCGGCGCTTCGCGATCCGCTGCGCCTGAGATTCACCACAGGGCGGCGCCGTCTCTGCTGGAACAAGAATTGTGTCGCCGTCGGGCTGTCCGCGGGCTTCCTCGAGCCGCTCGAGTCCACGGGCATCCACCTGATCCAGCGCGGTATCTTCCTGCTGTTGGTCTTCTTTCCCGACCGCCGGTTCCAGCAGGTGGACATCGATCGCTTCAACAGGCAGTTTGCTTTCGACTACGAGGGTGCCCGCGACTTCCTGATCGCTCACTACGCCCTGACGGAGCGGCCGGGGGAGTTCTGGCAGCACTGCCGCGCTACCGAGATGCCGGACAGCCTGAAGGAGCGCCTGGAGCTCTTCCGCAGCCACTGCCGCATCCTGCGCGACGACCGGGAAATCTTTACGGTCCAGGGCTGGCACGCGATTTTGTCCGGCCAGAATGTCCGCTGCGACGGTTACGATCCGATGGCGGACAGCCTGAGCGGCGAGCAGGCGCAACAGGCGCTCGACGAGGCCCGCCGCGTGATCGCGAATTGCGCCGCCTCAATGCCCTCGCACGAGGATTTCATCGCGCAGCACTGCGCGGCCCCGCCCTCCTGAGGGGCGACCCCCGACCGGCGATCTCAAAGGCTGTGAGGGAGAGATAGAGCCGCCTAGGAGACCGCCGGTGGGAGAAGCCATCAACCGTGTCCGGCTGGCTGCAGGCCGGCCAGAGTCTCGGTGCCTCGAAGCAACCGCTCGTTCTTCCGCGATGTCAGCAACGGAAGCTGCTTCAAAGAGGCAATCATGAAATCGATGAGCCGCAGGTATCCGCGGCGATGCAGCTCCACCACGGCGGAATCGCTCAGCGCCCCCAAGGCGCCCTGATCGATGGTATAGAGTCCCACGCCGTCGCGCCGCGAGCCGTCGTCGAACTCCACCTCGAGATCGATCGGCTCGATGAGCTTCAGCTCCAACAGGCGGGTCACGAAGACCTTCGTCGCCCGCAGGCCGGGTTGCAGATACCTGAAGGTCTGCCTGATGCTCTCCAGGTACTGTGTCGGATGCCCGTTATCCGTAAAGAGGGGCTCCCCGGCTTCGACACCGACCCGCGGATGGTCGAGGTCGATGGCCAGCTCCTTCCCGTGGGCACAGAAAGGCGCCCGCTGCAGCATCAGCGGCCTGTAGGCCCGCCCCTGCCGCCAGTCCTCCAGAAACAGATTCTCGTCCCGGTCGTATCCCAACATCACGCCGCAAAGGAATTGCCCGGTGACCGAGTCCTTCGAGAGCAGGATCGGATAATGGACCACCAGATGCGCAAACTCGCCGGTGATCACCTGCACGAAGCGCTGGCTGTCCCCGTAGGCTGCCGAAGCCCGCCCGTCCACGCGCAGCGACCTATGCGCCCCATTGTTGACCGTCGCGATTCGGGTCACGATATCCTGCCTCCGTACCTTCGGGATACTCGAGCCGCCCGCCCTCGTCCGCACTGAGAGCGGGCGGCGATCATGCCTGCAAGGGTCAGAACTTGGCGCGCACCCCCATTGTATAAGAGCGTCCGTAATCGACCAGATTGAGCGTCTGGTTCTTGAAGCGCCCGTAGGTATGGTAGACGGCGTCCGTGAGGTTGAGTGCTTCGAAATATGCGCTCACATGGCTGGTGATGTCGTACTGAGTGCTGAAGTCCACCTCCGTCGAGCTCGCCAGATTGACCGGCTCCGGCGCGAAAGACCCGCCGTTCTGCTCCTGGCCCAATTGGATGAGCTCATCCGCCTGCCACTGCACCGTCACCCGCGCCTGCAGACCGTGCCCCTGATAGAAGGCGACGAAGTTGGCGGAGTTGCCGATGCCCGGCAGGGCGAACTGGTTGGACTGGAGCACGTAGGGGTTGAAGTTCGCGTTGGTGTGAACGTACGTGCCGTTGACCTGGAAGCCGAAGCCCCACATCAGCATCTGCTGCCATGTAGCTTCGACGCCGGTCACATTTGCCGACAGGCCATTGACCAGCTGGGCCTGGGCGAAGACCGCCGGGTTGCCCGTGTTGCTCGAATACGGAGCCGGAGCGGTGTCGATCACACCTGGAATGGTGACGTTGCTGACACTGTAGACCGGGAACTGGGTGACGCGCTTCATGAACCCATCGGCCGACACGTAGTCGTTCGAGCCGTAGTACCACTCCGCACCCAGATCGTAGTTGTTGGACAGATACGGCAGCAGCTTTGCGTTGTTGGCCGTCGAGTTCAGAGAGGCGACCCGCCCGCCGTAGGTAACGGTCGGAAGGATCTGATCGTTGTTCGGCGGACTTTCCGTGCGCGAGAAGTCGAGCCGCACCTTCAGGTCGGGGCGGACCATCAGGTTCAGGTCCAGTGAAGGCAGGAAGTACCCGTAGGAGGTGCTCGCCGGCGTGTATACCGAGGGGTAAAGATCGATGCGGTACGCCGTCGGGTCACCCAGGCCCTGCCAGTGCAGGTCCTGGACGTTGGCCTGCAGACCCGCGATCTCCTCCTTGGTCCTCACGTACCGAAGCCCGAGATCGGCCTTCAGGGTCATGTCTCCGATCGGGAAGTTGTCTTCCGCGGTGAGGAATGGCGCATAGTTCTTGCGATCGACATGCTGGTACGAGCCCGGGCTCAGCGCCATCGCAGGGATGCCGCCGGTGTAGACAGGATAGCCCGCGCTCGGCGACCAGTCCGCATTGACCGGCTGTGTCTCCAGGTACTTGTACACCGACCACGCGCTGTACTCGAGCACGCTCGAGGGCAGATTGCCCGCACCGCTGTAACCCGGCATCCAGGGGCTGATGCCCACTTGCGTGAACAGCGACGACGGCAGCGCGACACCGTCCTTGTTGCCCGACGCCGGCCCATAACCCGACCAGAGCTGCCAATAGTTGTTCGTGAGGGTATCCATCTCCTTGGAATTCCACAGGTCGTCCACGAACTGCGCCCCGAAAGTCACCTTGGCGGCGTTCGCGTGCCAGGTGGCGTCCAACTTCACCTGGTTGATCTTGTCCGTGTTCTGCTGGCTCTGCAGCACCGTCACGTGCGAGCCGATGATGTATGGATTCAATCCGTTGTAGTCGGCCGGCGTGACGCCCGGCGCGGTGGGAGGCGCCGTCAGGCCGGGACCGGCAGAACCCGGGCCGTAGGCGCTCCAATACGGCAGCACCTTGCCGCTGGCGTTGAGAACTATGCCGCCGTCGTACTGGTTCAGGTTGTCGCCATAGCCGACGTCCGCATCGACATCGGTGTAGCCTCCGTTCGGGTTCAGCTTCGATACGGACTGATCGGCGTCGAGCTCCGCGCTCCAGTCGTCGTTGACGTCCCAAAGGATATTGATGCCGGGAGTGTTCGTGACGATGTAATCCGTTGCCACGAAGGAATTGAAGTCCGTCGGCGCCGCGCCGCCGTCGTTGAAGAAATCGACGATGGTGCTGTTCGCGTCCAGCGTCACATTGTTGAAGCTTCCGTTCCAGCTGCTGCGCTGGAACCGGTCCGCCTGCTCGTCGTCCGAGGAGTAGTTGTCGTCGATGGTCACGAGCACGTTGTCGCTCGGATGCCATTGGAAGGACAACCGCCCGTCCTTGCGCCGCGAGTCGGTGCGCTCGAGGTACATCGCCATGTCCTGCGGGAACCAGCTCTGCACCGCGCTCTTGCCGGTGGCTCCGGGGCCCACGCCGGCACAGCCGGTGGAGCCAAACACAGTGGTGAAGTTTGCGGACAGGTTCGCGCAGTCGAGATCCGTCGCCTTCCAGCCGACGATGTCCTGATGGTGAGCGAGGATATGATGATCCGTGTAGTCGCCGTCGATCAGAATGCCGAACTTGCCATCGGCGAAGGTGTCGCTGATGAGCCCGCCGAATGCGGGCCGGTTGCCGCCGTCCAGGGAGTAATCGGTAATCGAGGCGAACCCCTGCGCGTGCAGGCCGGGATTGTCGAACGGATTCGGGAATTTGACGTTGATCGTCGCACCGACGGCACCCGAGGAGAGGCTGAAGTCGGGCGTCTTGTGGACATCCACCTCGCCGACGTAGTTGGCGCTCATGGTGCTGAAGTCCAGGCTCTGGCCGTTGCCCGAGGCGATCGGCCGTCCCTCCAGCAGGAGCTCATTGAACTGATCGCCGAATCCGCGGACGGTCACCCCCGTCACGGCGCCGGTGGCCGTGGGGGCGCCCGCGCCGGACATCTGGTTGATGGACCCGCGGTTGACCGTCACGCCCGGGATGCGTCCGACGGCCTCGCCTATCGAAGCGTCGGGGAACTGGCCGATGTCCTCCGCGGAGACCGCATCGACGACGCCCAACGACAGCTTCTTGATCTGCAGAGCGCGCTCGAGAGATCCGCGGATACCCGTGACGACGATCTCCTGCAGTTGGTCGGCACTCGACGCCGCGGGCGTGGTCGGTCCAGGCTCGGCGGCACCCTGGGGCGCCGCGGCCTGGGCGACCAGGCCGGCGCCTTCCGGCGGCAGGGTGTCGTTGGACGCCACCCTGACGGTGCGCCAACGGGTGGATTTTCCGGATGCCTGATCTGCCTTCGCCCTGGGCTTCGGCGTGCCGCTCGCAGGCTGCAACGGCTGAGCATTCTGCGCGTGCAGCAATCCGGTCAGACCGAACGTGACAGACCCGAGCGCGAGGCTCGACAGGCCTACTTTCAATGTTCTCTGGGATGCGGGCTTTGACGCATTTCGTAACGACTTCCGACTCATCAGACGACTCCCCTCTCTATTAGGACTCGAGATGTTGCAAGCAAGCAACGCCGGCGACTGACAGCGCTGGCATTTCGACGACTGATTCCCCCCATGCGGTGCAAAAGTGCTGTGCGGGTGAAGTGTCAGCGTGTACTGCTGGTAACGCTACCGCACTCAGAATACTCATAACTCCGGTGATGTCTTGGTCCATTATCGGATGAGAACCTGGACCATTAACGGCGGTGGGGCCATCCAACACCGTTGCGTTGCGCGCCTTCCACAAAACTGCCGGCAAGCGGGCCCGATCCGCAGCCGACTGCGGTAGCCAGGTGTCGGATGTTCTGCAGGGTGTCAGCGAGCGGGCAGCAGCAAGCGCAGCATCGGCTCGGCCACGTCCCGGGGCATCTTCTTGAGGAGCGCCCTGATCAGCATCGTCCGCATTCCCTGAGCGAGCGCCGGGTTCATCGGGCCCAGCATGCCGCGATATTCCTGCGGCACGTATGGAATCGGATCGCCGTCGGTCCGGAACACATAGTGGTCGAACATCGCTCGCCAGGCCTCGCGTCGGCTCGCCGGCAGCGGTGTGATCGCGAGCAATCCGAGCGCCAGCGCCGCGAACGGCTCCGCTTCCCACTCGACGGCGTCGAACCACCAGAAATTCATGGAGAGATTCAACGGCTCGAGCGACTCGACGTTGTGCCACCAGAGGTTGGGCAGGAAGACGCCGTCCCCGGGCTCGACCTCGGCCACTTCGGCGCTGGCCAGAGCCTCCGCGAAGCGGGGGAAGCGGTCCAGGTCCGGGGACGGGAGCCGTACCAGGCTGGTCGGCTGCCCGCCGGGCGTGTACTCGAGCGGTCCGACATACAGATTCGGCAGCTGTTCCGGCGGAAAGAACGTAAAGCGCTTGCGGCCGGCGATCATGCAGTTGATGCCGTCCAACGGATCATAGTGCGTCGGCATCGTGACGGCGTTGCCGAGCCACAGCCAACTGCTCGCCGGCCGGTCCAGGATGGCGAGCGTGTTTTCGCGCCCGATCTGCGGCAGATTCTTCTCCGCCGAGGCGGCCCCCGTGTAGAGCGCGGGCGGATTCGGTTGCTGCATGCAGGCCAGGAGCCGCGCGAAGATGGCATGAAACGGCTCGTTGCCGTTCTCGAAGTTCAGGCCGCTCATGTCGTCGCGATAGAAGAAGAAACCGTTGATCTCAGGCGGCCCGATGTACGTTCTCACCGGCCGTCCAAGATCGCGGGCGCGAACATAGTCGAAGAGGGACTGCGGTGACGCGGCGGCTGCGCGCACGATCGGCCAATCCTTTACCACTCCCTTGAGGACGGCCGGTCTGTCGCGCGGAATGATCTCCTCGCGCAGGGTCCTCATGTCGACGTCTCGCCATTCCGGCGTCTTCGCTAGCGCAGTCGGTTCCAAGGGGAGCTCCGTGATGATGACTCGAGCGTACCTTCGTGCGGGGCGTTGTCTTGGTCCATTATCGCGATCACCGATAATGGACCAGTGGCGGCCGGCGGCGAGCGCCTCAGCCGTCGAGCGGCGGCGACAGTGCAGCCTCGAGGGGCAGCACCGCCCCTGCGCTCGCCACCTCGAAGCGCAGCTCCTTGCGTCCGTAGTCGATGGACACACGCGCGAAGCGCCGCAGGCAGTCCATGCCGAAAAGCAGCGCCGGCTCCCGGCTCAACCCCCATACGTCGAACACCTCCAACGGAGCGACGACGAATGGCGTGTAGGTCAGGTGCAGCTCACCGAGGCGAATGTCCCTGATGTTGGTAGTCAGGCCGATCATGCTGCCGCCGGTCACCCCGTACAATCCCACCGACCCATGCGCCAGCTGCCGATCCCGGGCAGTCAGCTGCAGCGCGTCATAGAGCGCCGGATTGGCCACCGACACCTCGGCACCCGTGTCGATGAACGCGGCCGCGCGCACTTCACCGACCTGGCAATTGCTCGCCCGCAGCCGCCCGGAGCTGCCGAGAGTGTGTACGACGGCTTCGTCCCAGTGCTCCCACATGGCGGCGAAGAAACCCTGGGGCCGCATCACTCTGAGCGTCCCGGCCCTGAAATCGAGCACTATGCGGTGCTTGTCGAGCACGTCGAGTCCCAGATAACCGTCCACGCCCAGCATCTTGCGCGGCAGCACGGGAGCTTCGAGCGGCGGACAGAGCAGGCTTCCCATCCTGAGGCTCGCAATCCTGACGAGCACCGCCGGCTCGCCGCGGATGATCCCCTCCACCAACACCTTGCGGCCCTGCGGCAGGCCGAGTTGCGTGGCAATCTCCGCGGCCAGCAGCGTCCGTTCGGCGCCCGTATCGACCAGGAAGCGGTAGGGCCCCCTCCCGTTGATGTAGACGGAAGTCGTGAGGCGGTTGTCGAAGGTGCCCGCGGTGTGGACCAGGCCGGAACCGTCGTCCTTCGATGTACTGCTCTTGGCACTGGCCGCGCCAGGAGAGCGAGGGTTCTGCACGGCCGGTGGCGCGGGCGTGCTGATCGCGCCGCCGTCGATGCGCGCGCCGAGGTCGCCGCCCAAGCCCGGATACCACACTGCGCTCGCTCGAGCGAGGGCGGGTGCAGCAGCGATGGCGAGGAGGCTCTCGGCCACGAAGCGCCGCCGCGACCAAGGGACGCACGGACCCTCTGTCGCCGTCCGGGCGTTCGACCCAACCGAATTGATGACCTTCCCTTCCATGGCAGCTCTATCGGCGCCCTTCTGGTAGTCACCCTGCACCCAGCATGCGCCTTCCGCGGCCGGGTGTCATGATCCACGGCGGGTGGTCCATCAAAGCGACTGGACCATTATCCGATGCTTGGGTGGCCGGCCAGGCGGCTCGGCGAACGAGGTCAGCAGACGGGCGGCGGGCGGGTTAGCAGGCGGGCCGCCGGCAGGCCCTCGGAGCTGCGCTGCGGCTCAGACGCCGCGGAGCATGTGCATGACGCGGGCGCGGATCCGCGCGTAGTTTTCCGGCTTCAGCGGCCCCAGAAGCCCGTGCTGCTCCGGCGGCAGATGCGCCAGCGGATGCCCATTGGTCCGGAAGACATAATGATCGAAGAACGCCTTCCACGCCTGCCGCTCCGCCGGCGGGCGCTCCGCGATGGCGATCATGGCGAGCAGCATGCTGGTGTACGGCGCATCGGGGCCCGCGCTGAACGCGTCCCACCAGTAGTTCACCAGGCCATTGAGCGGCGCCAGCGATTCCACCTTGTGCCACCAGAGCTTCGGCAGGTAGAGGGCGTCTCCCGCCTCGAGCTCCACCCTGAGTGCCTGCGCGCGGATCTCTTCGAAGAGCGGATACTCCTCCTTGCTCGGGCCGTCCGCCGAAGCGGCCAGGCTGACCGGAGCGCCCGCCATCGTGTTGTCGATGGGGCCGACGTAAAGCCTGCCGATCAGCGTGGGAGCGAACAGCGTGAAGCGGCGCCGGCCCGCGATCACGCACGCGAGATTGTCGTAGGTATCGTGGTGGCAGGAGACGTTCGAGCGGGTGCCGAGCCAGATGCGCGGGCTCACGCCCTGCCCGAGAAGCGGCATCGCGTTGGCGGCCGCGAAGCCCGGCAGCGATTCGCCCGTCGGCACCGAGCCGACATAGACGGAGGCCGCAGCGGCGCTGTCGAGAGACTCCACCATGAGCTGCAGCGCATCGAGCAGTTTCATCATGCGCCGCTCGAAGTTGAAGCCCTTGAAATCCGGCGCGTAGTAGTACTTGCCCCCGATCTGCGGATGGCCGAGGTAGGCCTCTACGCGGGCGCCGACATCGAAAGCGGCCAGATAGTCCTTCAAGCGCCCCGGAGCGCCCTGCACCGCCTGCACCACCGGCCAGTCGGCGACCAGGCCGCGGAGGATGACGGGCTGGCAGGGCTCGACGACTTCGCGCTGGAAGCGCTTGGGAGTGAGGTCCCGGCCGGCGGTCTCTTTGGGCGAGAGAGTCATGGGGTCACCGCGGAGATCGCCGGCGGGAGCGGGACGTCAGCCGAGAGCCGATGGGCGCAGGCCGGCGAGGCCCTCGGTAGCTTTCAGGATGCGGCCATTCTTCTTGCGCGCCAGCACCGCGAACTGCTTGAGCGAGCCGATCATGTAATGGATGAGGCGCATGTAGCCGCGCCGGAACAACTCCACCACCGCCTCATCGGGCAGCCTCATCAGGGTGTCCTGGTTGACGGTGTAGAGACCATCGCAGTTGATGATCCGGCCATCGTCGAATTCCGCTTCCAGATCCACCGGCTCGATGAGATTCAGCTCGAGCAGGCGCTTGATGAAGTGCTTGGTCACCTCGATGCCCGGCGCCAGGTCCTGGAAGGCCCAGATGATGCGCTGCAGGTACCTGGAGGGCTGGCCGTGCTCGGTGAAGAGCGCCGTGCCGCCCTCGACACCGACGCGGGGGTGATCGAGGTCGATCGCCACTTCGGGCCCCTGTGCGTAGAACGGCACTCGCTGCAGGCCCAGCGGCCTGTAGAACTGCAGGTCGCGCCATTCTTCGAGAAACAGGTTCTCGCCCTCGTCGAAGCCCAGCATGACCCCGCAAAAGAACTCGCCCGTATTCCCGTCCTTCGAGAATAGGATCGGATAGTGCACCACGAGCTGCGGGAACTCGTTGACGATCACGTGCGTGAAACGCTGATTGTCCCCGTAGGCCGCCGACGCACGCGCGTCGACCTTGAGCTCCTTGTGGGTCTCTTTGTTCAGCGGAACGATGCGAGTCATTGTGGCGAATCAGCCGTTGTCCAAAGCCTTGGCACGGACCTCAAACGGGCTGCAGTCCGTACTCGTATATCTTGTTCAGCAGCTCGCGGTTCTTCGGCAGCCGCAAGCGCATCTCGCCCGTGATCCGCTCATTCTCCCTGAGAAGCCGCGAGGCGGCCAGTGCGGTGTCCACAGTATCCTCGGGCGCCACCTGGGTCTGGAAGCCCATTCCATAAAGCACGTACTGATAGCTCGCCGCCGGGAAGACCTCCTCCAGGCGGTCGAACTCGTCGAAGAACCACGGCGACTGGTATTTCCACAGGGTGAGCAGATCCCGCAGCCGATCCGGCACCGTAGCCGGATCGACGTTGTCGCGCCAGAAGGCGGTATCGGTACGCTTCGTCAGCACGTAATGCAGCTTCAGGAAATCCACGATCCGCCCGAAGCGATACATCGTCGCCTCGTTGAAGCGCTTCGCGGTGATGTCCATCACCTCGCGGCACGCCGGCATCTGCTCGGCGAGGAGCTTCGCGGATAGCTCGACCAGGACGATGGCCGAGGACTCGAGGGGCTCGAGGAATCCGCTCGCGAGCCCGACCGCCACGCAGTTGCGCTTCCAGAACGTCTCGCGATGGCCGGCACGGATCGGGATCTTGCGCACCGGCAGGTCCTTGTGCTTCTCGCCGATATACCGCAGCAGCGTCTCCCGCGCCGCCTCTTCGCTCTGATGCCGGCTCGAGTAGACATAGCCGATGCCACGCCGGGTAGGCAGGCAGATGTCCCAGCTCCAACCCGCCTCGTGTGCCGTCGAGATGGTCTGGGAGGCCATCGGCGCATCGGGGGTATCGAACGGCACCTGTACCGTAAGCGCGGTATCGCAGAAGAGAACATCGCCGCACCCCTTGAATCCGACACCGAGAGTCTTGCCGATCAGCAGCGCCGCGAAACCGGTGCAATCAACGAAAAGATCGCCCAGGATCTCCCCGGCCTGCTTGGTCAGCACGCCCTCGATATCGCCCGATTCGCGTTGATTGACCTGCACCACGTCGGCCAGGACATGCCTGACGCCGAGCTTTTCCATGCAATGCTTCGCAAGGAAGGGCGCGAACTTCCCCGCGTCCAGATGATAGGAATAGTTGGCGAGCGCCTTGTACTCCCCGTGAGTGATCGTCTTCGGGGCCAGCCCTTCGTCGCACAGCCGTCCCTGGGGAGTGACGAAATCGCAGAAGCTTGTCCTCTGGCCCTCGAGCATCCAGTGGGGCGCGAGATTCACCTGAGAGAAGCCCTGCGGCACCATCAATGGATGATAGTAGGCGTCATCCGCCGCCCCGGTCGTCCAACCGGCGAACTTTCCTCCCTGCTTGAAGGCGGCGTCGCACTCCCTGAACAGCGCGGTCTCCGATACGCCCATCCTTTCGAGCGATGAGCGCATCGTCGGCCACGTTCCTTCCCCGACGCCGATGATCTTGATGTCCGGAGACTCGATCAGCGTCACTGAGAAGCCGCCCGCCTTCATCCGAGCTTGATGGCGGGCGGCGATGATGCCTGCGGTGAGCCAGCCGGCGGTTCCTCCGCCGACGATGACGACCGCCTTGACTGGTTGTGTCACCTTTAGAACTTGGCGCGTACCCCTAGCGAGAAGTCACGTCCGTAGTTGATCAGGTTCAACGTCTGGTTCTTGAACCGTCCATAGCTGTGGTAGATCGAGTCGTTCAGGTTGACTGCGTCGAAGAAGACGCTCAGGTTGCTGTTGATGTCGTATTGCGTGCTGAAGTCCACCTCGGTCGCACCCGCAAGGTACACCGGCTCGTTGCCGAACGCGGCGCCCCCCTGCTCCTGGCCGAGATTGATCAGCTGCGTACCCTGCCACTGCACCGTGAGCCTGGCCTGGAACCCATGCGCCTGGTAGAACCCGATGAAGTTGGCCGAGTTGCCCAGGCCGGTCACCGCGAACTGGTTCGATTGCAGGCTGTAGTTGTTGAAGCCGCCGTTGGTGTGCACGTAGGTGCCGTTGATCTGCATTCCGAAGCCGCCCCACAGCATCTGCTGCCAGGTAGCCTCGATTCCGTCCACGTCGGCCTTGCCTGCGTTGGTGAAGGTGCTCTCCGCGAACACCGCCGGCTTCCCGCAGTTGGCATCCGTGAAGGTCGCAGTGCCAACGTAAGAACACGGCGCCGGATCGATGATGCCCGGAACGGTGACGTCCACCACGCTCGAGGTCGGGAAGTTCTTCACGTCCTTGAAGAACGCCTCAGCCGACACGTAGTCGTTCGCGGCGTAGTACCACTCCGCGCCGACCAGGGCGTTGGTCGACTCGTAGGGAGACAGATTCGGGTTGTTGCCCGTCGCGCCGAGCGCGTTGACACGTCCATTGTATGTGGTATTCGGAATGAGGTCCTGGTTGGCCGGAGCGGACGCCGTCTTCGACACGTCCAACCTCACCTTGAAGTCAGGCGTGACCATCAGGTTCAGGTCCAGGCCCGGCAGGAAGTAGTTGTAGGTCTTGCGGAACACCGTCCAGACCGGATTCGGGCTGACTGGGAACCCGTACGCTGTCGGGTCCCCGGCACCCAGCCACGTCATGCCGATGAGCGGCGCCGAAAGGCCGGCGATCTCCTCGTTGGTCCGCTGATACCGCAGCGCCAGCCTGGTGTTGAGCGTCATGCTGCCGAGGTCGAAATCGTGCGACACGCTGATGAACGGCGCGAAGTTCTTGCGCTCCACGTGCTGCTGTGATCCCGGCTGGAACGCCTGCGGGTCTCCCATCGCCGCACCTGTCCAGACGGGGTAGCCGGCGTTGGGTTTCCAGCCGGAGTCGGCCGGCTGCGTGAGCAGGTAGTTCAACACCGCATAGGGGCTGTATGCCACCACGCTCGTCGGCAGGTTCCCCTGGCCGCTGTATCCCGGCATCCAGCTGCCGACATTGACGGTCGAGAAGAAAGACTGCGGCAGGGCAACGCCCTGCGTGCCGCCCGAGGCCGGCCCGTAGCCGCTCCAGATCTGCCAGTAGTTGTTCTGGAAGGTGCTCCACTGCGAGGAGTTCCACAGGTCATCCAGGAACTGGAAGCCGAAATTGGCCTTGGTGCTGCCCGAGTGCCAGGTGGCGTCGATCTTCGCCTCGGTGACCTTGTCCGAGTTCATCTGGGTCTGAATCGGCAGCACGTGCGAGCCGATGATGAACGGGTTCATGCCGTTCGCGTTCGGGGAGATGACCGCGCTTCCTCCGGTGGCCGTGGTGTTCGGACCCACCGCGCTCCAGTACGGCAGCACGTTGCTGTTGTTGTTGAGGACCAGGCCGCCGGTGTACTCGTTGATGGCGTTGCCGTAACCCGTATCGGCATCGATATCCGTGTAGCCCCCGTTCGGGTTGTACTTCGAGTCCGACTGGTCGGCGTCGAATTCCATGGTCCAGTCGTCGTTGACGTACCACTGGACGTTGAGGCCAGGGGTGTTCGTGACGATGTATTGCTCGGCGACGAACGAGTTGAAGTCCGTCGGGCCCGTGTTCATGAAGTTAACGATCGTGCCATTGGCATCCAGCGTCGCGTCCGGGAAGCCCCCGAACCAGGTGCTGCGCTGGTAGCGCACGTCGTGCTCGCTGTCGGATGAGTAATTGTCGTCGAGCGTCACGAGCACGTTGTCCATTGGACGCCATTGGATGGACGCCCTCGCATCCTTGCGTCGGGAATCGATGTACTCCAGGTACATGGCCATGTCCTGCGGGTACCACACCGGCACCGCGCTGCTGCCCGTCGCGCCCGTACCGACCGTGGCGCAGCCCGTGCTGCCGAAGGCGGTGGTGAAATTGGCCGCAAGAGACGAGCAGGCGAAGGACGTGTTGCCCTTCCAGCCGACGATGTCCTGGTGCTGGTTCTTGTACTTGTCGTCGAGATAATCGCCATCGAGCAGGAGGCCGAACTTGCCGTCGCTCGAGGTATCGCTCCACAGAGCGCCGAAGTTCGGCGTGCCCTGGCCGGAGTTGGAGTTCATGTCCTCCTGGTAGTAGCCCGACATGTGCAGGCCGGGGTTGTCGAAGGGATTCGGGAACTTGACGTTGACCGTGCCGCCGATGTTACCCGAGGACAGGGTGAAGTCCGGGGTCTTCAGCGAGTCGACCTCACCGACGTAGATGGAGCTGAAATCCGAGAAGTTGAACGTCTGGCCGTTGCCCGAGGCGATCTGCCGGCCTTCGATCAGCACCTCGTTGAACGAGCCGCCGAAGCCGTCGATGTTGACGCCCTGCACGCGGCCGGTGGCCGTCGGGGCGCCCGCCGCGCTCGCGTAGCTCAGGCTGCCGCGGTTCACGGTGACGCCCGGCAGGCGCGCGACCGCCTCGCCGATGTCGCTGTCCGGGAATTGGCCGATCTGCTCCGCCGACATGGCGTCGACGACACCGAGCGATTCCTTCTTGATCTGCAGACCGCGCTGCAGCGACCCACGGATACCCGTGACGACGATCTCCTGCAGCTGATTGGCGCTCGCCTCCGCGGGAGCGCCCGTCGTCTGCGGTCCGGCGGCTGCGGCATTCTGCGCGAGCAGACCGGCGCCATTGGCCGGCAACGCCCCGGTCGAAGCGAGCTTGATGACCTGGGATCTCAAGGTCTTCTTCTGCTGGGTTGTCGGGGCAGCCTTCGGCTTGGCGGCACCGGTGATCGGATCCTTGGGCGCCGATGCATCCTGTGCATGCAGCGCACCAGCGAATGCCATGGACCCGACCGCCAGGCTCGACAGGCCCAGGGTGCTATAGGGCAGGCGCAGCGCGGTCGCGCGCTTGGCCTCGGCGTTCTTCGAGATATTTCGCCTAGACTTGCGGCTCATCAGACATCTCCCCCTCAAGAGAATGGACGTTGCAAGAAAACAACATTAGGCATGGCCATGGTGTGGCCGCTGCCCTGGATCGGAATTCGGAAGCCCCCTCACGCCGTGGTACTCAAGCGCTACCGGCTCTAAATGGTAGCGCTACCTTAACGCGGCCCGAGTATGTGCCTCTTCTTCGATCCATGTCAACTGTCGTTGCGTACGGCTGACGCCCGGCTTCTCCGAGCGCTAATTCCCCGTAGTCGCAGGTCGCATCTGCCCGCCAGGCGATTACCCGCCCGCGAACTTCGCACCCGCAGCACAGAGCTTTACACAGGTATGGTTGCGCGAACACTGTCGCCGGTATCACTTTGGCTGAAAGGTGCTGCCGGCCCCGACAAACTGCCGCCGCCGGCCGCTGATCCCGACCAGGCGTTGTTCCAGAACCACGTTGCGATAGGCTCCGCATTGACAGCGCTATCATTGCTCAGCAGATGACGCTTTGCAAGGTGGCCGGATACCCTTCGCGTCCCGGCTTCGGTTTTTCGCTGTACCAGCCGACGATAGCCGACCACCTGCAGAGAGGACCGTGATGGCCGCCGCAAGCCCGTTGCAATTCCGCCAGAGAACGGCTGCGGCCGTTATGACCATCGCGCTCACGCTGATAATTACCGCGCCGATTGCGCTCGCGGCTACAGCCGCAGCCACTGCTACGCCCGCACGTGCGGTGACGCCCACGCCCAGGTCCAGGCCCGAGTCCACGTCCGCGTCCGTGTCCACGTCTACATCCACGTCCGACCCCGAATCCTCGTTCACGACTAAGCCCACGCCCGAGCCCGACTCCCCGTTCACGACCACGTCCGCGTCGGCCTCCACGACCGGCCGTCCGCAACTTCAATATCACGGCGGCACCGCACAGCTCCTGCTCGAGGGCGAGCCTTTCCTCATGCTGGGCGGTGAGCTCGGCAACTCCTCTGCGGGCACCGCGGCTCAGGCCGATGCGATCCTGCCGCAGCTCGCGGCGCGGCATTTCAACACGGTGTTGATCCCCGTCGCCTGGGACGAGATCGAGCCCGCGGAGGGTCGCTTCGACTTCTCGATCCCCGATCACTGGACCGCAGTGGCGCGCCGCGAGCACCTGCATCTGGTGCTCCTCTGGTTCGGCAGTTGGAAGAACGCTTTCTCGAGTTACGCGCCGCCATGGGTGCTCGCCGACACCAAACGTTTTCCCCGCGCAGTGTCCGCGGACGGCTCCGCGTTGCCTATCCTCTCCGTGTTTGGCAGCGAGACGATGCGCCGCGATGGCGTGGCATTTGCCGCGCTCATGCGCCACGTGCGCGACATCGACTCCGGCCGTCACACCGTGCTGATGGTGCAGGTGGAAAATGAAGTAGGCTACCTCGGGCTCGGCGGCCGCGACCGCTCGGCCGAAGCCAACCGGCTGTTCGACGCCCCCGTGCCGCAACGACTCATGCAGGCGCTGCGCACGCCGTCGCCGCGGCTGCCCGGCAGGCTCGCGGACGACTTCCGGCCCGGCGGGCACGGCTGGTCACAGGTTTTCGGCGACTCGGCCGATGAAGTCTTCATGGCCTGGTACTACGCGCGCTTCATCGACCAGGTGACGCAGGCCGGAAAGCGGCAGTATTCCCTGCCTGTATATATGAATGCCCAGCTGCCCGCGCCTCACGAGCGGGCAGGCGATTATCCGAGCGGCGGCCCCTACCCCCGCACGCAGCCCATCTATCGCGCCGCCGCGCCGGCCATCGACTTCTATGCGCCCGACATCTACTGGCCGGACTTCGAGCGCTGGATCGAGAGCTATCGCCGGCAGGGAAATCCGGCCTTCGTGCCGGAATCACGCCCCGAGCTCGCGCCCTACAACGCCCTGTATGCCTTCGGTCAGGCGCAGGCGATCGGATTCTCTGCGTTCGGCGTGGACAGTCCGCCCGCCACCGACACCGGCGCGCCCAGGCTTGCCGACGTCTATCAGATTCTCAGCGAGCTCGGCGACGCCTTCATCCGGGCGCAGCAGCGCGGCGACACCCGCGGCTTGGTGCTGCATCTCGCCAGCCCCCGCCCGACGCAGACGGTCGCCCTCGGCGGCTATCTCTTCCGCGCCACCCTGGCACGAGACTGGCGGACGCAGAAGCCGCTCACCGCCGACGGCGCGATGCTCGTCATGCCCTCCGCACCGGGGGAGTTCTACATCCTCGGCAGCGGCCTCACCGTATCGTTCCTGCGCGATCCGGATGCGGACGGCGCCATTGCGGGAATCGCCGGCATCGCCCGCCTGACCTGGAAGGACGGCCGCTGGACGGTCGCGGAGCAGATGAACGGCGACCAGAGCGATCAGGGGCGCGAGCTGCTGATGGACCCGCATGCGATCCATCTCTATCGAGTCCGCCTCTACCGCTATCCCGCGCGCTGAATCGGCGGCATCATCGGCGAGCCATGACGAGCGGCCCGGCATCCCAGGTTGAATCGCTCCTGCGCGATGCCCATCTGCTGCACCGCGCCGGGCGGGTCGATGAAGCCCGCGCCGTGTGCGTGCAGGTTCTGCGGCTGCGGCCGCGGCAGCCGCAGGCGCTGACTCTGTTGGGCATCATCTGCGCCCAGACGGGCGACCTCGAGCGCGCCGTCGCGCTCTTCGGCGAGGCCCTGCTGCTCGATCCGCGCAACGCCGCGGCCCACAACAACCAGGGCAATGTCCTGCGCGCCCTGAGGCGGCCGGCGGACGCCCTCGCAAGCTACGACGAGGCGATCGCGCTGCAGCCGCAGCAGGCGCCGACGCACACCAGCCGCGGCAACGCGCTCTTCGATCTGCAACGCTACGAGGATGCCCTTGCCAGCTATGACAGGGCCATCGCGCTCAACCCCGGGTACGCGCAGGCTCACTTCGATCGCGGCAGGGCGCTTGCCCAGCTGACGCGGTACGAGGCAGCGATCGCCAGTCTCGATCGCGCCATCGCGCTCGGATATGGCGGCGGAGGCGCATGGTACGTGCGCGGCAATGCGTTGTATTCGCTCGAGCGGTTCGAGGCGGCCCTGGAGAGCTACGCCACGGCGATCGCGCGCGAGCCGGGAAATGCCCGCGCGCACCATAACCGCGGCAACGCGCTCTTCATGCTCGAGCGCTACGAGGACGCCATCGCGAGCTATGACCGCGCCATCGCGCTCGATCCAGACATCAGGTCGTCACCCGGCGAGCGGCTGCACGCCAGGATGCAGATCGCCGATTGGCGCGACTTCGCGCCCGAACTCGCCCGGCTGACGGCGCGTATCGAGCGCGACGAAGCCACATCGAACCCCTTCGTCCTGCTCGCCTTGTGCGGCTCGCCGCGGTTGCAGAGGCTGGCCGCGCAAAAATGGGTTCGGGAGAAGCACCCGCCGGATGGCTCGCTGTCGGCACTGCCCGCGCGCCCCCGCCGCGACAGGATACGGGTCGGCTATTTCTCCGCGGATTTCCGCAACCACCCGACCTCCTTCCTGACCGCGGAGTTGTTCGAGATTCACGACCGGTCCCGGTTCGAGCTGACCGCCTTCTCGTTGGGGCCGGATACGCAGGACGAGATGCGCGCGCGGGTGGAGAAAGCTTTCGACCGATTCCTCGACGTGCGGCAGCAGTCCGACCGTGAGATCGCGCAGCTCGCCAGGACCCTGGAGATAGACATTGCGGTGGACCTCGGCGGATTCACGCGCGGCAGCCGGCCGAAGATCTTCGCCCTGCGGGCGGCCCCGCTCCAGGTCAGCTATCTGGGCTATCTCGGCACCATGTCGGCCGACTACATGGACTACCTGATCGCCGACGATCTCATCATCCCGGAAGCCCAGCGCCGGCACTATTCGGAGAAGATCGTCTACCTGCCCAGCTATCAGGTGAACGACTCGCAGCGGCGCATCGCGGACAGGCGCTTCAGCCGGGAGGAGCTCGGACTGCCGCCGGCGGGGTTCGTGTTCTGCTGCTTCAACTCCACCTACAAAATCACGCCGGCCACCTTCGACGGCTGGATGCGAATACTGACGGGGGTGCCCGGGAGTGTTCTCCATCTGTTGGGCGGCAGCGAGCCGGTTGCAGGCAATCTGCGGCGGGAAGCCCGCGCGCGCGGAGTTGCGCCCGAGCGGCTCGTGTTTGGAACGAGGCTGCCCGCTCCCGAGTATCTGGCCCGCTATCGTACCGCCGACCTCTTTCTCGATACGCTGCCCTACAACGCGGGTACCACGGCGAGCGATGCTTTGTGGGCGGGTTTGCCGGTCCTCACCTGCGCCGGCGAGGCGTTTGCGGGCAGGGTCGGGGCGAGTCTGCTGCAGGCGGCGGGCCTGCCGGAGCTCATCACCGCGACTCAGGAGCAGTACGAGCGCTTAGCAGTCGAGCTGGCGGGCAACGCGAAGCTGCTGGCCGGAATCAGGACGAAGCTGGCAAACAACCTCGGCACGGCGCCGCTATTCAACACTGCGGCGACTGCCCGGCATCTGGAAGAGGCGTACGCGACGATGTACGAGCGCTATCACTCCGGGCTCGCACCCGAGCACATCCGCATGAACCGCTGAGCGATTTCGAGCCGGCATCCCTCGCTCTGGGACCGGTATCACTTTCATTTGACAGCGCTGTCAGCCGCATGGGATTCTGCCGCCCCATTATGAGAACAGCCAAGAACCAGCATTCGGGGGTCGGGGTCACCGGGAGAATTGCGTGCATGGCGGCTCTCGGGATGGTTCTCCTGGAAGCTTGCGCTTGCAATCGCGCCCACGGCGCTCAGCCGGCCGTCATTCACCCCAACCTCTGGCCGCAGACGCGCCCGCAGCTGCCCGCGGATCCCGCGCTCGAACGCAAGGTCGACGCCTTATTGGCCGGCATGACGCTCGAGCAGAAGGTCGGTCAGCTCATCCAGGGAGATATCTCGACTCTCACGCCCGCAGACCTGCGCCAGTACCCGCTCGGCTCGGTCCTGAACGGCGGCAACTCCAAGCCCGGCGGCCAGACGCTCGCGCCGCCTGCGGCGTGGCTCACTCTCGCCAACCGGTTCTATCTGGAATCGATGGCATCGGCGCAGGGTCCGCATCCCGTTCCGGAGTTCTGGGGCATCGATGCGGTGCACGGCAACAACGATGTTTTCGGCGCCACGATCTTCCCGCAGAACGTGGGCCTCGGCGCGACGCACGATCCGGCGCTGATGCGCCTCATCGGCCAGGCGACCGCGGAGGAAGTGCGCGCGATCGGCCTCGATTGGACCTTCGGGCCGACCCTCGCTATCGTCAGCGACAGCCGCTGGGGACGCAGCTACGAGAGCTATTCGCAGGACCCGGCCCTGGTGCGCGCGTATGCGCGCGCCATGGTGTTGGGCCTTCAGGGCAGGCCCGGCACGGCGGAATTCCTCGACGCCCACCACGTGATCGCCACGCCGAAGCACTACCTCGGCGACGGCGGCACGCGCGGCGTCGATCAGGGAGACAACATCGAGAGCGAGACGCAATTGCGCGACGCCGACGGCGCGGGCTATCCCGTCGCGGTCGCAGCCGGTGCGCAGTCCGTCATGGTGTCTTTCTCCAGCTGGCACGGCGTCAAGATGGCGGCCAACTACGGCCTCCTCACGGAGGTGCTCAAGGATCGCTGGCATTTCGACGGCTTCGCCGTCGGTGACTGGAATGCGCACGGCCAGGTGCCTGGCTGCACTGACGCGAGTTGCCCGCAGGCGGTGAACGCAGGGCTCGACATGTTCATGGCGCCCACCGACTGGAAGCAGCTCTTCACCAACACGCTGCAGCAGGTGCGCTCGGGGCAGATACCGCAATCACGGCTCGATGATGCCGTGCGGCGGATCCTCCGCGTCAAGGTGCGCGACCGTCTCTTCGAGGAGGGCCCGCCCGCCTCCCGTCCGCTCGCCGGACACTTCGATCTCCTCGGCTCGCCGCAGCACCGCGCCATTGCGCGCCGCGCCGTGCGCGAGTCGCTGGTGCTGCTGAAGAACGAAAATCATCTGCTGCCTTTGAAGCCCCGCGAACGGGTGCTCGTGGCCGGTGACGGCGCCGACAACATCCCGAAGCAGTGCGGCGGCTGGACGATCACGTGGCAGGGCACCGGCACTACCAACAAGGACTTCCCGCACGGCGAATCGATCTGGCAGGGCATCGCGCAAGCCGTGCACGCCGCCGGCGGCCAGGCGGAGCTCAGCCCCGATGGAACGTTCAAGCAGAAGCCCGATGTCGCCATCGTCGTCTACGGCGAGAGTCAGTACGCGGAGTTTCAGGGCGATGTGCCCAACCTCGCCTTCAGGCCCGGGGACGACAGCGATCTCGAGCTGCTGCGGCACCTGCGCGCGGCGGGAATTCCGGTCGTCTCGGTCTTCCTCTCCGGCCGCCCCCTTTGGGTGAACCCGGAGCTCAACGCCTCGAATGCATTCGTGGCCGCGTGGCTACCGGGCTCGGAGGGCGAAGGCATCGCCGACGTTCTCTTCCGCAAGCCCGACGGTGCCATCGGTTACGATTTCCACGGCAAGCTGTCCTTTGCCTGGCCGCGTACGCCGCTGCAGTTCGGCACCGACGTCCCCGGCCAGCGTCTGTTTCCCTTGGGCTACGGCCTGCGGGATGCGAGCAACGGCAACCTGCCGAAGCTCCCCGAGGCCTCAGGACTGCCCTCTTCCGCCGTCGTGGACAACAAGGTCTTCTTCGCGTCCGGCCGCACGGGATCCGGCTGGCATTGGGCAGTCGCCGACGACGCCGGCGCGAGCCCCGTGTCACATGGCATCGGCGCATCGGACGCCGGACGCCTGACACTGAGTGCGGCCGACAAGGCAAAGCAGGAAGACTCCCGGCAGCTGCGCTGGTCGGGCACCGGCCAATCCACCGCGGAAATCGCCGGCGCGGCCGCGATCGACCTGACACGGCAGACGAATGGTGAGCTGGCGCTCGGCTTCGATTACCGTGTGGAGGACGCACCGAGTGCCCCCGTAACGGTCGGGATGGGCTGCGGGGCTTCCTGCGGCGGCACCGTGCCCATCACACAGGCATTGCAAGGCGCGCCTCACGGCCAATGGCAGCATCTCGACATCCCCCTCGCCTGCTTCGCCTCGGCCGGCGAGAACATGAGCCGCGTGTGGACACCTTTCGCGCTGCAGACGGCCGGCAAGCTCACGCTGGGGGTCGCCAACATCCGCCTCGAAAGCGGCACTGCCGGCAACGTGCACTGCGGTCACTGAGGGCGCGGCTGTCCGTACACGATCCCGCGTCCGTCCGTACCGACATACACTCTGCCGAAGACGCGCGGATCTCCGGCGATGCAGCGGTAGCGGCGCCCGTACTCGTGGCGGGCGTCGTTGATGCGGATCCACGAGGCGCCCTCGTCGTCTGAGCGCCAGATCGCGTACGTGTTGCCTTTTGCTCCGAGCGCGTAGAGCGCGGGATAGCGGCGCCCCGGCGGCGCCTTGCCAAAGCCAAGATCCGTGACGACGATGCCGCCGTCGATACGGGAGAACGAGCGGCCCGCATCGGTGGCATGGAACAAGCCCTCGCGCGCGACCACCCACAAGTCGCCGCGCTTCCCCGGCGCCGCGATCAGCGGCCACTGCGACTCGGGCGAGTCGGGCGCATCGTCCTCCAGGCTGGCCGGCAGGCCGCGGCTGCTGCGCGGACGAAACGTTCTGCCGCCATCCACACTGACGTAAAGCTCCGAGCGTGCAAAATCGAGCGCATAGAAGGTTTCCGGCGCCTCCTTGTCCGCAATCGGGTGCGCCCCGGCGGGCAGCCCACGGGCGGATGTCCAGGACCGACCACGGTCGAAGGTGACGAGAGGCACAGGTCCCGTGACTACGAATGCATTCCCCCCCGCAGAGACGCTTATTGCGGCGCCAGTTGCGGACGGGCTTGTTCCTGGCACGGCGCTCGTCGCCGAGCGCGTACCCGGCGGCTCCAACGGCTGCCACGACCTGCCGTAGTCCACCGAGTACGCCAGCGTTGGCGCTCCCGGCCCTGAGCGCGGTGCAGGCGTGCCGCTGCGGACCACGATATTGGGTTTCAATCCGGCATAGTCGATCTCGTCGGTGTTGGAGAACACCGGGTGCGTGAACTGCTCGCTCGGCGAGCGGGCCAGATCCTCGTGCGCGAAGCCGCTGATGTCGCCAAAGCCGCTCAGCAGATGCGGCCCTTGCGGCGGGCTCAACAACGTGAGGACAGCCGTCTGCTCGACACCCGCAACCCACGGCTTCCAGAGAATGCTCTTGCCCCGGTCCGCATCGAGCAACTGCCCTGTGGCATACACGGTCGCGCCGGTCGTATAAGCGACGTGCCCGGAGTCGAACGGATCGATGGCAACGCCCGCCATCCACCAGCCGAAGTCCGCTTGGCTGTTGCCCCAGAGAAGGAAGGGCGTCGCGGATACGTCCCGGCGACTGAGTGTGCGGAGATTTTTCCACGTGCGGCCGCCGTCCGTCGTTCGCCACACGATATCGCCCGGCTGCCAACGGTTGAGCGTCGCGACAACGACGGTACCGGGCCGCTCCGCATCCACGCTGAGCCCCATGTAGCCACCCTTCGCGCGATTCGGACCCCTCTCCGGCGTGATGTCGCTCCACCGCCCCGAACGCGTGTCATAACGGAACACCGCACCGTCGGTCACGCCATTCGGGCCAACTCCATTGCTGTACGTAATATAGAGGCATCCCCGGGAATCGAGCTGCGCCTGCACGGGAATCAAGCTCGCGCGTGGCTGCCCGGAGACAGGCATCCAGCTGGCGCCGGCATCATCGGAGCGGTACAGATGTCGTGCGCCCGCATCCGTCACCCCGACGAAAATGCGCCGCGAGGGCTGCCCTGTCTCTGCGCCCGCCGGTGCGATGACGACGAAACTGACACCCGCCTCACCGCGCGGCGCCGCGCGCCAGCCCATCCCCCGGAGCGGGAACGACGCGACGCGTGACCACGTCTCGCCGCGATCCTCGCTCCGCTGCAGCCCGTCGTACCGCGACCCGAAATAGAGGATCGACCGGTCGCTCGGATCGATCGCAAGCCGCTCGCCGACACCGCGCCCCCGCTCATTGCCGCCCATGTGAAAAGACGTGGGGAAGATCTGCCAGGTGTTGCCCCTGTCCTCGGAACGCAGGATGGCGGCAGGCTCGCGCGCATACATTCCCGCGGCAACGTACACGACGTTGGGATTCACCGGATCGGCTGCGATGCTCTCGATGCCGAAGTAGCTCGACTGCGCAATGCCATCTTCCAGCGGGATCCAGGCATGGCCACGCGCACTCCAACGATATGCGCCACCCATGTCCGTGCGCAGATACGCAAGCCCCCGCTCGGCGCGGCTGAAGATGACGGCGGGCGCGAACCCGCCGCCGCCGACCGTGACATTCCGCCAGACGTAGTCCGGTGCCCGGTGCGCGCCGGTACCAGCAGCGCCGGCGGCGGCAACCCCGGTAACCCCCGTCATTCCGATGGACGCCGCCATCATCGTCACGGCAAGCCAACGCCGCCGTCTGACCACATCATCGGTTGCCATCATCGTGTTGCTCCGGGCCGCTGCCATACGCGCGGCCGGCAAATTTACACGAACGCAGAGGCTATTGCCGTACACTGCGCCCGTGCAAAAGAGAACCTTATTCATGCGCCGCGCCGGCCTCCCGGGCGGCCGTCAAGTGGTGACCTACGGCCTGCCCATCCGACCCTGGCAGGACCTCTACCACCTCTTCATGACGCTGAGCTGGCCGCGGCTCTTCGCGAGCTATGCCGGCTTCTTCGCGCTTTTCAACGTCGTTTTTGCAGCTCTCTACGACCTGCAGCCCGGAGACGTCGCGAACCTCAACCCCACGGGATACTGGGGCCGCTTCTTCTTCAGCGTGGAGACGCTGGCGACCGTCGGCTATGGCGACATGCACCCACAGACGGTGTATGCGCACGTCATTGCGTCGATCGAGATTTTCACGGGACTCATGAGCCTCGCGCTCATCACCGGCATGATGTTCGCGCGCTTCTCACGGCCGACGGCACGGATCCTCTTCGCCCGCCAGGCGGTGGTCCGCCTGTTCGACGGCAAACGCACTCTCATGCTGCGTGCGGCGAACGAGCGTCAGAACGTCATCATGGAAGCCACCGCCCAGCTGCGCCTCATCCGCGACGAGCAGACGGCGGAAGGTTATCGCATCCGCCGCATTTACGACCTGCCGCTGCGCCGCAGCGAGCAGCCGGTGTTCCTCTTCGGTTGGAGTCTGATGCACGTCATCGACGAGGCGAGCCCTCTGGCCGGCGCGACTTTCGAGTCGCTGAAGGAAACGAAGGCATTCCTCCTTCTTACGATCGGCGGCATCGACGAGACGACCGGGCAGACGCTGATGTCGCGTCAGGAATATCACCCCTCCAGCCTTCGCTGGAACCACAGCTTCGCGGACATCTTCGCCATGGGCGAGGATGGCGTCGATCGCTTCGACTATACGAAGTTCCACGACGTCGAGCCGCTCGATGAGCCGCTCGACGAGGCGATGTCTACTGCGGCCCGCCTCCCGGATCCGCCGCCGTCTCCCTGACCAGGAAATCCACCACCGCCTGCAGTGCCTCCCGGGCGCTGGCACCGGCGGCACGTGCTTCCTCGTACATCCTGATCTGCCGGTGCGCGCTCGTGCCTTGCGTCAGGATGCTGTCGAGATGTTCCAGCTCACGCAGGCATCCGAGCTCCGCCGCGTCTTCCCGGCAGAGCTCGATCAGCTCCTTGACGAGCTGCGGAAAGGCGACGAGCTCCCCCCGCGCGAGATCGAGCAGCTCCCCGTCGACGCTGTAGCGCATCGCGCGCCAGCGGTTCTCGGCGATCAGCATGTTGGGATAGAGGCGCCAGCTGCGGTTCTGGAGCTTCAGCCGATAGAGCCGCCGCGCCAGCGACACGATGAGCGCGGCAAGGCTCGCCGCATCGTCGATGCCGGTGCAGCTGTCCATCACCCGCACTTCGAGCGTGGGGTGCAGTGAGGCCGGGCGCACATCCCACCACATCTTGCCGTTGTGCTCGATCACCCCGTTGCGGACCAGCATGTCGAGATTGCGGCGCAGCTCCGCGTAGCTCGCAAAGCGCTCCGGCAATCCCGTTCGCGGCAAGGAGCTCACGAGGGTCATCCGAAACGACATCAGTCCGGTGCGTTCCCCATCCCAGAACGGCGAAGAGCAGGAGAGTGCCAGGAGATGGGGTACGAAATACGTCAGCTGGTTCATCAGATCGACGCGCAGGTCGTCGTCATCGATCCCGACGTGCACCCGCATGCCGCAGATCATGATGCGCCGCGCCACGCCCTGCATTTCGTTGGCCAATGCGAAGAACTGCTCGCGCTCGGTCGTGATCTGGCGCGTGACCTCCGCGAAGGGATGCGTGCCCGCCGCGATCGGCGCGCGCCCATAGGGTTGCGCAACCTCCGAGATGATGCCGCGCAGGCGTGCCAGGTCAGTGCGCGCCTCCGCGATGGAGCGGCAGGGTTTTGTGCTCGCCTCGAGCTGACTGCGCAGGAACCGGGGACTCACCTGCCCGCCCGAGCGGCGGGTGCACTCCTCCAGCAGCCGGGCGGGCGGGTCCGCATCGACGTCCCGCGAGTCGAGTTTCACGAGCAGATATTCTTCTTGGATGCCGACCGAGAAGGGCGGCTCAGCGCTGCTCATCAGGACGCTCCAGAATTGCCCCGAAGATAGTGTACCGTTTCCCCGGGCAACCTGAGCTCGCGATGGTGGATCCCAGGCCCTACAGCGACAGCCGCTCGATCGGCTCCGGCCTCGCCAGATAGTACCCCTGCGCGTAATCGATCCCGATGCGCTCGAGCTCATCGAGCACGGCCTGCGACTCGACACACTCCGCCACCGTCTCGATCCCGAGCGCCTTGCCGACCTTGCAGATGGCCTCGACCATGCTGCGGTCCACAGGGTCGTCGGCAACGTGGCTGATGAACTGCCCGTCGATCTTCAGGTAATCCACCGGCAGGGTCTTCAGATACATGAAGGATGAGAGCCCGGTGCCGAAATCGTCCAGCGCGAACTTGCAACCGCGGGCCTTCAGCTCCCGCATGACGAAGGTCGCGTTCGACAGGTTGGTGACCGCGGCGGTCTCGGTGATCTCGAAGCAGAGCGCCTGCGCCAGAGTCGCATCGCCCACCTGCTGCAGCACCCAGTCGATGAACGATTGCTCGTTGAGCGAGGTGCCGGAGAGATTGACCGCGAGCAGCGGCAGTTGCGGTTGGGACCGATCGGCGGTCGGGTGTATCTCCGCTACGGCGCTGAGCTCCGGGCCTTGCCACTGGCCTTCCATGGCGGCAGCGCCCCCGGCCCGGGCTTCCTGCGCGGGCGCTCGCCGGAGCGAGGACACGTTGAGCGTCCTCGCTGAAATGCACCGGCTCGCCCAGTCCTGCAGCCGCTCGATGGCCCGCTGCACTACCCAGCGGTCGATGACCGACATGACATTGTAGCGCTCCGCCGCGGGGATGAACTCGCCAGGGGAAACCAGGCGTCCGTCATCATCGCGCAACCGCACGGTGAGCTCATGAAAGGCGGTGGCGCCCGCGCGCGCGATCGGCCGGATCGGTTGGAAGAAGAGCTCCAGCCGGTTCTCTTCCGCGGCGCGCGTCACCCGGGCGACCCAGTGCATCTCACGATGGCGGGGGTGGGAAACGCCGTCCGACTCATAGAGGTGCACGCGATTGCGGCCTTCGTCCTTCGCCGCATAGCACGCAATATCGGCGGCGCTCATCACGTTCGCGACGCTCTCGGTTTCCGCCGTGATCTGGACGACGCCAACGCTGGCACCCACCGAAAGTGTCGTGGCTCCCCAGACGAACCGATAATCGCGGATGGCTTGCCGGACACCGTCCGCGATCCGCGTCGACTGCTCAACAGTGCAGCCTTCGAGCAGCACTCCGAATTCATCGCCGCCAAGCCGCGCGATCGTATCGGACGCACGCACGCGTGCCTGCAACAGTCCCGTCACGTCCCGCAGCAACCGGTCGCCCGCCTGGTGGCCACAGGTATCGTTCACCACCTTGAACTGGTCCAGGTCGATGTAGAGAAGGGCGTAGGTGCCCTCACCCCGCTGGGCGCTCAACACCGCGGCGTGGAGGCGATTGTCGAATTCACGGCGATTGATGAGGCCGGTCAGCGCATCGTGGCTCGCCTGATAGGAGAGCGCCCGCTTCAGCCGCCGCTCCTTCGTCACGTCGTGAAAGACGATGACGGCGCCGATGACGCGCCCCTGGCGGTCGCAGATCGGCGCCGCCGACTCCTGGATGGCGACCTCATGACCGGAACGGGTGACGAGCACCGAGTGATCGGCCGGCGAGCTGACCGCGCCGCCGCTCAACACGCAAAGCAGCGGATTCTCGATCGGCTCGCGGGTGATCTCGTTGACGAGGCTCAGCACCTCGCCGATCGGGCGTCCGCGCGCGTCCTCGAGCGTCCAGGCGGTCAGGCTCTCGGCGACGGGATTGATGTACTCGATGCGGCCGTCGGCATCGGTGCTGATGACAGCGTCGCCGATCGACTGGAGCGTCACTTGCGCCCGCTCCTTCTCGGCGAAGACCGCCTGCTCGGCGCGCTTGCGCTCGGTGATGTCGGCAATCGTGCCCTCGTAATGCGTAATCCGGTTGGCCGCATCGCGCACGGCGCGCGCATTCTCGAGAATGACGACCTGCTCCCCATCGCGCCGGCGCATCAAAAACTCCGCGTTGCGGATCTCCCCTTCCGATTCCACTCGGCGAATGAACTCGGCCCGATCTGCCGGGTTCCAGTAGAGCGTTGCAACGCTTGGCAGCGCGTACAGTTCCTCGGCACTGCCATAGCCCAGGATGGTCACGAAAGCGGGATTGACGGACCGCAGCCGCCCGTCGCGGCCACTCTGGTAGACCCCCTCCACGATGGACTCGAACAGGCCGCGATACTTCGCCTCGCTGGCCCGCAGCGCCTCTTCGGCGAGCCGGCGGGCGATGGCAATGCCCGCGAGCTGCGCGGCGTGGTCCATGATGCGCAGCTCCCGCTGACCAGGCAGGCCGGACGTCGAGTGATAGACGCCGAGCGCGCCGAGCAGCCTGCCGTCGGTCGCCTTGATGGGGGTCGACCACGCAGCGTTGAGCCCGGCCTGCAGCGCGAGCTCACGGGGCCGCTCCCAGAAGGGGTCGCTGGCGATGTCGGCCACCAGGACCTGCCGGCCCAGGTAGGCCGAAGCGGCACAGGAGCCGTTGCGGATGTCGACGGCGCAGCGCTCGAGCGCGGCGCGCAGCTTTTCCGGAAGCCTCGGGCCCACCAGATACGAGAACGCCTGCCCGTCCGCGGCCAGCACCGCGATCGAGCACAGGGTGCCCGCGCCCACCGACTCGATGAAGCGGGTGATGGAGCCCAGAATGTCGGCGAGCGGCGCAGTCCCGGTGAGCTGCTCGAGCACCGCGCGCGCGGCTACCGCGACACGCTCGGTGAGCTCGGACTCGCGGGCCCGGTAAGCCAGCTCCGCGGCTTCGTCCGCCATCAAGCGCATCGACTGCACGATGCCGCGCCGCTCGGCGTCCATCGCATCGAACTGCAGGCTCACGAGCTTGAGCAGCAGCCCGGGATCCGGGGCCTCGGTTCCTGACCTCAGCGTCGCCTCCTTGAGAATCGCACGCACCTGCGCGTGCAAGTCGTCCGGCCCCGGCACCGCGAACCCCGGCTGTGCACGCACGAGCGTCGTCGTCGCCGTCGTGCTATCTGCGCGCACTACTGTCGTCGTCGCCGTCGTGCTCTCAGTTCGCACCAGGGTCGTCGTCGCCGTCGTGCTTGGATGCGTGTCTTCAGGCGGCGGCAGAGCTATCTGCGGCGTTGACATAACGTGGCGCTTAGGGCTTGTTGGCCGCCGTCTGTGCCGGGCCCTCGCCCGCTATGACGGGGATGGTGAAGGGCCAGACCACCGACTCGTTGCTGGACTCCACGGCCACCGCGGCCGTCAGCGTGAAGAGACCCGCTTTGATGGGCCGGACCGTTACCGATCCGAAGATCGGCACGCCAGTCGCCGGCTTGATGGCCGCGAGCGCCGGACCGTGACTGACCACCTGCAAGCCATCCAGGGCGCCGAAGCCCAGACGAATGGCGTCGAGTCCCGGCGCCTGCGGAATGAGGGCATAGTCGATCTCGTCGTCATGGCCGACCTCGGGACGGTCGTGGATCGAGAATCGAAGCTCCACGGGAGGTTGGGAACCGCTCGGCCCCACGGCTTCCACCATGCCCGCGACGGCCTTGGCGGCGGGGTCGGCTGGCTGTGCAGCCTGCGCTTTGGGCGGGGAATGGCTCGCCTGATTGGGATGCGAGCTGCCGAAATAGCCACAGGCGGCCATTGAAGCCGCCACGCCCGCAACGGCCCCCCAGCGCACGGCGGAGATCATTCTTCGCATCCGCTTTTAAATTCCGCACGAACAGCAACCGATTTTTAACAATAGCGCGACGCAGGGGCAGGTCGCACGTAAATCGGTCAATTGCGTGACTTTGGCCGCACTGCCCAGGCTCAGCTGGCCAGCAGCGGTGGCTCATCGATGGCGGCCAGCTGCTCGCCCAGATCGGCCAGGTACCTCTCCCAGTACCGCGCCTCACCGAACCACGGAAAAGCCCGCGGGAAAGCCGGGTCCGGCCAGCGGTGACAGACCCAGGCGGCATGGTGGAGCATGCGCAGGCCCCGGAGCGGCTCGACCAGCCTGAGCTCCACGAAGTCGAAGTCGGCGAACTGCTGGTATCCCGCCAGCAGCGCCGCCCATTGGGCTTGCTGATCGGCGGGCGGCCCGGAAAGCAGCATCCAGAGGTCCTGGATGCGGGGCCCCAGCGCGCAGTCATCGAGATCGACGAAGATCGGGCCCTGCGCGTTCCAGAGAAGATTGCCGAGGTGGCAATCGCCATGGAGGCGCAGCTGCCTGACGGGCCCCACCTCCTCGTATACGCGCAGGATCCGCTCGAGGAGCAGCTCGCTCATCCTCTCGTACTGGACCCGCAGCGCCTCCGGCAGGAGGTCCGCCTCGAGGACCAGGGCCCGGGCCTCGACTCCCAACCGCCCGACGCCGATCTCCGGGCGACGCTCGAAGGGCCTGCGCGCGCCCACCTGGTGCAGCCGGGCGAGGGAGCGGCCGAGCAGCTCCCGCGCCTCCGGCGCATCGAGCTCCGGGGCCGAGCCCCGCAGATAGGGGAAGGCGGCAAAACGGAACTCGCGATGCCGGAACAGGGTCTGCCCCGATATCGCCACCGGCGCCGCCACCGGCAGCTCGGCGGCGGCCAGCTCCGCCGTAAAGCGGTGCTCCTCGAGGATCTGCGCATCGCTCCAGCGCCCCGGACGGTAGAACTTGAGGACCAGCATCCCCTCGGCGCTGCCCAGCTGGTAGACCCGGTTCTCGTAGCTGTTCAGGGCGAACAGCCGCCCGTCGGGGTCGAGACCTACGGAGCTGGCGGCATCCAGCACCCGTTCCGGGGATAGCCCGGCGAACGGGGTCTCTTCCGAAGATAAAGGCGTCACGTGGCGGCTGCGCGTTTTGTTTATCATCGCCGACGAGCTTTGGCTCCCATCATCCCATCGAAGCGTACCGCGAATTCGCATGAAACAGGCCACCATCCTCGTGACCGGCGGCGCCGGCTACATCGGCAGCCACGTCGTACTTCAGCTGCGCGCGCGCGGCGAGCACGTGATAGTCCTCGACGATCTGTCGCGCGGCTTCCGCCAGGCAGTGCTCGACACACCGCTGGTCGTCGGCCAAGTGGGCGACCGCGACACCGTCCTCGAGGTGCTGCGCGGGCACGGCGTCGATACGGTGATGCACTTCGCCGCCTACACCATCGTCCCGGAGTCGGTGCAGGAGCCGTTGAAGTACTACGGCAACAACACCTGCTCGACCCGATCGCTTCTGCAGTGCTGTCTCGAGACCGGGGTGAAGCACTTCGTCTTCTCTTCGACCGCGGCGGTGTACGGGACTCCCGCGGATGGCCTGGCAGCGGAGAGCAGCCCGACCGCCCCCATCAACGCCTATGGGACTTCGAAGCTGATGTCGGAATGGATGCTGCGCGACCTATCTGCAGCGTCCAGTCTCAAGCACGTAGCCCTGCGCTACTTCAACGTCGCCGGATCCGACACCCAATGCCGCGTCGGGCAGGCCACGCCCAAGGCGACCCTACTGGTGAAGGTGGCGTGCGAGGCAGCGGTCGGCAAGCGCCCCCACATCTCGATCTTTGGCACCGACTACCCCACGCCGGATGGCACGGGGGTACGCGACTACATCCACGTTGAGGACCTGGCGACAGCCCATCTCAACGCGCTCGATTACCTGCGCGGCGGCGGCGCCTCTACCGTCCTCAATGTGGGCTATGGCCACGGCTATAGCGTGCGTGAGGTGCTGGAAAGCGTGGAGCGGGTAACCGGCGCGCCTCTGAAGGTGATCGAAGAGCCCCGCCGCGCCGGCGACCCGCCCGCCCTGGTGGCGCGTGCCGATCGCGTCCGCCAGGAGCTCGGCTGGAAACCGCGCCTCGACGATCTCGACACCATCGTGCGCACCTCCCTCGCGTGGGAGAAACGACTGCTGCGAGAGCCGTGGTAACGCGCACTCGAACGCCAACTGGCCAGCCATCGAGCAGGCCCAAGCCGCCTTGGGCCCGCGGGGCCGAAGGTGCCGCTCGGCGCGCTCGCCCGAACGGCCGCAGGCCAGTTCGGGCCAATTGACATACAATCTTCCACGATGCAGTGGTTGCGCCCCAAGTCCTTGAGCGGCCTGATGCTCTTCGGGCTGGGGCTTCTCGCCCTGCCGCTGATGTTCGCCATCATCACGGCCGCGCTGCAGATCCGTACGCTGGCCACGACGGGCCAGAAGATCGTGATCGCGGGCGTCACCTCCGCACGTGCGAGCCAACAGCTCTTCAGCCAGATCGCCTCACTCGAGCGCACGGCGCGCCTCTACGACGTTCTCAACGATCCCGAGTCGAGGACCCTGTACGAGCAGGAAGACCAGGCGCTGGCTTCCACGCGCGCAAAACTCTACGTAAACGCCACGAGGGCGACCCGTCAGACCCTGATGGAGCTCGCTCGACTGCAGGCGGACATTCGAGCAAGCGTGCTGACCACAGCGGCCAACAACGGCGCCGCTGAGACGGCGCGCCTCTCCAAGCAATTCGCGACACTGTACTCACTCGTCGACAAGGTCGCGGACGAAAGCAATCAGCAGATCGACGCCGAGGTCGCTTCGCTGCAGCGCCAGACGGATCGGGCCCGGACACGGCTCTTCCTGGACGCGGCTGGCCTCCTGCCCATCACCATGATCGAGATCATCATCCTCACTCTGATGGTCGGCCGCCCGCTGCGGCAGATCGACCGGGCGATCGACGAGATCGGCCACGGCAGCATCAGCCATCCGATCAGCGTCAAGGGCCCGCATGACTTGAAGCGCCTCGGTGCCCAGCTCGAATGGCTGCGCCTGCGGCTGGTGGAAGTCGCGCAGGAGCGCAACCGGTTCCTCCGTCATATGTCACATGAGCTCAAGACCCCACTCGCGAACATCCGCGAGGGCACCGAGCTCCTCATGGATGGTGCCGTCGGCGAGCTCGATCCCGCCCAGCGGGAAGTCACTGCGATCCTGCGCGAAAACGGCATCAAGCTGCAGCGTATGATCGAGAACCTGCTCTCATTCAGCGCCTGGCAGACTTCCAGCGTGGGCCTGGAGACCTCAGAGTTCCGTCTCCGGCCCGTGGTGAAGCAGGTGCTGGAGAACCAGCAGCTCACCCTCCTCTCCCAGCGCGTGCGCCTCGACGTCCAGGTGGAAGATGTGACGCTCGTCGCCGACCGCAGCAAAATTCGCCTGATACTCGAGAACCTGGTGTCGAATGCCGTCAAATACTCCCCGAAGGGAGGCACCATTCACATCAAAGCCGCCACTTCCTCCAGCTCCCTCGTCATGGACGTCGCGGACAACGGCCCCGGCATTCCCAAGGAGGATCGGGACCACGTGTTCGAGGCCTTCTACACCGGCCGGGCCGCCAAGAGCACGGCCGTCAAGGGCACCGGAATCGGCCTCTCCGTCGTATTGGAGTTCGTCGCCGCCCACGGCGGCACGGTGCAGATCATGGACGGGGAGTACCCCGGAGCGCATTTCCGCATTCGCATGCCGATCAACCTGGCGCGCGGCGGCCGCCCCGGCGACAGCCCGCAGCGCAGGACCCAGGCCCATGCCGCGTAACTTCCTTGCGCTGCTCTCCCTGTCGGCGGCGCTGCTCACGGGCGGCTGCGCCAGCGATTTCTTCACCCAGACTCCGCGACAGCCCCCGAAGCCCGTCATCGATCACAAGGCGGCCTCCTCGCAGGCCCTGTCGGATGACTTCGCCCTGCTCGACAAGCTCATCGCCGCCCCGCCGGAGCAGCAGATGCAGATGGTCGGCACGGCGGAACAGGACTTCCACGCGACGCCGACACCCAGCAGGAAGCTGCGCCTGGCGCTCATCCTGGGCACGCCTGACCAGGCCGGCGCAGACCTGCCGCGGGCGCAGCAGATGCTGCAGGACCTTTCCTCCGATCCGCAGACCTCCCTCCTTCCCGGGGAGCGCTACCTGGTGGCGCTGCAACTGAAGCAAATTGGCGACTATTTGACGTTGGAGGCGGAAAACCGCACCCTCCAGGCTGACGCCACTCGGGCCGACCAGCTAGCCGCTCTCAAACGACGCCTCGACGGTGCCGCGGGGGAGAATGTGAAGCTAAAAAAGGAGCTCGACGAGGCTAAAGCCAAGCTGGCGGCCATCGCCAACATCGAAAAGTCGCTCAATGAGCGCAAACCCGGCAACGAGGGACGACCGAAGTGACCCTGACCCCTGGCAGCGTACTGCCCGAGCAGCGCAAGATGACAACCTCCCCCAGCACCCTGAGTCAGTCCGGACGGCGCAAGGCGCGCATCCTGGTGGTCGACGACGATCCCGGGCTTCTGCGGCTCCTCACCATCCGCCTGCGCGCGGAGAACTACGACGTCGAAGCCGTGGAGAGCGGCGCACAGGCGCTCGCTGCCTCGAGCCGCTTCCGTCCCGACCTGGTCATCACCGACCTCAAGATGGAGCAGATGGACGGCCTCGGGCTCCTGAAGGAGCTGCAGAACCGTTGGCCGGGGTTGAAGGTGATCATGCTCACCGCCCACGGCACCATCCCCGACGCGGTACAGGCGACCCAGATGGGCGCCTTCGGCTTCCTGACCAAGCCCGTCGACAAGCAGGAGCTGCTCGACCAGGTGCAGAAAGCGTTGCGCATCTCCGGCTTCGGCGCCTCGGATGAGGACTGGCGCGCGGAGATCGTCACCCGCAGCGCCGTGATGGAAGAGAAGCTCGCCCAGGCGCACATGGTCGCCGGCACCGACGCCCGCGTCCTCATCACGGGTGAGAGCGGCACGGGCAAGGAGCTGCTCGCCCGCGCCATCCACCTGGCGAGCCCCCGGCGCAACCGGCCCTTCGTCGCGATCAACTGCAGCGCCATGGCGGAGAACCTCCTCGAGTCGGAGCTCTTCGGCCATGAGAAAGGCTCCTTCACCGGCGCCACCCGCGCCCACCGCGGCCTCTTCATGGCCGCCGACGGCGGCACCCTGATGCTGGACGAGATCGGCGACATGCCGATGCGCCTGCAGGTGAAGCTGTTGCGGGTCCTGCAGGAGAACGTCATCCGCCCGGTGGGTAGTACCGACGCGCTGCCCGTCAACGTGCGCGTCATTTCCGCCACGCACCGCGACCTGCAGCAGCTGATGACCCAGGGGCAGTTCCGTGAGGACCTCTACTACCGGCTCAACGTGGTGCACATCGAGATGCCTCCGTTGAACCGCCGGCGCGAGGACATCCCCCTCCTCGTGGCTCATTTTCTCGCGCAGATCGCCAAGGAGACCGGCCAGCGCAAGATCTACGCCCCCGAGGCGGTGGAGCTCCTCGCCACCGCCGACTGGCCCGGCAACATCCGCCAGCTGCAGAACGTGGTGCGCCAGAACGTCGCACTCTCACAAACTCCCATCATCCCCGTGGAGCTCGTGCAGCAGTCCCTGGGCGGCTCGCCCGGGCGCCTGCCCTCCTTCGACGAGGCGCGGGATGAGTTCACCCGCAGCTACCTGTCACAGATCCTGCAGATCACCGGCGGGAATGTGAGCCAGGCCGC
>Ga0134125_10000747_pt1 | contig 42552 bp, 40 predicted proteins | sample KB31751_FD_96464 | JGI IMG/M metagenome (GOLD analysis project Ga0134125, IMG submission 96464) | Terrestrial soil microbial communities with excess Nitrogen fertilizer from Kellogg Biological Station, Michigan, USA - KB3-175-1 | ecosystem: Environmental > Terrestrial > Soil > Unclassified ...
CTGCGCCCAGATGGGATGCGAGTCCGAGAGCCCGGCGACTTCCGCAAGATCGCCGCTGCGCGTGACGCGCGACCAACTTCGGATGCGCTCGAGCACGCTTTCCCTGCCCTGCTCGGCGGCCTGCTCCAGGCGGTGACGGCAGACATAGTTGGCCCGGCCCTTGAGGAGAGCGACCTTGGCGGGACGTCCGAGCGCCGCGCCGACGAGCGGCAGGTCCTTCGCATACAGTTGGTCCTGAAGCGTCCGCGTGCCGGTCGAGACGAGCACGCGTGCGCCGGAGAGCAGCGCAGGTACGAGATATGCGAAGGTCTTGCCCGTGCCGGTGCCCGCTTCCACCGTCAGGATCTCCCGCCGCGCCAGGGCGGCGGCGATCCGCTCGGCCATGTGGACTTGTTGACGGCGGACGTTGAAGCCCGGCAGCGCCCGCTGCAGAGGCCCTCCCTCCCCGAAGATGTCCTCGAGCTCCAACATACTGCGATGATATGACCCCGCTGCGGCGCGCGCAGGTGCCTGAATTCCCTGCAAGACTCTGGCTTGTGCGATTATGGAACAGAATAGAGCCTTTTATCGTACTTTATGAGGAGGCGCGGGACGCGCGGCATATACTGGTGCGCTCTACACCACCTGCGGTGAACGGCTTCGGTGAAGGCCGGGCCGCATATGACGAGAGGAACCGAGGATGGCCACTGCTGCACCCCTGCTGATTCCGCTGTCCCAACTCTCCCGCGCGGTGTCCGACTGGGTGGATTCGGTTCGCGCGCTCACTCAGCCGGCGGGGGTGCACTGGTGTGAGGGAACCGAGGCGGAGCTCAACGAGCTCACCTCGGAGCTCCTGCGCGACGGCGAGCTCCTGAAGCTCAACGCGGAGCACTTCCCCGGCTGCCACCTCTACCGCTCGACCCCCAGCGATGTCGCGCGCGTCGAGCACCTGACCTACATCTGCACGCGATCCAAGGACGATGCCGGACCCAACAATCACTGGATGGACCCGACGCAGGCTCACGCGAAGATGCGGGAGCTCTTCTCCGGTTGCATGCGCGGGCGGACGCTCTATGTCATCCCGTACTGCATGGGGCCCATCGATTCGCCGCTGTCACGCTGCGGCGTGGAAATCACCGACAGCGCCTACGTCGCGATCAACATGATGATCATGACGCGCGCCGGACGAGCAGCGCTGGAGCGCATTGCGAAAGACGGCAAGTTCGTCCGCGGCCTGCACTCGATCGGCGAGCTCGATCCCAACCGGCGCTTTATCATGCACTTTCCGGAGGAGCTCGCGATCGAGAGCTTCGGCTCCGGCTACGGCGGCAACGCGCTGCTCGGCAAGAAGTGCCATGCGCTGCGCATTGCGAGCTGGCAGGCCCGCTCCGAGGGCTGGCTCGCCGAGCACATGCTCATCGTCGGCCTGCAGAGCCCCAAGGGCGAAACGCACTACATCGCGTGCGCGTTTCCCTCCGCCTGCGGCAAGACCAACCTCGCCATGCTGATCCCGCCGGGCTCCCTTCCGGGTTGGAAGGTATTCACCGTGGGCGATGACATCGCCTGGCTCCATCCGGGCGCCGACGGGCGACTCTGGGCCATCAATCCGGAGGCGGGCTACTTCGGTGTCGTACCCGGAACCAATCCGGAGACGAATCGCAACGCGTACGAGATGATCCGGCGCGATACGCTCTTCACCAACGTCGCGCTCACGGCAGACAACCAGCCGTGGTGGGAAGGCCTGTCGGCCGGAGTGCCGGTCACCGACTGGCAGGGCCGGCCCTATGATCCTTCCAGAGGACCCGCCGCGCATCCCAACTCGCGCTTCACGGTGTCCGCCAAGCGAAATCCCAGCTACTCGCCGCATGCGGAAGACGCGCGCGGCGTGCCGATCTCGGCGCTCGTTTTCGGCGGCCGCCGACGCGAAGTGGCACCCCTCGTCTATGAGGCTCGCGATTGGCAACACGGTGTGCTCGTCGGAGCTTCCGTCGCCTCGGAGACCACGGCGGCAGCGGTAGGTCAGGTCGGCGTCGTGCGCCGCGACCCGATGGCCATGCAGCCCTTCTGCGGCTACAACTTTGCCGACTATTGGCGGCACTGGCTCAGCGTCGGCGCGAAGCTCTCGCAGGCGCCGAAGATCTTTCACGTCAACTGGTTCCGGCGCGACGCACAGGGCAAGTTCCTCTGGCCGGGCTACGGGGAGAATCTGCGCGTGCTCGCGTGGATGCTCGACCGCTGCGCCGGCAGAGTCGGCGCCGAGGAGTCAGGCATAGGCCTGCTGCCGCGCAGCACGGACCTGAACATGCAGGGCTTGCGCCTCGGCGATGAGTCGCTACGCGCGCTCCTGTCGGTGGATTCGACGCTCTGGCGCAAGGAGCTCGCGGATATCCGTGCGTACCTGGAAAAGTACGGCTCGCGGCTGCCGCCGCAGCTGCGCACGGAGCTGAAGACTACGGAGAGCCGACTCTAAACGGTCTCGCAGGTGAAGCGGATGGTCTGCGCCGAATCCGGCTCCGGCAGCCGGCCGAGGCCGATCATCCCCTCGCCTTTCAACTGCAGACTGTCGCGACGGACGAAGGATTCCTCACCACCCGTGCTCTGTACGAAAGTGCCGTTCGTGCTCTGATCGATCAGCACCATCTTGTTGCGGGTGAGCTCGATGCGCGCGTGCAGCCGTGAGATCAGGTTCCCCTTCACCACGAGATCGTTGTCTTCTGCCCGCCCGATGGTGACGCTGGGGCGTCGGTCATCGACGACAACCTCCTGGTCGAGCCAGCGCAGCCGCAGGCGCACGCCTACCTGCCGTCCCTTGAGCGCGATAGCTGGGACCATGCTGGTGACGTCTTCCGTCTGCCACAGCACCTCGTAAAGCGGGACCTCATTGCCCTGCCCCTTGATGGGCGCGGTGTCGATCAGCCTGCAATTTGCCCGCCATTCCGGCGACAGATGCTCGATGGTGGCCGCCGTCGTGATGATCTGGCCGGCCTTCGCCTGACTCGTCATGCGATTGGCCGTGTGCACCGTGGAGCCAAATACGTCGCGGCTCTCAATCACCACCGGCCCGAAATGGCAGCCGATCCGGATCGCCACCGGCTGACCGTCGACCTTGAGCTGGGCATGAGTCGAGATCTGCTGCTGCATCTGTGCTGCAGCGTTCAAGGCCTCGTCTGCGCTCGGGAAGCTCGCCATGACCTCATCGCCCATGGTCTTGATGACCGTGCCGTGGCGCTGCTCCGTGGCGCTTCGCATGACATCGATGCAGGTCGAGACCATATCGCGGGCGCGCAGGTCACCCATCAGCTCGTAGAGCCGCGTCGAGCCGACGACGTCGGCAAACAGTATGGCTAATTCGATGTCCTTGCCCATGTCAGAGTGCGTGCGCAGCCGCCCCGCCCACCCTTGCAAGCCCCCGGACGGCAAGGTGGAAGACGTTAAAGTGGGGATGATACCAGAGAGGCCTCCCGCCGCTACCGATTAGCCGGAGCTGCCGCCTGCCGGACTCGCCGTCTGCCAGGCCCGCCGCGCCTCTCGTGCAGCCGCGCCCGCCACCCGCAGCAGCTCGGGGCCCGCCCCCGGCGCCCGCGCGCCTTCGCTGAGCGCGCGCCGGTAATCCCTCGCACCCGGCTCTCCGGCATAGAGGCCCAGCATGTGGCGCGCGATCGTCGACAGGCGATCGCCCTGTGCGAGTTGCCTCTGCGCGTACCTCGCCATCCGCTCGAGCAGCGCCTCGCGACTCGGCAGCTCGAAATGCGCCGCGCCTGCGAGCGTGCGCTCGAGCTCACTCAGCACGAAGGGGCGGTGATAGGCCTCGCGCCCGAGCATCACGCCGTCGCACCAGGCCAGCCCCTCGAGCACGCTTTGCGCGGTGCGAAACCCGCCGTTGACGATCACCGGCAGACCGGCGAATTCGCGCTTGAGTCTGCGCACGACATCGTAACGAAGGGGCGGGACCTCACGGTTGTCCTTGGGTGACAACCCTCCCAACACCGCCTTGCGCGCATGCACGATCGCGACCTCGCAACCTGCATCGCGCACCTGACTCACGAATTCCTGCAGCGCCTCGAAGTCCGCTTCGTCGAAAGTCGACATGGCACCGCGGGTCTGCTCGCGCGTGCCACTCACGACGCCGATGCGCATCTTCACCGTCACTGGAATGGTGACCGCTGCCCGCATCGCCGCAACACACTCCGCAACCCGGGCGGACTCCCGCATGAGACATGCGCCGAATGCGCCGCTAGCGACCCGGTCACTGGGGCACCCGCAGTTGAGGTTGATCTCATCGTATCCCGCTTGCTCCCCTGCTATCGCGGCAACCGCGAGCTCCTGCGGATCGCTACCCCCGAGCTGCAGCGCCACCGGATGCTCCTCCGGATCGAACGCCAGGAGGCGGTGGGCATCGCCGCGGACGATCGCCGCGGAGGTGATCATCTCCGTATAAAGGAGCGCCCCTGGGGAGAAGCCACGCAGGAAATAACGGCAGTGGCGGTCGGTCCAGTCCATCATCGGCGCAACGCTTATTTTTCTGTTTATTTCCAATCAGTTATCCAATAATCCTCAAAAATATATTAGTGTACCCTCTGCAAAATTTCTGCGAATTTATCAGATTGTGGCTACCCGGACCGCAGCCCCTGTCAGATAGGATCGATACCCACAGGAGCGGCGTCGACAGCGGCAGGGTTCTCGGCTACGACAACGCGCATGGACACCACCACCGCCATTGTGATGGGAAGGTCGAAACTGTTGAGTTCGAATCACATGAAAACATCGAAAAGCGCTTCGACCGGAGGTCCGCGAGTACCGCGAAAGGCGGAAGGGCTAGCCCCGTCGGCAAGATTCGCATCGGAGTCGAGCCGATGGATCGCTTTTTCTCCCGCATGCGGGTGAAGGCTCGACGACTCGATCGCGGAGAGAAGCTGGAGCCGGGACTGACCGTATCGTTCGAGGATCCGGCCGACTTCCATTACGCCGGCTCGTGTCCGGATACTGAAGGAGATCGATGGAAGAACGGTGGCGATCTTCGCGCTTGCCGCTGCCCTCTCGCGCGACCCTTCAGCCGTCAGGCGGGATGTCGCGATGCTCGAGAGTAGGCATCTCGTCCGGACCCGTAAAGTAGCAAACCCAGGGCACGGAAGTAGAACTCTGCTCGAGAGAGTCGCTGGCGCGATCGAGCTGTCGGCAACCGTCTAATCCCCGCAAGCTTACCGTGTACACGATCCGTCTCCGGGGGGCACGTTGGAGGCCGTTGAGACTCAAGGTAAGAGAGCCGTTACCATGCCGCCATCGATGACGAAATCCTGGCCCGTGATGTAGGAAGCTTCCTCGGACGCGAGGAACGACACGACGGTGGCCACCTCGTCCGCTGTGCCAAACCTCCCGGCGGGTACGTGCGCCTTTCGGCGGAGCGCACCCTCGACGCCGAGTTTTGCTTCGTTGAACTGTCCCGTATTGATGAACCCCGGACTCACCGAATTGACCCGTATGTGACGCGCAGCCAGCGCCACAGCGAGGGTGCGCGCGAGATTGTGAACGGCTGCCTTGGTCGCGGAATAGACCGTGCTGGAGGGTAGCGCGCGGTGCAGCGTCCATGATGCATTGAGAACGATCGATGCGCCATAGTTCACGAGCGGTAGCGCTCGTTGGACAGTAAAGAATACGCCCTTGAAGTTCAGCGCGACCTGGCTATCGAACTCTGCCTCCGTAAAGTCGTCCACGGGCTTGAATACACCGATGCCCGCGTTGGCAAAGAGGATGTCCACTCGGCCCATCTTGACGTGCGCGCGCGACAGCGCCGCCTGGATCTCATCGAGTTTCGAGAGATCCGCCTCTATCGGCAGCAGCCGCTCACCGCCGTTGAGACCAGAGGCCGCACGCTCGAGGCCCGCCCCTTCTCGGGCCATGATCGCGACCCTCGCACCCTCCTCGAGCAGCCGCCGCGCAGTCGCCAGCCCCATGCCGCTCGAACCGCCCGTGACGACTGCGACCTTCCCTTGGTGTCTATTCATCCTCCTACCATCACAGCTGAATGGATTTGATCTGCAGAAACTCCTCGAAACCGTAACGTCCCTGGCAGCGTCCGTAGCCCGATTGCTTGTACCCGCCGAACGGGATGTCAATGGTTAGCTTGTAGCCGTTGATGTCGACCTGGCCGGTTCTGAGCCGCCGCGCCACGGAGAGCGCACGATCTGCGTCCCGAGAGAAGACCGCGCCACGCAGTCCATACTTGGAGTCGTTGGCAATACGGATCGCATCATCGTCGCCGCCGTGAGGGATGATCGAGAGCACCGGCCCGAAGATTTCCTCCTGCGCGATACGCATGGAATTATCTACATTGGTGAAAATCGTTGGCTGTACATAGAAGCCCCGCGCGAGGCCCTTCGGCCGCTCGGGCCCACCCAGAGCGAGGGTTGCACCTTGCTCGATGCCGGAGCGAATGAGACCCATGATGGTGTCACGCTGCCTGGCCGATACAACAGGACCAATCGTCGTCTCAGGGTCGAGGGGGTCGCCCACCACGTGGCGCTTCGCGATCGCGACGCAGCGTTCCGTGATCTCCCCAATGCGACGGCGCGGCACTACCATTCGGGTCCAGGCGCCGCACATCTGACCGGCGTTGTTGAAGGCGCTGCGCATCCCATGCTCGACAGCAAGGTCGAGATCGCCATCGTCCAGCACCACATTGGCAGATTTGCCGCCGAGCTCCAGCACCACAGGCGTGACTGACTTGGCCGCATTCGCGGCTACGAGCGCACCTGCGCTGGTCGACCCGGTGAAGGAGACGAGATCAACGCCAGGATGTCCGGAGATCGCAGAGCCCACGATACGCCCGGTCCCAGTGACCAGGTTGTACACACCTTTGGGGAATCCGACCTCGTTCATCATATTCGCTACGAGCTGGGTGCTGAAAGGGGTCGCCTCGGCAGGCTTATGGACTACGGTGCAGCCGGCGGCCAGCGCGGGAGCGCCTTGAGGAACATCATGTAAAGGGGATTGTTCCAGGGCGTGATCGCCCCAACCACGCCATAGGCCTCGCGCTCGATGAGCGAGCCGTCCATGCGCTGCCCGTAGGGATATTCGCGGGCAAGATTGACGGTATCCGCAATGACATCGCCGGGGATGCGGGTGTGCACCTGCCTCGATAGCGTGATGGGTGCGCCCATCTCCGCCGTAATGATCAGCGCCAGCTCCTCGGTCCGTGTGAGGTAGAGCGCATGCAGCCGCTCGAGCCAATCGCAGCGCTCAGCGAGCGGTCGCTGCGACCAGTGTGCGAAAGCGCGTCGAGCGCAGTCGACCGCCTTCGCAACATCCTCTGCCGTACCGCTTGCGCTCTCCCCGATCACTTCCTCGGTGGCTGGGTTGACGATTGCAAGGGTCTCTCGGCCGGTTGAGGGGGTCCACTCGCCGTCCATGTACACGAGATGCTTCTCTACCTGCTGCATCATGGCGATCATTCCTCGAGCGTAACTTTGTCCGGACGCTCCGAGCCGCTGCCATCACGGCTGCGTCCTCAGGACCCGGAGAGTAAAGCCGCCCGGAAAGGAGAACAAATGCCTAGCGAAGCGCGTTATCCATGCCGTGGAGGTATGGGTGATGATCGATCTGCGTAAACTCCGATATTTCATCGTCGTCGCCGACGAGAGAAATCTCGTTCGGGCGGCACGACGGCTGAACGTAGCTCAGCCGGCACTCAGCCGCCGGATGAAGGATCTGGAGCTCGATCTTGGCCTACGACTGTTTGACCGGCTGCCCCGCGGCATAGCGCTGACCCCCGCAGGGCATCTGCTCGCCGAGCGCGCACGACTCATCCTCGCCCAGATATCGAGTTTGCCCACTGAGCTCGCGGCGGCTGGGCAGGTCGCGCGGCAGCGCGTGCGCATTGCACATCCCTACCTTGCCCGGAGTTGGTCGCTGCGCTTCGCCGGCCTACTCCAGGCAATCCGCGGGTATTTCCCGACCCTCACCCTGGAGGCGCACCTGCTGAGCTCCGCAGAGCAGGCGAGAGCGCTGCACGAAGGCGAGATCGATCTCGCCGTGCGCTTCGGACCGCAAAGGGGCACCAATGGCCTCGCTTCGCTTCGGATTTTCGAGGATGCAGCATGCGCTGCGAGGTTGGGGAGAGGGCATTCGGCAGCCAAGAAGATGACCCTCTCGGTTGCCATGGATCTCGCGCACGAGCCGTTGATCATGTTTCCCCGCGAGCGAAATCCTACCCTCTACGATCGCATGGTCGCCGCCGCTCGCGGTGCAGGGTTGCGTGCAGGCGTTCTGACGCCGGTAGATCATGCCGCCGATGCCTGGCGTCGGGGCGTCATCGGTGACAATCGGGGCTGGACTCTCGTGCAGCGATTGGAGATCGACAACGACGATGAGTGGACAGTCTGCCGACCCGTGATGGACGTCGAGGTTCCGATAGCCATGGAGGTCTGCTGGCTCCCCAACTCCCGCTGCAGTCACACCCAACGCATAACCGCTGCCCTGCCGCACATTCTCGAGGAGCTGAATCGATTCGATTTTCGGACGGACACGCGTCTCGCAATCCGGCCCGCATCCAACATGCCGGGAGTCTCTTAAGATCCTTGGAGCGCCGACAACAATGACGTGAGCGCAATGACGTCCGTGCTCCTCGTTGGTGCGACGAAATCGAAGCCTCCTTGAGGCGACGCATCGATCGGCGCCTTCGTGCAGGAGGCGTGGACTTCTTCGATGTGATCAGTTTTGAGCGCCCATGCGACATTGTCCGACCGTATGCCGCCGCCCGGCATAATCGAGATCAGGCCCGCTGTGCGGCGCGCGAGTTCAGCAATAGTCCGGGCGCCCTGCATAGCGGTAGGTGCGCCACCTGAGGTCAATATCCGATCGAAGCCGAGCTCGACGGCTGCTTCAGCAGCGGCAAACAGATCAGGCGTGAGGTCAAAACCGCGATGAAGCGTACGTCCGAGCCCCGCGCAGTGATCAAGCAATGCGTGCAATGCTTCTCGGTTCAGCGAATGGTCTTCATTCAGTGCGCCCAGGACGACCCCGGCGATTCCGACATGCCGAGCAGCGTGAATGTCGTCGATCATGACGTCGATCTCTCGCGCTGTGTAGACAAAATCCCCGGGTCTCGGGCGGATGAGGGCGAACGTCGGTACGTGGAGCGACGCTGCGTACCGCATCATGGCGAACGAAGGTGTCAGCCCCCCAAGATCAAGCCCCTGGCAGAGCTCGATACGATCGACTCCACAGGCCGCAGCCTGTTCGAGCCCTGCAACGCTGTCGACACAAACTTCCAGCTTCACGCGTTGACTCATTTCAGCAGCTTTTCGTCATGTGCAACTGCAGCGGGGGTCACCGGAGCGGATGGCGGCCCCGCGTCACGATCTCGAGCAGCGGTGCCAGCCACGGATGGTCAGGACGCGAGCGGCCGTCCAGATGATTAGCATTGCCGAGACATCCGGTTCCCTCGCTTACCGCGGTCAGGCGGTTGTTGCGCGACTGGATGGCAGTGCGGTAGCAGCTGCCCATCGAGTCGGTGAAGCTCGCCTGCTCGCTGCCCGCCTCGTCGTACGGGAAGCTGCTGCGGTCGAGCGGATCGGGAATGGTCTTGCCATCGGCGTGATCGCGTGTGCTGAGGCTCTCGTCCAGCACGGCCTGGTAGGTCGCGCCCTGCACAGCCGTGCGGCGGATCTCGATGCGATGAGCCTGCTTCATCGCCACATCGGCGGTGAAGTCCTGCCCTTGGGTCACCATGGTCTTGCGCGAGGAGAGGTAGAGCGGGTCGCGCTGTTGTACCGTGTAGCCGTCAAGCGGGCGACCGTCCAGCGTGCGCCGCACCGTCAGCGACATCTTGCCGAGCTGATCGATGGTCTCGTCGTAACGTTTGTCCCCCCGTCGCCCGAAATGCTGGTGGTTGTGGAATTCGCCGGTGTAGCGCACTGCGGTATCGAGGTTGCCGCGCGGCGTGCTCAAGCGGCCGACGAGCACATATGACTGCACCTGGTCGGTATCGATCGTGCCCACGATACGGCCAGCTGCATCAGCATGCAGCGTGTCGCGCACACTGAGATCCGCCGGCTGCCGCACCGCCAGCGTGTCTTGCGTCAGCTCGCCCTGTAGTTGGCTGGCGTAGGGATCCTGGTAGATCAAGAGGTTCGCCGCGACGTTGAAGAAGTGGTTGGCGCCCAGCACGCGCACCGCCACAGTATGCGGCTTGCCATCGTCGAACACGCCGGCGAACGGCGTCAGGTCCACCCGGGCCGGGATGAAATTGCTCGTCTGGATGGCCGGCGTCGGCAGCCATAAATGCGGCGCCACGCCGCCGGTGAAGATCCACGGGTAGATCGGCGCCAGCCCGGCCGGCTTGCCGTCCACCAGCACCTCTACACCGCGGAAACTGCCCCCGTCGCAGGCTTCGAACGACTCCAGCGAGTAGTCGCGTGTCTTTTCCAGGTAGGCCTGGTCGACGCAGGTGTACCAGCGCTCATCGTGCGCTTGGCTCTGCGCGATGACATCGAGATACGCGCGCTCGACGTTGCGCGGGAAGCTGATGGGGCGTGAAAGAATATCGTCCGAGCGCTCCAGGGGTGTCTGCTCGCCGCGCGGGTCGCTGTCAAGCGCGTAGACGCGGTCCGCCGCCGCCGTGGCTGCTTGCCCTGCAGCGGCCGGATAGAACACAAGGCGCACATCCGCATAAATGGGGGCGTTGGTCGTGGGGCTCACCCAGTTGTTCAGGATCATCTGCCCCGCATGTCTCTGCCGGAAGAGCAAGGCGTAGTCGGTGAGATCGCGCTGCACGTGCCAGTGCTGAGCGACGTCCGGCGCGGGCTCGATGGTGGTACCGAAATAAAGGTTCACCCCGCCCAGCCAGAGCGCCACCGTGCGGTCGTACTGGCGCCCGGCCGGCACCGCAAAATCCGCCTCCAGCACGACCTTGCTCCAACCGCCCGCGCATCCTTTGGGCGGTGCAAAGCTGAAGCGATGGGGACGCGCCGCCATCGACGACGCATTGCCGTGCTCGTCGAACGCCTCGTGAGCGAACAACGTTACCCTGCAGGGCTCACTCGCCGGCCGCGACACCGGCGGCTCGGCCGAAGCCAGCACGCGCGCGCCGAGTTCCAACGCTGCTGCCGTGGCGGCATGAGAGTCCCTCGCCGGAGTCACGCATACCGCCAGCAAGGCCGCGGTTCCCGGGAGCCAACGCCATCGCGTTGCCGATTTCCCGAGAACTGGCCGCAACGAGCTCTTTCGGGCCGCTGATCTAGCCAAATGGACGCGTGAACAGCTCATCAAGCGCGCCTATGATTGCATCACCGTCCGCGGCAAGCGAGCCGACACGCTCGCCCAAATTCTCATTTGCAACCGAAACAATCTCCATAGGGTGCAATACGACCGCGACACCTTTGACCTTGAAGGTCGGATTGAGGCGCGGATTGGGTATCTCTCGCAGCCCGGCTTTACGCACGAGCGGAATGACGACGCGGCGGCGATAGCTATCGAATAGTCGAGATTGCGCGACAACCACAAACGGAATGCTGTCCCTTTGCCTGCCGACATTGCGAAGGACGTCGAACTGTGCCATTAGAGCGTCGAATGCGCGTCGGCGAACGAGCCGTTGCGTTCCTCAAAATCGTTCCACAGAGCCGCTGTCGCGCGGGCCTCCTCCGCAACGCCCGCCCGGCGTTCCCGCTCCTTGGATACGAACTCGGCGAGAAGCGTTTCCACGAGGCCGGACAGATTGTCCGTGACACCCTTGGCCTCCTCTACCAGATCCTCACTCAATGTGAGGTTGACCGGCCGCTTGCGAACCGTACTCATGTGGCTGCGCTTCACTTTCGATGTCTCCCGCAGTATGCGCATCGTATGCGCATATTGCGGATCACGCAAGGACACCTACGAGGAAGGCTTACCGTCGCATGGCCGCACGCGAGATCGGATTTCGCCATGCTGTCACCATCGAGGCTCACAGCGCTTCCTGTGGAACTCCCGACGCAGTCCCCGCTTTCCTTCCTAGCTGTTCTCACGTGGAGAGCCTGTGCAACGCTTGAGCGGAACAATACCGCTGTTGTTCGTTGCGGGATTGACTGTCGCGTTCTCTCCGGGTGGCGCCGCGAAAACCCCGCATCGAGAAGCGCCACAGCGAGTCACGGGACCTGCGACATCAGATCTCTCGGCCCGAGAGCGCCGCGGCAACGCCTCGTATTACGCGCCCCAATTCTTCGGCAAGCCCATGGCGAATGGCGCTCCGATGAATCCGCGCAGCAACAACGCCGCGAGCCGGACCCTCCCGCTCGGAACCGTGGCGAGAGTCACCAACGTTGCCACCGGGAAGAGCGCCATCATCACGATCGAAGATCGCGGTCCCTACATCAAGGGTCGTATCGTCGACTTGTCGCCTGCCACCGCGCGCAAGATCGGAATCACACGGCGTATTGGCGTCGCGAAGGTCGTGGTGGCACCCATAGCCGTGCCGCTGCCCGATGGCCAAGTCAAGCTGGCGCAACGGGCGCCAGATCATCACAAGATCCCTCGGATCGCATCGAGCTTCCATCGCAGATAGCCCGCACAGCACGTCCGGCGCAAAAGGGGGCGATCCCCGGATGCTTCATCCTGTGAACCCCTTCGCCACCAGATAGACCTCGCGCGATTCCTTGCGCGAGGCAGCGGGCTTACGGATGAGCACCTTCGCGAAGTGCGCCCGCAGCTCCTTCAGGTACTGATCCGAACCCGTGCCTTGAAACATCTTGGCGGCGAAGCTCGCACCGGGCTTCAAGGTCTTGCACACCGTGTCGAGCGCCAGCTCCAGGAAATAGATTGACCTCGCCTGATCGGCCGAATCGATTCCACTGATGTTCGGCGCGATGTCGGAAATGATCAGATCGAATTTCGTGCCGCGGAGCCAGTCGAGCACCTGCTGCACGATGGCCTCGTCGGTGAAATCGCCCTGGATGAAATCCACGTTCTTCAGCTCGTCCATCGGCAGAATGTCGGTCGCGAGCACGCGCCCCTTTTCGCCGACGAGCTTGCCGGCGACCTGCGACCAACCGCCGGGCGCGGAGCCGAGGTCCATGATCCGCATGCCGGGGCGGATCAGTTTGTCCTTGTCGTTGAGCTCGATCAGCTTGTAGGCCGAGCGCGAACGATAACCGTCCTTCTGTGCCTGCTTGACGAATGGATCACTGAGGTGGCGGGACAGCCAGCTCGCGCTGCTTTTCGTTCGGGGCATCTTTCCGGGGAGCTACGGGTTAGAATCGGCGGATTCTACTCCTCTGCCGGATTTACCGGCCAGGAAGACGCCGATGATCCGCATTACCGAGCTGCCGTTGCCGCTCGACTACACGCACGAGGCGCTGCGCCAGGCAATTTTGCAGCGCCTCGCGATCCCCGCGGCCGAGTTGCTCGATTGCACCTTGTTCAAGCGCAGCTACGATGCGCGCAAGAAGAATAGCGGAGTCTTGTTTATCTGCATCGTCGATGTCATGGTGCGTGACGAAGCCGCAGTGCTGAAACGGCTGGCGCGGGATCGCCGGGTCGGCCTCTCGCCGGATACCAGCTATCACCCGGTCGCACGAGCCCCCGCGCAACTCGCGGAACGACCTCTGGTCGTCGGGTTTGGCCCCTGCGGGCTATTCGCAGCGCTCCTGCTCGCACAAATGGGCTTCAGGCCAATCGTGCTGGAACGCGGCCGCGATGTGCGACGTCGAACGCGCGACACCTGGGCACTGTGGCGGCAGAACACGCTGACACCGGAGTCCAATGTTCAGTTTGGCGAGGGCGGCGCGGGCCTGTTTTCCGATGGCAAGCTCTACAGCCAGATCAAAGACCCGAAGTTCTATGGACGCAAGGTGATGCGCGAGTTCGTGCGTGCCGGCGCGCCGGCGGAAATTCTCTATGTCAGTAAGCCGCACATCGGCACGTTCCGCCTGACGGGCGTCGTATCGAAGATGCGCGAGGAGATCATCTCGCTCGGCGGTGAAGTGCGCTTCGAAAGCAAGGTTACCGATCTGCTCATCGAAGCGGGACAGGTCGAAGGCATGGTGCTGGCGAGCGGGGAGATCCTGTATAGCCGCCACGTCGTGCTCGCACTGGGACACAGCGCCCGGGACACCTTCCGCATGCTGGAGCACCGGCGCGTCCATCTCGAGCCCAAGCCGTTTGCCATAGGCCTGCGCATCGAGCATCCGCAATCGCTGATCGACGTCGCCCGCCTCGGGCGTTTTGCCGGTCATCCGCAGCTGGGTGCCGCCGACTACAAACTGGTACATCACGCCCGCAATGGGCGTTCGGTCTACAGCTTCTGCATGTGTCCTGGCGGTACGGTGGTTGCCGCCACTTCCGAGCCGGAGCGCGTGGTCACCAACGGCATGAGCCAGTATTCACGCAACGAGCGCAACGCCAACGCAGGCATCGTGGTCGCAATCAATCCCGAACCGGACTTCCCGGCAGGACCGCTCGCGGGCGTAGAGCTGCAGGAGGTATGGGAGTCCAGGGCCTATATTTTGGGCGGCAGCAACTACTGCGCACCGGGGCAGCTCGTCGGTGATTTCGTGCGTGGTGTCGGCTCGACACAGCTCGGCGACATCGTTCCTTCCTACGCTCCGGGCGTGCGGCTGGGAGACCTGTCACAGGCCCTGCCGGACTACGCAATCGACGCCATCCGCGAGGCACTACCCGCATTCGGTAAGCAGATCCGCGGCTTCGATCGGGACGATGCCGTGCTCACCGCCGTGGAGAGCCGCACCTCTTCCCCCGTGCGTATTACACGCGACGCTGAATCCCTGCAGAGTCTCAACGTGCGCGGGCTCTATCCATGCGGTGAAGGCGCGGGGTATGCCGGTGGCATCCTCTCGGCAGGTGTCGATGGCATCAAGGTGGCCGAAGCGCTCGCGCGGAGCCTGTCGTGAGATTCGAAGACATCAAGAAACTCCATCAGAAAAAGTTCCGCGAGCAGTTCGGCTGTTTCCTGCTGGAAGGCGAGCATCTGGTGCAGGAGCTGCAGAAGGCTGCGATTCGTGATGCGCGACTGCGCGCCAGCGAAATCTATCTCACGCGGGAGTATGCGCACTGGAGAAGCGATCTCCCGATTCACGTACTCAATCCCCGCCAGATGGCGCAGCTCAGCGAAACGCGCTCACCGCAGGGAATTGCCGCGGTCGCGCCGCTACTGGCGGCACCCGCGCAACAGCCGGGCGAGCGCGCCGTCTATTTGCATGAGGTTCAGGATCCAGGAAATCTCGGCACGATCCTGCGCTCACTCGCCTGGTTCGGCAGCTTCCGCTGTCTGCTCAGTCCCGATAGTGTAGATGTACACAACGGTAAGTCGGTGCGCGCCAGCATGGGAGCCGTCTTTCACGTGCCGGTGGAGATCGATGTGCCTTTACAGGCACTCCCGCGGCGGTTCCGCCGGATCGCCGCTCTCGATCTGCAGGGTAGGCCGATCTCTGCGCCGGAATTTCGCGACTTCGATTGCTATATCTACGGCAATGAAGCGCGAGGTTTGCCGCGCGAGGCCTTAGGTGCGATGAATCCAACGCCGTTCACGATTGCCGGTACCGCGGCCATTGAATCGCTGAATGTGGCAACGACGTTGAGCATCTGTCAGTACGAGCTGGCGCGTTCATCAGGCTACGCGCGCGATCCGGCCAGCACGTTGGAGGAATCGAGATGAGAGAAGAAAAACGGGGTCTCGAATGTTTCCGCGTCACGACGCCCATCAAGCTGGCGCTGCTCTGGGCAACCCTGATGTCGCTCTACATCTACAATGATTATTTCGCCATGTATGTGCCCGGCACGATCCGCGAGATGTCCGAGGGACGAATGGGTCCTCTTGGGCCGGCAACGCCCCTGGTGATGGTCGCGGCTGCGCTCTTGCTCGCCATTCCCGCGCTCATGATTTTCCTATCCGCAGCGCTGCCGCCGCTCTGGAGCAAGTGGCTGAACGCTGTTCTGGGTGCCGTCTATACCGCCGTCGAGGCCTTGACCTTTCAGGGACCTCATTTGTTCTATAAGATCATCGTCGCTATCGAGATCGCGGTTACCTTGCTCATCATTGCGCATGCATTGCGCTGGCCGCGGCAGACCGTTCAGAGGCTGGAGCGCACCTAGTCGGAAGCCACAAACCATGTGCAGAAACATCAAGACGCTTTTTAACTTTGAGCCACCCGCGACGGACGAAGAGATTCGAGCCGCATCACTCCAGTTCGTCAGGAAACTCAGCGGGTTCAACAGCCCGTCCAAGGCCAACAGCGTTGCGTTTGATCGCGCCGTGGAGGAGGTCGCTGCCACGGCGCGAGCTCTCATCGATGCCCTGGTAACTACAGCCGACCCTCGCGACCGCGACACGGAAGCGGCCCGGGCACGGGCCAGGGCTGCGGTACGCTTCGGCCGAGCCTAGGATTTACCGGGAACAAATAACCCGCCGCTCCGGGAGCCGGCGCATCCGTTGGGCATCCGGTGACAGAGCGGGCTCGGGGGCGCTTCATTGCGCTACGCGCAGCTCAGCTCGTCGCAGCGGGAAGATCCGAGCACTTGTAGTAGGCAACCTGGGCGTCCTTGAAAGCATTGACGTTGAATCCGCCGACGCTAGCCTCTGACGGCACCATGACGTAGACGTAATTGGCGCCCTTGGCCGGGGCGGCATCGACGGCCGCAGTCGTGAGAGTCTCCGTGGCATGGGCGCGATTCATGTTGCCGGCGAGCCCCCAATGGCGTGATTCCTGACCGAGCTTCTGGCAGCCGTAGCTGGCTTGCGGCTCGGCCTGGCCGGCCATGACACGCTCTCCGGAAGTAGCCGTGTAGCTCTTCACCGTCAGCCGCCCGACGGTGGAGCAGCCCGCAGCGGCAATGGCCAGCGAAAAAGCCATAGCGATTCTTCTCGACATGCAGCCTCCGGTCGAATTGTGAAGCGAGCGCTACCGTAGGCTGTTTCAGGCCGCGAAGCCGATGAACGCCGTCACAGATGCGCCAATCCGTGCCCCCTCGTTGACGACGCATCGTGGCACAGTATTGCCATGGCATATCCGCGCGGGGTATCGAGGTCCTGAGAGCAGTTCAGATTCGTGGCTTCAGCAGCTCCGCTGGATACGGTTTCGGAAAACTGTGGGCCGTCCGGGACCTACGGGATCTTCATATTCTGGATGAGACCTTTATTCCGGACGATCCTGATTACAACCCGAATGACCGGGGAATGAAGCAGATTCACTGTCGAGTCCGGTCGGGTGGAACGGACGTGACCCGGCTTTCAGTACTGAACTGTTACTAAATACGCGCGGCTCTCGGGGTCCCAACTGCAGGTAGCCCACACACCATCCACGATACCGGTGACGGCCTTGCAGTCGGCGTCGCTTTTGATGGCGAGCCTGCCGGGGTTCCGGCTCTCAGATGTCTCGATGAGAGCTGCCGTTGCTGTGGAATAGTACCCACGCACCACCTGAACGCTTACCGCCATAGATGAGCGCGCCTGTGTAGCTAGGGCGCCGACGGGCAGAAGCATGGCGAGCAACAGATGGGCAAAAGGAAGCGGGAAGCCGCTCGCAACGGATTTCATTGTCTTTTCCCCTGGGCCAAGGTCCGCGCCTGTTCCGGACCTGCTCGTTTCTTAGTTTTGCCCGGACAACTCTACTCCGAAGCGAGCCGGTTCGTCAGGTCACAGATGGCTCGAGTCGCGGCGGGCTGGCTAGGGCTTCAGCGCAGCATCGAGAAAGGCCATCGCCCGCGCCCAGCTGTCTCTTCGAGCGGCGTTGTTTCCCTTGGCTGAGCCGCCCTCCTTCGGGAGAGCGGCGAAGCCAGCGCTATTCGGATCAAACGGCTTGCCAAAGACTCCGTGCCCGGCGTCGGGATATTCCAGAAGCTTCACCGAGTATCTGAAATTCTTGGCTTTCAGTCGCGCTACCACTTGTTCCGACATCGGACAGGACGGCCAGAGAGTATCGGACTTGCCGCAGATCAGCATCACCGGACCATTGATCCGCTCCACCGGGATGATTGCATTCTTGTGCTGGCCCAGAGCCAGCAGCCCTTTGGCATAGAGGTTGTACACCGTCGAAAAGGGCATGCCATAGGGCAAATACGGCAACGGCTTACCCGCAAGCGTGAACGTTGACGGCGGTTCCCCGGGACTATGAATGATACCCGGCCAAACGACTCCGGACGGCATGGCCGCCACGATCGCCCTTATCTCCGGATAGTGCGAGGCGACACTCAACGCAACCTCGCCACCAATCGAACCGCCGACGATGCCAATCCGATCGGGATCGACATCCGGCCGCGCACGCAGCCAGTCGATGGCAGTCTTGAAGTATTCGAGCGGAATCAGCGCCAGGTCCTTGGGTAACCCAGGGGCATCGAAATATGCCACCTGCAGTACGGCGTAGCCGTGCTGCGCGATCAGCCGGCCGTCGCGGGCAGCGGGCTTGCCCATGCCACCCTCCGCCACCAAGAATGATGATTCCAGGTAGCCGGCCGTGAGCGCCCGCGGGAAGGTAAAGGGCAGCCACCAGCCCGTCCGCCGTGACTGGCGTGCCGGTCGGTGCCGCCGCGGGTTGAGCCGCGGTGCACATTACGGCCACCGGCAGGCTGACGAGGGCTGCAACCCAGGATTTCATTGGAGCTCCATGCCTCGCAAGAAATAGGCATTGGACCCGCTATACGTTGCCGCCGTTTAAATGAGCCTCGTGCAACCACCTCGCGCTGGGCGATAATCTTCTCAAACCGAAATGAGCATCAGCAATGGCATCGTGCAAGTGTTCGAAACGCTCCGGTACCGGCATGCGCGATAATCAGTGAGCTCCCCCCTCACCACGCAATGCTGCATCGTCGGCGGCGGCCCCGCTGGCATGATGCTTGGATTTCTACTCGCCCGCGCCGGTGTGAGTGTCGCCGTGCTGGAGAAGCACGCTGATTTCCTGCGCGACTTCCGCGGCGATACGGTGCATCCCTCGACCCTGGAGCTTGTCTACGAGCTCGGACTGCTCGATGAGTTTCTCGCGCTGCCGCATCGCAAGGTGGAGCGCTTCGGTGTCGAGATCGGCGGCAGGCGTGTACAGGTGGTCGACCTGCGGCACCTGCCGACCCACTGCAAATACATCGCGCTCATGCCGCAGTGGGACTTCCTGGACTTCCTGGCCAAGCAGGCCAGCCGCTACGGCTCGTTCGACTTGCGTATGCAAACAGAGGCAACGGACATCATCGAGCACGAGGGGCGCATCGTCGGAGTACGGGCGAAAACACCGCGGGGTGAGCTCGACGTACGTGCCGACTTGATTGTCGGGTGCGACGGCCGGCATTCCACACTGCGGGCAAGAGCAGGCCTGACGAGCGATGACTTTGGCGCTCCGATGGACGCGCTCTGGTTCCGGCTCTCGCGCAAGCAGAGCGCCCCCCCAGAGACGTTCGCTCGTTTGGACGCAGGCGCGATGCTCGTCATACTCGACCGCGGTGAGTACTGGCAGTGCGCCTTCGTCATTCCGAAGGGTGAGTTTGAGCGCATGAAGAGCGAAGGCATCGAAGCATTTCGCAGTCGTGTTTGCGCTCTCGCGCCTTTCTTGGTTGAGCGAATGACCGAGTTGAGCAGCTTCGATGACGTGAAGCTCTTGACCGTGATGGTGGACCTTCTGCGGCAATGGTGGCGGCCAGGCCTGCTCTTGATCGGCGACGCAGCCCACGCCATGTCCCCCATCGGGGGCGTCGGGATCAATATCGCCATCCAGGATGCGGTCGCGGCGGCCAACCGTTTGGCGGATCCTTTGCGGGCAGGAGAGGTACGAGCGGCGGATCTGCAGGCAATACAGCGACGACGGGTCTGGCCGGCGCGGATGACTCAGCGGGTACAGCTCATGATGCAGAACCGCCTCATCGGTCCGGCCCTGAAGGGCGTGCGCAGGCCCAAGCCGCCGTTCGTGTTCGAGGTGCTGAATGCAGTGCCGGCATTGCAGCGCCTTCCTGCGCGTCTGCTCGCGCTGGGATTCCGGCCGGAGCATGTGCGTACAGGCGATCATTGATTCGGCGCACCTCGGGCGCCTGGAGCCTGAGGCTGGGCGATCCGACCCGAGACCCGTCAGAATGCCTCAAGTCGATCGGCGATGATCCCCTGCGGCACTGAGTTGGAAGATTGCGGGAGCCTGCTCCATCACTGCGGCGAGCGCCGGATGTCTGATCCTGCGCTGCAGTGAGATTGCGAAGAACTGAGCTTCCACTCCCTCGGCTTGACCAATGGTTTCAAAGCCGTAGCGGTCGCGAAACTGTCCGGCGAGCACGGCGGGAACGGGCGCAATGCCGTGCCCCGCCCGCGCAAACTCGCGCAGCAACGCATAGTCCTCAAACTCACCTACCGGGACCGGCCGCACCTCACGGCGATCCAACCACTGATCCAGGGACCTGCGGATCGCCGTGTCGTCGGTCGGCAGGAGGATTCGGGCACCGGTCAGGGACTGCGGGAAGCCGCGCAGCAGTTTCTTCGCGAGCGCTTTTGGCCCCATCCATAGCACCTCACATCGGCCGAGCGGATGGTTGTAAGCACGGATATCGAACCGCGGTGACACGGGCGCATCCGACAGCACCACGTCCACATCGTGTGCGGCCAAATCCACGGTGAGACGCTCGAGTGTGCCTTCGCGGCATACGAGGTGTACAGGTTGCGCAATCCTGAGCGCGGGGTCGAGCAGGCGATACGCGATTTCCTTCGGGAGTACATCATCGATGCCCACGACCAGGCGCAGCGGACGGCCGGTGGGACGCTGCGCGAGTGTCGCCAGCAGATCGCGGCCGAGACTGAAAATTTCTTCGGCGTAGCGGTAGACCAACTGGCCCACTTCCGTCGCAACGAGTCCGCGACCCGATTTCTCCAGGAGCTTTTCGCCCAGGCGGGCTTCCAGGGTCTTGAGCTGCGCACTGATGGCGGGCGCGGAAAGGTGCAGCACCTCGGACGCTTGGGTGATGCTGCCTTCACGCACGACTGTCCAGAAGTAAAGAAGATGCTGGTAATTGAGCCGTCGTACGTCGTACATGACCGTTGCAGTTTTTGGAAGCTTCGACTCGAATAATGTTAATGGATTTAACTGCGAACGGCCTCTATAACGGATCGCGAGACGACACAGCCAAGAGGAGATTCGAGATGAGCCCGCGAACGATCATAGTGACCGATCGGGATTTTTGGCCCCTGAGCGCCCTCGTACGTGCACAAACCGCACGCTTCACCCGGGACAAGGAGCACATCGACAGCCTCCAAGAAGAGCTCGCCCGATCGGTGCCCGTCGCCCCTGACGAGGTACCCGCCGACGTGGTCACGATGCATTCCCGAGTGCGCGTGCGGGATCTCGAGTCGGGTGCCGAGCGGACCTATGCGCTCGTTTACCCGCACGAAGCGCACTTGCCCGCCGGGCGCCTGTCTGTGCTCGCGCCGCTCGGGACCGCGCTTCTCGGCTACCGCGAGGGCGATGAAATCGAGTGGGCGATGCCCGGCGGCCCGCGCCGCATCCGCATCGAAAGCGTTCGGCAAAGCTCGACGCTACGGGCAGTCGCGCCAGCGCGCCTGACTAACCCCATGAAAGCGCGGCACCCGTTGCGGCACAGCCCCCCGATTGCGCAACCCGATGGCGTTAATTGAGTGCAATCGGCCTCATCCGGCGGGGTGGCCGCCCTTGCTCAGGGTAGCCGCCACGTCACGCGAGATCTCGTCTTGCACGACGTTCAGCTTCTGGAGGGACTGTTCGTAGACCTGCGACCAGAGAACTACGCCGGATTCGGTGCGCACCAGTCGGGCCACGACCCTCAGGGTATCTCCTGAGCGACGCACGCTGCCGTCGAGCACATAGTCGACGGCAAGCGCGCGTCCGGCCTGCGCAACGCTCACCGACTTGCCTATCAGGTAGTAGGAGGACCGAAACCCCGGAGTGCGGAAGGCCGGATCATGCCCGAGTCGATCGGCCACCCCCTCGGTCATCTCATCCGCCAGTTGTTCCTGATCCATGCTCGGCGTCAGGTCGACGAAGGGAGCTACGCCTACACTGAACGGGGAGCCGCGTCGGTGAGTGGCCGGAAAATCAAATGGCCGCAGAAGAATCAGGCCCGCGAGGAGGCCGATCCCTGCCACCGCCGCGCCCGCCATCACTGCCCGACGATCAGGCCGCGCGGATCCCTCGGGCACGAGCGGCACTTGCCTGGCGAGCGGATCGAGCGCCTCAGGCGATTGCCGCAGCTCCCCATCGGTTTCGATGACCGGAGCGATCAGGCGATAACCCAGCCTCGGCACCGTGGCGATGTAGCGTGGCTGCTTGGGATCATCGCCGAGAAGGCGGCGTAGCGTCGCGATCGCCTGGTAGACCGAGTCTGGTGTCACCACGACGCCGGCCCAGACGCGGTCGAGTAACTGGTCTATGCTGACCGTCTCACCGGGGTGTTGGGCAAGCTCACGCAGAAGCATCAGCGTCCGCGCCTCCACCCGCACGCTTTCGCCGCCTCGTGAGATCTGGCCAGCTACCGGATCAATGTGCCAATCGCCGATGCGCAAGAGCGGTGGCCGAAGGTGTCTTGGTGCGAGATCAGTATGCCCCAGTCCGGCGCCGTCTGAGAAGCGATTCAGAACAATTCAGGCTCTTTCAACGGACTCCTCAGGACTTGGCGGTCATCGCGGGCCAAGCTCGACCGGCGGCTGTTCGCGCACCAACTTCCGCTCGAGGTCAAAGCCATGAGATCACTGCTCATTCGATTATCGCTTGCTTTCGTATGGATGGCTGCGGCGCCTGCCGGCGCCCAGACGCTCCAGGACCTGAGCGATGTGCCCGCAGGCACCTATACCGTGGACTCCAAGGAAACGCTTGTCAGGTACGAGGTCCTCCACTTTGGCTCGAGCGACTACTGGGGCACGTTCCCGGGTGCGACCGGGACGATGAAGCTGGACCCGAGGAATCTCGGGGCGACTCAGCTACAAGTGAAGGTTCCGGTCGCTACCGTCGAAACCACCAATCGCGAGCTCGATGGGGAGCTCTTTTCCGATGAATTCTTCGACGGTGAGACCTACCCCTACCTGAGTTTCGTCGCGACCGGCGCGCGGCGGACCGGTCCGCGAACGGTGATGATCTCCGGCAAGCTGTCGATGCACAACGTGACGCTGCCCATTGTGCTCGATGCAACCCTCATCGGCGGCGGGCCGAGTCCCTTCGACAGCAAAGAAATCATCATCGGGTTTCGCGCCACGGCTTCGGTGAAGCGGTCCGACTTCGGCCTCGGCAAATACGTTCCCATCGTGAGCGATGAAACTCACATCGTGATCAGCGTTGCCTTCAAGAAGACCTGACCTGGACCGATCCAGGAGCCGACCATGAGATTTGACGTCTTGGTACTTCAGGCTGTGCGCCGGGTCAATCCGTAACGGTCATTTCGGACCAACGCCCGTGCGTTCGAGGTCCAGATCCGGGATGAGCTGACCTTTGGCTTGTGCGGCAGAGCGGCCCAGCCTGGAGCACTGGCGGTGTTTGACGAGCCGGGGTAGGCTTTCACCGGTCCTCACGCAAAAGAGACGCCAATGTCGATTAAACGTCCTTCCAAGAGCAGCGGAACCGGTGTACGCAGGCCAGTAACGTCGCCCGGCGTGCGCCACGTCGACGTCGTGGCGCAGCGTCAAATGGTTCCAGGGAGTCCCTACTCCGGCTGGCTGTGTAAGAACAAGGCATGCGGCCTCGTGATCGCCATTGCACTCCCACAGGCAGGAAGCAAGCCGCCCCTGGCCGACTCAGACGATCAGGTGATCGTGATCAAATGCCCGCATTGCGGCGACGAAAACCTGTACCGCTGGAGCGCCCGCGGGGAACACACGTACACGGTACCGGGCGCGGGCCCCTGAGGTCGGCGACGGCTCGAGCCGGTGATCATCTGTTGGGAAGTGGCTCACCCTTCGGCCACAGCAGCCACATCCGGCCAGACTGCCGCATTTCGCCAGCCTGCGTTGCGGCCTGCGCTCCGATGCCCCAGAAGTAGTCTGCGCGGACGGAGCCGCTGATCGCACCGCCCGTGTCCTGAGCAAACACGAGTCGATCGAGCGCGACATTCGAGTCCGGAAAAGTCGTCGCCAGGAACACCGGTGCGCCGAGAGGTATCGCGGATCGATCGACAGCCACGGAACGGCCGGGTGTCAGGGGCACACCCAGTGAGCCCTTGGGTCCGAGCGCCGGACTGCCGAGCGGCTCCTCTCGGAAGAATACGACGCTCGGATCCGCATCGAGCAGTTTCTGCACTTTGTCGGGATGCGCCACGGCCCATGCCCGTATCGCAGGTATCGTCGCCTGGCCGCGCACGAGCTCACCATGGTTTACCAGATACTGCCCGATGGAGCGATAGGGATAGCCATTCTCGTCGGCGTAATGCAGGCGGATCGTCTCACCTGTCGGCAGCTGCACCCGACCCGAGCCCTGCACCTCGAGAAGGAAGGCCGAGAGGGCATCGTTTACCCACACGATCGCATCGCCTTTCAGCGCCGGGTCCCGGTAGAGATCCGCTCGACTGTAATACGGAACGACACGGTGACCCACCAGTCTCGCCCGGATGCGCTTGCCGCGAAGCTCGGGATACTGCGATCCGAGATCCACGGTCAGCAGATCGCGAGGCGGCGCATAGAGCGGTGTGGTGAATTGCTGCGATGGCTCACGCGCGCCGTAGAGGATCGGCTCGAAATATCCGGTGATCAACCCGACCGCATCCGCTTGCGCGCCGGCCTGCTTCACGACCGCGAATGGCTCGAAGTAGCGCTCGAAGAACGCCCGCACAGCCTCTGAAGTCGCAGGATTTACCCCGTGCGCTGCGGCGCAGACACTCTCCCATTGCTTGCGGGCACCCGCAGCCTCACAGCTCGCCACGAATGCCGGCCAGGCATCCTTCGTCTCATCGCGATTCCATCCCGGCAGCTCGGACCAGGAGACAGGCTCGTACACGGTGTACGGCGCCGGCGGTGCAGGTGGCGGACAAGTGCTGGGCTGCGTGGCGCAGCCCGCCAGAAGAATGGCGCACACCAGAACAGCTCCCAAAGACACGCGCACTAGCGCCATCGGAACAACGCCAATTATCGTTCCCAAGTTTATGAATTAATTATGTAATTCGCCATGATCTCCGAGTCCCGGAAATCCGGCCGCGGCGCCGGTCGATCGACGGCACTGAGCGTGCCACCTGAAAACCAATATCGGCAACGTGACGCCGCGCGCCACCTGCTCGAGAACCAGATCCTCGATGAAGCGCGCGCGGGCCAGGATAGAGGTGCGGAACGGGCGGGGGGCCATGCCCAGGCACCTGACCCTCCTCAAACGTGGCCGTATTTCCTGAGCGCTTCTGCCAGCGTGAGGCCGGCGGCAAGGTCGGAGCGGATGGCGACCTCGGTTTGCGTCAGCTTTTCCGCCTGCTCCAACACATGGGGAACGAGCGCAGCCGGAACGACCACCGCCCCGTCCTCATCTGCCAGAATGAAATCTCCGGGCGAAACACTCACTTCCCTGGCGGTGGCTCCCCGAATGGGCACCGGAACCTGCGAAGCGCTCACTTTCCAACGGCCGATCGACTGAATGGGCGTTCGATAGCGCGCGTAGACGGGGAATCCCAGCCGACCGATCCACCGCACATCACGCACCCGCCATCCACCAGCGCCCCGACACACCCCCGCTCCTTCATCCCGGTGGCGATGAGCTCGCCAAAGTAGCAGACGCCCTCACCATCCCCGGCCCACACCGCCACTTCACCGGGCGAGATACCTTGGCAGGCACGCATCTTCTCCGGATCACCCGTCTCGGGGTAAGACATCATCTGTCCGAGAATCGTGTAAGCCCACCCGGCGAGTCGGCCCGCGGTGCTGGGATAGGGCGAGAATTCAGCCGAAAGACCCTGATTCGGATATCCCAACTTGTCGAGCACATCGGCGACGTTCGAGGTGTCGACGCCGAGAAAGCGCACGCGCAGCGCCTCGCGCCTCGCTGCTGACTCAGAATCGGCTGTTACCGGCCGCGTACCGGAGGCTGTGTTCGAAGTCTGCATTTCGGGAGTATCCGGGTTCAGTGACCGGTGAGTCCGAGCGCTCGGAGATTGCGCTCGAGCTGCTCGATCGAGCTCCAGCTGAGTATCCGCGAGTTGCCGCGCTCATCGGGAGGGTTCTTCTCCAGCTGATCCGACCATCCTCCGCAGCCGGTGAGCGGCAGCAGCGGCCGGCGGTGCAGCCACGCCAGGCAGACCTCCGAAATGGTTCCCGCACGCCCTCCGATAACGAGGCATGCATCACCTGCGAGGGCCATCAACAGGTTTCGAGCATCTCCCATGCCGCAAGGGATCAGCACGGTGCAGGGCCACTCCCGAAGGTTGATGTCATCGGAAGGTACGATGCTGACGACCGTGCCACGCGCGTCCAGGGCTCGTTGTGCGGCAACGCGGGTGGCAGGGCTGCCGCAGCCACTCACCACGGTAATTCCGCGACGTGCCAGCAACTCCCCGGCCGCGCCCGCGAGCTCGAAGGCGGATGATCCCGGCTCAGCGCTGCCGAGGACACACACTTGCCGCGCTCTGCCCGAGAGCGCATTCGGAGTCGAGTCGGTCATAGGGTGCAGTTCTCGCAGATGGCCAGCGGCCGGCGCCGCGACAGCATCGCGAATGACTGATTTCGAGTCAATTGAGGCAGCCCACCCGCCCGGCGGGCCTTGCTCAGTAACCCTGGGTGCTCGCGACGGCTTCCGCCAGTATTTCCGCGCCTGCGCCCGGACGCCTGGCGCCATCACTCAGCCTGCGCCGGAACTCATGCGCTCCGGGCTCGCCGACGTACAGACCCTGCATGTGACGGACGACGGCTGACAGCCGTTCACCGAGCGCCAGCTGACGCTCGGCGTAGTGCCGCATGCGGTCTATCGCACGCGCACGCACCACGGCATCCAGCCCGTCTCCCGTTGAAACCCGGTCGCCTGTCGCCGCCGCTGCTTTGAATACGAGAGCGTCGAGCCGGGCAAGTACCAGAGGTCGGTGATACGCCTCTCGTCCGAGCATGATGCCGTCCAAATCATCGAGCGCCCTGAGGATTGCATCCGGCTCGCGCAGGCCGCCGTTGACTACCACCTGCAGACGTGGAAAGGCCTGCTTCACTCGACTCACGACCTCGTATTGCAGCGGAGGAATCTCCCGATTGTCCTGCGCCGACAGCCCGCCCAACACCGCCTTGCGTGCATGGACGATCACTGCATCACAACCGGCATCACTGATCGTGCGCACGAAACGATGAAGCGCAGCGCTCTCCGCTTCCTCGAAGCGGCGGCTCGCCTCGACAGCCGCCCTGCCCCGGCCCTCTATGACGCCGATCCGCATCTTGACCGTCACCGGCACACGCACGGCTGCGCGCATGGCAGCCACGCAGGCCGCCACAGTCTCCGGCCGCTGCATCAGGTAAGCGCCGAACACGCCGCCCGTCGCCTTGTCGCTCGGGCAACCACAGTTGAGGTTGATCTCGTCATATCCCGCCTGCTCCCCTCGTCGAGCGGCGGCGGCGAGCTCCTGCGGGTCGCAGCCCCCGAGCTGCAGCGCGACGGGATGCTCTTCGGGATCGAATTCCAGGAGTCTGCCACCATCGTCGTGCAGCAGATCTGCGGCGGCGATCATCTCCGTGTAGAGGAGCATTCGGGCCGAGAAGCCGCGGAGGAAATAGCGGCAGTGGCGGTCTGTCCGGCCCATCATTGGAGCAACCGAAAGCCGCCTGTCCAGGTATTGCATCGATTCTTTATATCATGGCGTCAGGCAGCCGCGACCGGGTGCCGGGAGCTTCCGACCCCGACGAGGCGGATCCGTGGCTGCGTTTCAGTGCTTGCGGGACGTTCGGCCCTGCACCTCGACCTTGAGGTGACGGACGCCGGTATCGCTCAGGGAATCGGTGTCACTCCACAATTCCCGCTCGGCCAGCTCGGCCAGCGTCTGCTCGAGAGTCTCGGAGTCGCGGGGAGCGCTGCGACGGCGGCCGGTCTCAGGCTTCGGCGCTGTCGTTCCATGAGAGACGCAACCGAAATCGAGCGTCTGATCGAGACGCTGCTGCACGAGACAGGGAATCGACGACGTCTCCGTGCAGGCGTCGCGCGCGCGCCCAACCTCCTCGTCGAGAACGGGTATCACTGCAGCCGAAGCGAAGGTCGTGCGTAAGTGCGCGGCGACCCGCTTAGCCGAGACGGGGTCCGGAAAGAAACCGAGACGCAGAAAATGACAGGAGCCACTCGCACGGCGGCTCTCGACGGCATAGAGCGTAAACGCCTTGAATATGGGGAGCGGGGGAACCCGGGCCGGGTCGATGGGCCGCGCCGACCAGTGCAGCTGGACGGCAAAGGAGACCGGTGCGCCTCGAATGACGGCCTCCCGCAAGGCCCGCCGCGTACCGGTGTCGTCCGGCCGGAGCAGCTCGATCTGCTCGCTGAAGGGCACCTCACTGTCGCCCTGAAGTGGCGCCGGGTGGCGCGCTCGCAGGATGTTGATCACCTGCGTATCCGTGAGTGAGCTGTTGTCGACCGGAGCGAAGCGCGGGCTGTTGGAATTTTCCTCCTGCGAATCAGGCTGCCACGCGGACGCCTCGGCATCCAATTGCCAGAATGCGGGCGGTGTAATGGTGGCGATCGCATCGGGATGTCGGCCGCGCACGGCTCGAGCCCACTTTTCCGCGTTGGTGAGCGTTTCGAAAAATCCCATGTGCAGGTACAGCTGCTCGCTGCCATCCGGCTCGCGCGCACGACTCGTAAAGAACGTGAATGGCGTGAGCAGCGGCGATTGAGGCGGCCGGATCGAGACCGGCTCGATGAGCCGGCACAGCGTGAGCATGAATGGGCCGGTACCGGCCTCGCCTCGGTGCACTATGTTGGTGCCCGGAGAGCCAGCGGATCCCGTAGATGTCATGGGTTCCCCCGAAAAAAAACGTCGACTCGCCGCCGGGAGGAACCGGGTCCGATGCAGTCGAGCGTGCACGCTCACACTTGGAGTGGAGTGGCAACCCCGCTGTCATAGACCGTTAAGCCCTTAGACCGGTAGCTTTGCGTCCCCGCCTTTCGGCGGGTTTGCCCTTATCGCCTCAAGCTCAAGCTGTCTCTAATCAGAGACGACTGAGATCAGGCTTTCCCCAAGCATGGCCCTTCAAACATGATATGTCCAGTAGCGAATCCGTCGCACTTTGGAGTCAGCGCCTACCCGCAGCGCCGGCAGGCGCTGTCCACCGCCTGCAGGCAGATATCGACATCGCTCTCGGTCGTCGCCCAGGACGATACGCTGATGCGCATCGCTCTGCGGCCGTGCCACGTAGTTCCGCCGCACCAACAGATGCCATCGTCCTGTATCACTTTTATGACGCGATCGGTCCTCTCGCCAGCACCAAAAGACACCAGCACCTGGTTGAGCACCACCTCGTTCAGGATTTCGTGTCCGGCTCGCCGTAAACCCTCGGCAAACTGCGCAGCGAGCCGGCAAGTCCGCTCGATCTGATCGCCGATGCCCCGCCGTCCGAGGTAGCGCAGCGCCGCCCACAGCTCGATCGCGCGCGCCCGCCGCGAGGAATCCGGGCACCAGCGCATGGGGTCCCGTCCGGCGGGCTCACCGTAGTAGGCTCCGGAGACTGCCATGGCCTCTCGCAATGTCTCGCGTTGGCGGACGATGGCGATGCCGCAGTCCTGTGGCGTGTTCAGCCATTTGTGCCCATCCGTCGCCCAGGAGTCGGCCTGCTCGAGCCCCTCGGTCAGATGCCGGCGGGCGGGCGCTGTCCGGGCCCACATTCCAAACGCTCCATCCACGTGGACCCATGCCCCCGATCGGCGCGCCGCATCGCAAAGCGCTGCCAATGGATCGGAGCAGCCGGAATTGACGTTACCGAGCTGCGCGCAAATGATCGTGGGGCCGGACAGCCTGGGAATCGAGGCAGCCCTCATCCGTCCCTGAGAATCCGCCGGCACGGTCACGACCCGCCGGCGTCCCAGCCCGAGGAGAGCGAGCGCCTTCAGCAGGGTCGCGTGTGCTTCCTCTCCCACGACCACGGTGATGGGCGGCGCTCCGAAGAGGCCGTCCTGCTCCACATCCCATCCGACGTTGGCGAGAAGTGCGTGCCTCGCGGCAGCAAGCGCTGTCAGATGCGCCGATTGCGTGCCGACGACCAGGGCGCCTCCGGCCTCCTGAGGCAGCCCGAAAAGATCGATCAGCCACCCGAGGACGACTTCCTCGACGTATGCCGCCACCGGGGAAAGCTCGAACAAACACGCGTTCTGGTCCCATGCATCCGCGAGCCAGTGAGCTGCGACCGTGACCGGCAGGGACCCGCCGATGACCCCGCCAAAGAAGCGGCGTCCCATCACGGCCATCGTTGCAGGCGATCCGGCGCGATCGAGGAGGTCGAGGACGGCTTCAGGATCGTGCCCCTCCTCCGCAAGGCCGCCGCCCAGCTCCGCGAGTGAGGCGATAGCAGCCGCAGACGGGCCCACGCGGCGGCTCTCGATCGTTGCGAGATAGCGTACGGCGCGGGCCGCAGCGATTCGAAGGAGAGGTTCGTAACGATCAGCCTCCGACCGTTGCTGCCCCGCTGCGCTTGCGATCATGCTCTTCCGCTCTATAATGCCCATACCCATTAGAATCACGAGATAGGCCGCTCATGTCAAGAGATCCCGCGCGTGCGGCGAGTCAGTTCTTCGGCGGCCGCGTGTGTTTGGACTTCGCCAACACGCTCGATTGGCGGCTGACTGACAGCCCCGTCGAGCTGATCCCGGATTACCCGGCCTTACTCGCCTGGAGCGAGCAGCGTGGGACCGTACCGGCACGCGCCGCCGCAAGACTCAAAGCCCGGGGCGCCAGCCGCACTGCAGCCGAAGCCGTCCTGCGCGAAGCGCACCTGCTGCGCACCCAGATCTGGGCGATTGCCGAAGACCTGATAGGACGCCGCCGCGCGCGGCTGAGCGCGCTCAACAGACGGCTGGCGGAGCTGCCCTCCCAGCCCGGCCTGCGAAGTGGAGGCAACTGCTACGTGTTCGAGCTCGACGGCACGGATCTGCGTCAGCCATTGTGGCCGGTCCTGTGGTCCCTCACCGCGGTGTTGGCGTCGGAGGACGCCGCTCGAGTTGGCTCCTGCCGGGCGGAGGGCTGCGGCTGGTACTTCATCGATGAGAGTCCCGGCCACTCCCGGGTATGGTGCTCGAGCGAGATCTGCGGCAACCGCGCGCGCGTTCGCCGGGCCTATGCGAAGCGCAGGTCGCAGCCAAAGTCCGCCATCGAGTGAGTCGAGGTGTTGGTTGCGTCTCGAGTCCGCCCCCTGCGCCACGCCCGCCGGGCTGATCAGGCTGTGAGCCGCCGTGCTAGGCCCGCGCCAGGCATCTGCGCACCAGGGACACCCAGAGCTCAACCCCCGCCGGCAGCACCTCATCGTTGAAGTCATAGCGCGGGGAGTGCAGCCCGGGGTTCTCGCCGGCGCGCGCGGCGCCCAGCCACAGATAACAGCCCGGGACGGCCTCGAGCATGTAGGCGAAATCCTCCGAGCCCATGCTCGGGCGGGAATCGACGACAGTCAATCGCGTTGCAGCGGCAACCTCGCGCACGAGCCTTGCCGACGTCGGATCGTTGATCGTCGCCGGGTAGCGCCTTTCGTAGCGGACACGCGCAGTGCAGCCGAACCCTGCGGCTACGGAACCGGCGAGCTGCGAGATGCGTGCCTCGATGCAGTCGCCGACCTTGCTCTCGTACCATCGCGCCGTGCCGCGAATGACGCACTCGTCGGGAAGCACGTTCCAGGTCTCGCCGCCCCGGATCTGGGTCACCGACACGACGGCGGACTCGAGCGGATCGACGTTGCGGCTGACTATGCTTTGCAGAGACGAAACCACCTGCGCGGCGGTGAGGATTGCATCAGTACCCGCGTGCGGCATCGCGCCGTGCGCGCCGCGACCGCGAATGCTGATCTCGAACGTTGCGAATGCGGCCATCATCGCGTCATCGCGCGCGACGCAGGTACCGATCGGAAGTGCCGGCCAGTTGTGCAGCGCATAGATGTTGTCGCAGGGGAATGATTTGAACAGGCCCTCTTCCACCATGCGCCGTCCGCCGCCTTCGTTCTCCTCCGCCGGCTGAAAGATGAAATGCACCGTGCCGTCGAGATCGGCCAGAGTCGCGCAGGCACGGGCCGCGGCGAGCGCCATGGCCGTGTGGCCGTCATGCCCGCAGGCATGCATGACACCGGGCACGCCGGAGACATGCTCTGCGCCGCTCTCTTCGCGGATCGGCAGGGCGTCGATATCGGCCCGTATGCCGATGCTGCGCCGGCTGGTGCCGCGGCTCAGGGTCCCGACGACCCCCGTCCCTGCAAGGCCGCGATGCACCTTCAATCCAAACCGATCGAGCTGTGAGGCGATGAACTCCGAGGTCTCGCGCTCGTTGAAGGCGAGCTCCGGATGACGATGCAGATGATGTCGCCACGAAACTGCCTCGGCCAGCAGGTCGGCGGTGCCGGCGCCTGTCATATCGCCCCCTTTCCCGGCTCGAAGATCGCGTAGAACTTCTCGCATGGTTCGTGCACGGTCCAGGCTCCCTCGAAGCCTGCCGGGACGATGAACGCATCGCCGGCGGTAAACGAATGGCGTTCCCCCGCGAGACTCTCGATGGTGACGCGCCCCGCTGTCAGCACGCAGAGCTCGCTTTCCGTATACCGCACGCGCCATTTGCCGGGGCTGGAGGACCAACGGCCGCAGCAGAACCGACCGGTGCCGTCCGTGAAGACGTTCCATGCGCGGTGGACCGGCTTGCCGTCGAGCACACGATCCGGCTCGGGTCCGCACGCTTCCCATGTGGCTGGGCCGTCCAGACGGAGGATGGATGAACTCATGAGACTCACTCGGCTCGGCAGGACGGCGGACGCTACTATATTGCGTGAAGGACCGCGGGGGCTGAGGTCTTCTGCGCATGCTATCGCAAGACGAGCTCGCTTGACCCCGGCACGGCTCAGGTGAAGGTGGCAATTACCCGGCAATATCCATGAGTCATCGTTTATTCCAGGCCGCGCGGGCGCTCTTGTGCCTGCTTCCCTGCATCTTTTCCGGCTGCGTCTATTTTTCGCGGCATACCCTGCCGGGAGCCTGCGCCAATGCTCTCGGCTCCGAGATGCACAATTTCTGTGTCGTCAGCCCGGGCGTTCTCTGGCGTGGCGCGACCCCGGACCGGGCGGATGCGGCGTGGCTGGTTCAGCACGGCATCAGGACCGTCGTGAGTCTGCAGCTCGACATGCGGCATGCCTTCGAGTCGGCCCGCCTGAATCCGGGGGTCGCGCGCTCGGTCACCTACTTTCGGGTGCGCGATTTCGCCGCGGTCGACGTGTTGACTCACTACCACCTCGATGAGCGGGTGGCCTATGTGCTCGCGATCATCAACGAGGCGCCGAAGCCCGTCTTCGTCAGTTGCCGCGCCGGGGTGGATCGCACCGGCATCATTGCGGCGGCCTATCGGGTGTTGGTCGAAGGCATGACCCCGCAGAAGGCCATCGCCGAGATGGACGGCTTTCACAGTCCCTGGGACCCTCTGAACGCGCGCTACGTGCGCAGCCTGTCAGGAGAGCGCAAGGCGCGCATCCTGCGCGAGGTGCACGAGCGCGAGCATCGGATACCGCCGAGCGGCGAGTTCGTCTGTACCAACGGCGGCTGCCGGTTCCAGGGAACGCAACAGTCCGCGGCGGGGCTCAATGCGTCGTCTCATTCGCCTCGAATGAGGTGAGGAGCCGGCCGCGATCTCGCCTCAGATCCTCTCCTGAGCGCTCTTTCGGCCAGGAAAGTCCCGGCTTGAGACCTTTCCAATAGATGCGCTCGATCTGCGGCGCCGGGTTCTCGTCTTCCCTGTCCCAGCGCATGCCGCGTGTCACTCGGGCCCAGTAGGCAGGTGTCTGCGTAAAGTGGAATGCGGCCGCCTTGCTCGCGCGCGTCCCGCCCATGAAGGCAGCGGCAAACGGCGCCGGCTCCGTTGCCTCGAACGTCCAGGCCTTCTGGCTGAGATCGAACACCGCCGACATCGGTCGCTGGTAAGCGTCATAGATCGAGAGATGATCGATGCCGAGAATGTCCTCGATGGTTGCCAGGACGTTTACCGTGGAATAACGCTCGCTCACGACCGCGTGATGCTTGAGGTACGGGCCGGCGAGAAAGCACACACTGCGATGTGCATCGACGTGATCCGGCCCATCCTGCGCGTCGTCCTCGATGATGATGATCAGAGTGGAATCGGCGTAGGCGCTGCGGGCCACCGCCTCGATCAGCCGCCCGACCGCATAATCGTTGTCGGCGACCTGTGCCTCCGGCGTGCTCAGTCCGTCGATCGACTGGGCGAACTCACCGAGATGATCGCGCATCAGCCGCACCAGGCTGAGTGCCGGCAGATCGCCCTTGGCGAGGTACTGCTGGAATTCCCGCTGCCACTCGGCCTCACGGAAATAGTCGGGGAATCGGGTGTCGAAGCCGCGGAAATAGGGATCGGTCACGCGCGCGAGCTCACGGTTGGCCGGGAAGGCCACCTGTGTTCTCGTCCTGCGGGGCCACTCCAGCAAGGGGGTGGCGCGAGTCGGATTGTGATACGGGAGCAGATCGAGCATGAAGCCGTAGTTGCGCACGGAGAGCCCGGCGCGCGTGGCCGCATCCCAAATATAACCCTGCTCGCGCTCGCCCTCCGGACCATCCGGCGCCGCTGCGTTGGCAGTCCCGGGAAGCAGGTTGGGATCATCCGGATAGCCCGGTTCCTCCCGCTTGCGCTCCGCCAGTGAGCCGATGGCGACATCCACGTCGCGATTGGTCCCCTCCCAGTCGTACGAGAGGCCGCGATCAGCATAGTTCACCGGGAGGTTCTTCACTCCGAGGTCGGACTCCATCGCCGAGGTGCTCCAGGGCCAGCCATTGCCGCTCACCTCCCCCGTATCGTAGAAATTGTCGAGCGTGACGAAGGTCGTCGCGAGGGCGTGAGCGTTGGGGGTGATGGTATGGCCGAACTCGGTGAGCCGCGGATCGCCGTTGCCGACCGGGAGGTCACCGAGAATCTGATCGTAAGTGCGATTCTCGCGCACGATGTAGATGATGTGCTTGATGCGCTGGTGCAGCGCCTGCATCAATTGCCGGTCTTCGGCATTCTCCCGGACGTAAAGGTGGTCATTGGCTGCCACGGTGCGGGTGAGCTCCGCCAAGTCCCGCGCCTCGGGTGCCGGCAGATCGAGGAATCCGGCCTTGGAGAGCTGCAGAATGTACTGGTTGGACGAGACGCAGTGAGCCTGCCGTGACTTCCTGAAATCGTTGCTCGCGCAGTCGCCTGCGTTGGGTCCCGGAATGCTGCGGCCATTGACCACATAGAGCATGCGCCCATCGGCGCTCACGCTGACCGAGTTCGGCCAGTACCCCGTCGGAATGAGTCCGGTGACCTGCGGTTCAGCCGTGTCGAGCGCGATGACGGCAACGGCGTTCTCGCCCCCGTTGGTGACGTAGAGGCGCTTCTCATCGGGCGAGAGGCTGACGCTGTTGGGCGCCACGCCATGGTAGTACGCGCCGCGCACCATCAGCGCAGGCGGCGCAATCGTGCGGATCACGTGTTCGATGCGGTTGGTGGCCGTGTCAATGACGGAGACGACGTCGGCGTTGTCACTGACTACGTAGAGGCGCGATCCTGCGCGATTCAGCACCATGCGGCTGGGGTTGCCTTCGACGGCGATCCGCCCGACCACCGCAGGCGTGGCTGCGGCGAGACTCACCACGTCGACCTCACGATCACGAACGCTCGAAACGTACGCCGTCTGATTGCCTTTGACCGCGACCCAGAGCGGATAAGTGCCCCCCCGGCCGCCATGTCCCGGCTGCAGTGAGAGCTCGGCGGCTCGACCGCCAGGCACCCCGTCCACGAGCGGCACGATGGAGAGCGAGTCGTTGTAGAAGTTGGAGACGATCAGCCTGGCGGCATCAGCCGTAACGGCGAGTCCCGCAGCCTCCGGCCTGGATAGGGCACCCGGCTGGGGCGGGAGGCCCTTTCCCGCGCCGTGACCGAGCTTGATCAGCGCCCCCGTATCCTCGAACCAGACGCTGCCGCGCCGTGCGAAAACGTGCACATCGTCATCGACGCCCCCCGAAACGTAGAAGTGCCGGCCGTCGGGTGCGAACACAACACCTACGTAGGTGTTCGGTACCAGCAGAACCTGCTTGCGCACGGCGCGGTCGTGACTGATGTCATAGACGAACACGTACTCGTTCGAGGCCGTTGCGATCCGTGCGCCGGCTTTGTCGTAGAGCTTGTTGAAGCCGCTCGTCAGGATGAGGAGGGTCTTGCCGTCGGGACTCGTGAGAGTGGTGACCGCCTGGCCAGCAACGTAGCCGGGGAAACCGGGCAAACCGGGATTGAGGCGCGAAAAACGGGCGCCCGCGGCGGCCGTCGCCGTGATCCTGATCCCGGACGGCGCATCGGGCGCCCGATGCGCCGTCGCTACGGCTTTCGCCCTGGCTGCGCCATGTGGCAGCAATCCGATGAGCGTGAGGAGCGCGAGCCGCGCGATGTAGCGGCCTGCAGGAACTCTCTGGGACATCATGCGCAGCTCCCTCGGGCCGACGGTATGAGCCCATAGCTTACAGGCCCCGGGGGCCGGCCGAGAAACCGTCTCACTGCGGCTCTGCGGCGTACCAATCCAACACCCGCAGGGCGCGCAGCGTGTTCCAGCGGCTCGGCAGTCCCTCGCCCTCGTCCGTCGCGACGGGCATTCTGCCCGGGTATTGGGTCTCCAGGGACCAGCGGCCGGCCTCGTCACGCTTCGATGCGACGAGCGCGACTGCCTCGGCAACACGCTCATCGGGTGCGACTCGGGCGCGACGCAGGTAGTCAAGGCCGCGCAGGACGTCGTAATGCCACCAGGCGGGGAAGGCAAAGCGGCTCCACTCCGCGCCACTTTTCCGATCCCGTTCGATCCGCTCACCCGTCGAGCGGCGCCGTAACAGGCGGCGCTCGAGAAGATATTCCTGTCCGCGCAGCCGTGCGGCCTCGACCGCGGCGATGCTTCGCGAGCCGGCAACCGCCGACTGCTCGAACTCCAGCAGCGCCTCGAGCACGCAGATCGTGGTGTTGAACGATGACCGCCGCGAGCGATCGGGCGCCTCGCAGTTCCAGCCGCCGTCGGCCAGCTGCTCTGTGAGCAGCCGGGCGATGATGTTGCGCACGTCCTGGCGAAAGTAGGCGCCGGCTGCCGCCACCTGACCGTTGATACAGGGCTCCGTCTCGCCCTCGAAGAAGCGGTTGTGATCGGCCTCCCGTGGACCGCATCCCTGCCAGGTCACGTGGTCCCGGACGCGACGCAACGCGCGCTGCGCCTCATCGGCGGCGGGATCCAGGCCCATTTCCCGCAGGAGCCACAGGACGTGCATGGTGGAGTCCCATCCGTGATTCCACGCCACGCCACCCCACCGGCCATCGGGTTGCTGAAGGGCGAGCAGGCACGCGCCTGCACCCTCGGCCGCAACCTTCGCTCGTTCGGCAGCGATCTCGTGTGGCGGCGCGCCGGTCAGGTCGCGCATGACCTGCCAGCGAATCGAGGGATCGGAATCCAGCAGCCACTCGATGACCGCTTGCTGCGCCCTCATGGCCGGCCCGGCGAGCGCGGACGCTTCCTGCGAGACATCAATTGGCCACTTTCTGCCATGCCTCCTGGGCTGCGGGGGAGAGCTTGTCCATGTGCTTCAGGAACAGAGCCAGGGTCCACATCTGCTGATCGCTCAAGGTGTCCTTCCACGAAGGCATCGCAGTCCAGCGGATGCCGTGGGCGATCTTCCAGTAGGTCGCTCCCTCCGGGTCATCTTCCACGCCATGGTCTGCAAGCTGTGGCGGCCGAGGCGAGAGCCCCTTGGCCAGAGGCGTCGCCGATGCGGCGCCCTTCGCTGTTCCGTGGCAGCCTGCGCAGTACTGCCCGTAGAGCTGGATTCCGGTGGTGAGATTCTGGTCCGTGAGCGGTACGGGGTTCGGCTGTTTTGGCGCCTCCGAGCTCACCGTCGCATGCAGCGAGGCGCGGGCCGCCCACTTCTCGAGCGGCAGCGGCCCGGAATCCGCACCGGCCGACACCGTGCCGGTCGTGAAAACGAAATAGAGCGCGATGACGATTGCCACGATCGTCAGCACTACGCCGAGTAGAAAGCTCTTGATCATCGCGGCTCCCCCGTCAGCAATTGCAGTCGTTACCTTCAGCCGTCATGGTCGGCGGATGACCTCGCAGCGCTCATCCGCGGCCGAGCAGCGCCGTCAGCTCATCGAGCTGTGCACGGTAGCTGTCGAGCGTCTTCGCAGTCTCAACGGCGTACCGGCCGGCAGCGTTCCAGTCCCGCCCCTCCAGCGCCTCACGCACGGCGGGAATCGTCTTGGCACCGTAGCCGGTCAGCGCACCTGGCGCCTGCATCATGTTCCTGTACCAGGGGCGGCCCGGCAGGCCCGACTCATCGAGGAGGCGCTGCTCCATCGTTCCCATCAACTGATTGATCCGCCGCAGCTGGCTGGCGGGAATCGCGAGCCCGCGGGACACACGCGCATCGTAGGCCGCCTGATAGGCCTGCACGCTCTGTCGCAAGCCCTTGGCGGCTGCATCGAGCGGAGCAAGATCGATGCTCGGCACGTCTGACAGACGCTCGGGCGGGGCAACCGGGCGGGTCGGGTCGGCTGCGAGACGGTAGGCATCCGCAGCGAACAATTGGCGCTGGTGCAGCGCGGCCTTGCGCTCGCTGTCGACTTCCTCGTGGAGCTGCGTGAGATAGCGGTCGAGGCTCGCACTGAAATCACCGAAACGCAGCGGCAGCACCTGCGCATCGGCGGTTCGCATCACGATGTGACCGGCCACCTTGGCGAGCGCAACCTCGTACTCGAAGGTCGGATCGCCGAAGCGCACGAAATGATCGAACGAGTCATAGCGGGAGTGGTAGATGCCGGCATCGTCGTCCTCGCCCCCGAAGAGGATGTTGAGCGTGGCGATGCCGAGGTGATCCAGGAAGGAGCTGAAGTCCGAGCCGGAGCCCAGGGGATCGAGCGGGATGTCACCGCCCTTGGCTGCCAGGGTCGCGAGCGCCTTGGTGTCCGGATCGGCGCCCGGCTCGGCGCCCTGTACTTCGACGAACGCCCGCTCACGCTGCTCGACACTGACATGGGTTTCCGGGTCGGTGACCCCGGCCGCGACCTCGTTGACGATGTGTTGCAGGGAATGGCTGCCGCCGGCGGAGAAGAACCCGCGGGCGTTGGTGTCGGAATTGAGATACAACACCGCCTTCTGTTGCAGCTCCTTCGCGTGCGTTTCCGCCCACTCGGTGGACCCGAGCAGCATTGGCTCCTCGCCGTCCCAGCTCGCATACACGATGGTGCGCCTGGGTACCCAACCCTGCCGGTGCAGGGCGCCGAGGGCCTTCGCCTCGCCCATGAGGGCGACCGTGCCCGAGAGCGGATCCCATGCGCCAAACACCCAGCCGTCGTGGTGATTCCCGCGAACCACCCATTGAGCGGCATCCGTCGAGCCCTTGAGCATCGCGATCACGTCGTAGACCGGCTTTCGACCCCAGTCGGACTTCACCAACAGATGCACTTCGGCGGGTCCCGCGCCGATGTGGTAAGTGAAAGGCAACGACCCGCGCCAGCTCTCCGGGGCGACCGGTCCGCCGAGCGCCTGAAGCAGCGGGGTCGCATCGGCGTAGGAAATGGGAAGCACCGGGATCCTGACGATGCTCGCGGCATCCGCGACGGCCAGGTGCTTCGCACCCGGCACCGACCCGTAGCCGGGTGTGGTCGGATCACCCGGATAGCGGGCGATGTTCATCACCGAGCCACGCTGCACTCCCTCGGGCGGACGCCAGCCGCCCTTGGGGTACGAGTCGCCCTGAAAATAGCCGTCATCCCGCGGATCGGAGTAGATGAGGCAGCCCACGGCGCCGTGCTCATACGCAAGCTCCGGTTTCAGGCCCCGCCAGCCGATGCCATAGCGTGCGATCACGATTTTCCCTTGCACGCTGACGCCATACCTCGCCAGCTCCTTGTAGTCATCGGGCATGCCGTAGTTGACATACACGAGAGGCGCCGTCACATCCCCATCCACGCCGTACACGTTGTATGGCGGCAGCGCACCGCCGAGGGTCGACGTGCGGTCTCCTGCGACCGGCGGCTCGTGGAGCGAGGCCTTGAAGGCCGTCGGCGCGAGCATCTCGACCAGCTCCTGCCGCGGTGTTGGATAGAGCACATCGAAAGTCTCGATGTGTGCATCCCAACCCCATGCCTTGAACTGTCTGAGCAGGGATTCGGCATTGGCTTTGTCGTGCGGCGAGCCGACCTGGTTGGGCTCGGCGGCAAGATCCTGCAGCCAGCCGCGCATCTCCGAGGCGCTGAGCTGCGCATCGAAGCGCTGTTCCAGATCGCGCTCATGGTCCGCACCGGCCGCGGTGAATCCCAGCATGGCGCCGCCCGGGGCAGTGTCCGCCGCTGCCGGAAGGACAGAGCCGACGGCGCAGGTCACCGCCACGCAAGCCAAAGTCAACGCGAATTTGCTCGTCATTCTCATTGATCCCCTACGCTGGTCGGGTGCTCGGGCAGCTTGGGCAGATGCGGATGATAATCGAGCCAGGGAGCCCGTTCGTAGTGGGGAGTCGGACTCGCGGCGAGCTGCTGCATCGCAATTCCGACGGCCCGCTCGAGCTGCGGATCGTGTCCCTGGCGCACGAGCTCGGGATTCTGCCACACGCTGACATCGGGGCCGATCCCGTGATTCTCGACCGGAAAGGTGCCATCCAGGCCCTCGATGGCCTCGCGCGGGGAAGTGATACTGCCGCCATCCATCAGGTCCGGGTAGCCGCCTATGCCGACGAGGCCTCCCCAGGTGCGCTCGCCCACGAGCGTCCCGAGGTGATCCATCTTGAAATACCACGGCAATGCATCACCGCCCGAGCCTGCGTACTGATTGATGACCATCACCTTGGGTCCGAAGATGGCCATCGGCGGGGTTACTGCCGTTCGTCCCCAGCGGTTGACCTGCAGAGCCATCGGCCGGAACTGCAGGGACTGGATGATGTAGTCGGAAAGCAGGCCGCCGTGATTGAAGCGCTCATCGATGATGACGCCCTGCTTGTCGACCTGGGAGAAGAAATACCGGTTGAAGTTGGTGAAACCGCCCCACGCGGTGTCGGGCAGATAGACATAGCCGAGCTTGCCGCCGCTCAGCCGCTCGACGAGTTGCCTGTTGCGGTCGATCCAGGCGGCATGCCGCAGCCCCTCCTCGCTCGGTATGGTCTTGACGGTGATCGGCCGCGACCCGGTGAGATCGGGATTCGGTCCGACGGTGAGAGTCACCGTCTTGCCGGCGAGGTCCTGGAACGCCTGATAGAGATTCATGCCGCCATCGAGCGGATTGCCATTGACGGCCAGCAGGTAATCTCCGGCCGCGACCTTGAGGCCCGGCTGCGCCAGCGGCGCGTACAGCTCCGGACTCCAGCGGCCGCCGTCGTAGATGCGGGCAATGCGGTAATGACCATGCTCGATGCGATAGTCGGCGCCGAGGAGACCCACGCTGATCTCGTCCATCTTCGGCTCGTAGCCGCCGCGGATGAACATGTGCCCCACGGACTCATAGCTCATCATCTCTCTGAAAAGGAACGACAGCCCGTCGCGGCTGGCGATGCCCGGCAGGTAATGCGCGAATTCCTTCTCCGCTGCGGCAACGTCGAGCCCATCGTATGTCGGGTTGTAGAAGAAAGCGCGCTGGATCCGCCACGCTTCCCCGTACATCTGTGCCCACTCCTCTTCCGGCACGACCCACACACGCAGATCCTGTGTCTGCAGATGATCCGGCTTGGCGCCGGGACGCGCATCCGCTATGAACCAGTCATCGCCCCTGCGGTAGAGCATCTTGCCACCGTCCGCGGCCAGCTCGAAGTTCGTGACGCCACTCACCAGGCTCTGTGTCTTCCGCGACTCGAGCTCGAACTGCAGGATCGAGAGCGGCGGTCCGTTCGGGCTCCTGTCCCCACTCGTCTGCACGAGTGGCCCCTGCGCCAGGTAGAGCACACCCGCCTTGCCCGCCTCGAGATCCACGTAGTCTGCGGCGGGTATCGGCAGGGGCACCGCACGCGCCTCGAGACCCTTGAAATCGATCGTGAGCGCCGGCGGCGGCTTCTGTTGGCTCGCAGCTCCTTTGCTCCCTTTGGCGGGTGGCGACGGCTTGGGCGGGGAGGTCTGCTCATAGCCGCTGCGCGGCGCCACCGGAGAGGCCGTGCCCGTCTGCAGCGTCACGGCGTACACCTGCCGCGTGACCGGCTTTTCCAGGCGGGTCATGTCGAGCCAGCCGTAGGCGAGCGCGGTGTTGGTGCTGGAGGTGAAATACAGCTCCTTACCGCTGGCATCAAAGACCGGGTCGACACAGTCGCTAGTCCCATCAGTAACCGGGTGAGTCGAGCCATCCTCCAGCGAATAAATGTAGATCGCGTGCTGATAGTTGGGCATGACGCGCGTGAAGGCGATCCAGCGGCTGTCGGGTGACCAGCGGGCGCGCGTCGAGTGCAGTTGATCGAAATTGTCGGTGGCGACCTTCACCGGCCGCGGCGAGGCCTGCCCGAGATCGACGTACCAGAGGTTGAGCTTCTGGTC
>Ga0134125_10000748_pt1 | contig 42541 bp, 49 predicted proteins | sample KB31751_FD_96464 | JGI IMG/M metagenome (GOLD analysis project Ga0134125, IMG submission 96464) | Terrestrial soil microbial communities with excess Nitrogen fertilizer from Kellogg Biological Station, Michigan, USA - KB3-175-1 | ecosystem: Environmental > Terrestrial > Soil > Unclassified ...
CGAAGTCAATCTGCCAGCCGGCGAGGCCAAGGTCGCGAGCCGTATCCACCAAGGCGCCGATCGCCCGGTCGCGAGCGCTGGCGCTGCGCAGCATCAGAATCGCGCCCGCGCGGGAAAACCCGGCATTGATCACCAGCGGCATCATGTTGACCGAGTGGTCGCGTGCAATGGCGGCCAAGTCGCCGGGAAGCGCCCCGCGCAACTCGCCATGCCGGTCGAGGGCGAAGCTCTGGGGGGCGATCACGCCCATCTTGTCGGCATGGGCGCGGAAGCTGTCGGCGCTGGAGGAACCCGGAACGGCGTAGAACAATCCGGTACCGATATCGGCGGGAATCGGGACCGGCGGGGTGGTGGCCTCGGCCGCGGCCACGTCCTGGTCCTGGGCGGGCGCTGGCTTGGCCGTGCCCAACAACAGTGCCAGAGCAAGAAGAGAAGTCCAGTAACCCAGGCGTAACCGATTCACTTCCAGGAGTATAGCCGCATCCACTCCGGCCGGAAGGGCCCAAAGCGGTGATTTAAGGTATTTTGCGTAGCGCTACTGCACCAGGCCGCCCGCGCCGGCCTCGCCGTCGGAGAGGGGCTCGTCCTCGCCGTCCAGAATCAGTTCGGCCCGGCAGCGCTCGCAGGAAATGCGCACCGTGCCGCCTTCAAAAAAGAACACCAGGGTGTCCTCGGGATCGCGCCGCAGTTCCAGATACTCCAACTGCCCGGGCGGCTCCGTCTGGAACGAGACCTCGAAGCGGGCAATGCCGCTGCAGTGCAGGGCTAATCCGCTGATCGGCAGCGCCTGCCCGCCCCGAATGGCGATCAGCGGAGCGACCGCCGCCCAGCCCAGCGTGGCGCTGGTGGGATCGATGCCGTAGGTGAGCCCCACCAGGCGGAGCTTGCGGTGCAAGTCCAGCCCCAGACCCTCAACCTCGATCTCTTCCAGCGCGACGTTGAGGGCCGGCCGCTTCCAATTTTCCAGTTGCATGCGTTCCTGTGTGCACCGCGCCGCCGAGCTCTCTCCTCTTCCGGGCTACGCGAGAGCTTTGTCGTTACCGCGATCTTCGCTAGAACGGAATGTCGTCGTCGGTGATTTCGGTCGCGGGAGCGGAGTAACGAGGTTCTTCCTCGTCGCGCGGACCGGAGGCGGCCGCCGCGGCCTGGGCGCCGCGCCCGGACGCCTCGCTCCGGCCGCCGGTAAACACCATCTCGCCGACGATCACCTCCGTCATATAGTGCTTCTTGCCTTCTTTGTCGTCCCAGGTGCGGGTTTGCAGCCGGCCCTCGACGTACACACTCGACCCCTTGGTCAGATACTGGTTGGCGGTCTCGGCGAGCTTGGCCCAACACACAATGTTGTGCCACTCGGTCTTCTCTTGAAATTCGCCGCTGGCCTTGTCCTTCCAGCGCTCGCTGGTGGCCAGGCTGAACTTGGTGACAGCTTGGCCGGAGGGGGTGTACTTCAACTCGGGATCTTTGCCCAGACGCCCGAGCAGGATGACCTTGTTCACGCTGCGTGACATAGCTACCTCGCTTCCTCGTGGCCGCGGCCTTCGCCGGCCGCGGAGTTGGGATCACTCATTCTACGCCTTCCGCGTTCCCGGGCGAATGGCCGGCCCCAACCACCGGTCCAAATGCCCAAGCGCGGCACAACCCCCTTCGATTCATCACTTTAGGGTCAGGTGGCCGTCGCCTCTCCTTTTTTGTAAAATGGAAGCTGGAAACTTTCCGAAAACGGGAGCCCTGACCCACCACCCACCCCGTGCAATACCTCCTGCTCCATTTCGGCTACGCCTTTCTCGTCCTGGGTCTGATTCTCGAGGGCGACGCCACCCTGGTGGCGGCAATGATTCTCGCCAGCCAAGCTGGGCAGCAGTACTTTGATCTGCGCTGGGTCCTGGGTTTGGCCTTGGGTGTAACCGTCGGCGGCAATGAACTGCTCTATGAGGTGGGCGCTCTCGGCTGGATGGAGGGCCGCCTCGGACGGGGCCGCCATTACCGTCGGGTATCGGACTGGCTGCACGGCTCCCGCACCGGCTACTTGGCCTTGCTGTTCAGCCGCTTCATGTGGGGATTCCGCCTGATGATCCCCTTTGCGGCCGGGGTACTGCACATTCGGCGCCGGCGGTTCTCGGTCAGCAACTTGATCGGCGGCGTGGTCTGGGTGGTGGTGTTGGCCTACTTTGGCGTCGCCTTGCAGTCGTTGCTGTTGCTGCTCCACCAGGACCTGATCCGCTACCAGTCCCACATCGCGGTGGCGGTGTTCCTGCTGGGCATTCTCATCGGGCTGGTGACGATTCCCTGGCAGATCATCCGCCGCGGCAACCGGCGCCGCAGCGCAACCCTCGAGGCCCGAAGGATCACTCCTCCGCTTCCGGCCAAGCCGGCGGGGCGGGAACGGCGAACGCCCGCGGCCCTGAACCGGGCCGAGGCTGAAAGCGCCTTGGGCCGGGTGCGGCGGTGAAAAGCCCGGCCGGCGCCCACCGGCGCGGGCAGGCGCTGGTATAGTTTCACTATGAGGGATGGGGGATAAGGATGGGGGCACTGTGCCCGCCACCGCTCAACCATGATCAAACTCGATATCATCAACGCCGTGGTGAACCGCACTGGCCTGAGCAAAGCCCAATCGGAAACCGCCGTGGAGGCGGTGTTTCAACGCATGAAAACCGCGCTGGAACAGGGCGACCGGATCGAGTTGCGCGGCTTTGGCGTCTTCAGCGTGCGGCCGCGTAAAACCGGCGTGGGCCGCAACCCCCGTACCGGAGCCGAGGTCACGATCGCGCCCGGAAAATCGGTCCGCTTCCGCCCCGGCAAGGAAATGAGCGCGCTCGACTAGGCTCGATCTGTCCGCCCCCGACGCCAGCCCGGAACCCGATCTCGTCTTCCTGGCGCGCCTGTACCCCTACCGGCCCGAGTTGCAGCGTCCGCGCTGGCGCTTGGCGCTCCTGTTGTTCCTGCTCACGCTGCTGACCACCACCGTGGTCGGGTCCCGTCTCCAGTACAACTTCAACCGCGGCGCCCCCGCCTACGCCGGCAACGACGACCTTTTCCCGTTTCCCTGGATCTGGCACCATCCCGCTCTGCTCGCCCTCGGTCTGCCCTTCAGTCTGACGCTGCTGTCCATTTTGCTGGCGCACGAGCTGGGACACTACTTCGCCTGCTGCCATTACCGTCTGGATTCAACCTGTCCGATGTTCCTTCCGGCGCCTACCCTGATCGGCACCATGGGCGCGTTTATCCGCATCAAGGCGCCGTTCGGCGATCCCTGGGAGCTCTTTGACGTGGGCGTCGCCGGACCGCTGGCCGGCATCGCGCTGACCCTTCCCGCCCTGCTCTACGGTCTGGCCCTGTCGCATCCGGTGCCGGCGCCGCAGGCGGCAGTTTGGCGCCAGCAGTGGCTCGCTTTCGGCTGGCCCCCACTCGCCCAATGGCTGGCGGCTTGGCTGCACCCCGGCGTGGCGCCCCAAGCGCTCGCGCTCTCGCCGGTGGCGCGCGCCGGCTTCCTCGGGCTCCTGGTCACCATGCTGAACCTGATCCCCGGCGCGCAGCTCGATGGCGGGCACATTCTCTACGCCGTCTCGCCCCGCGCCCACCGCATTGCCTCCTGGGCTTCGCTGGCCGCGCTCGCCGCCGCCGGCTGGCTCTGGTGGCCAGGTTGGTACGTCTTCGCCATCTTCATCGCCGCCATGCGCGTGCGCCACCCCTACGTTCCCCCCGCACCCCGCCTCGGCCCCGGCCGGATCGCGCTCGCCCTCGTCGCCCTCGCCATCTTCGTCCTCTGCTTCACGCCCGCCCCGCTGCTGACCCCCTACTAGTCTAGAAGTGGTCTCATCATGCCGCAGCAGGCCGCCTGGTCCGAGCTGGATGCGGCTTCTTCTGGGGAAAAAGCCGCACACGATCCATTTGCGCAAAGTTTGGCACCAATTATGAGACCACTTCTAGCGTTTCCCCCACAGCGCCGCCCCCAGCCGCCAGGCCAGCAACAGGATGAGCCAGTACAGCACGGCGTTCGCCAGGGTCAGGGTGAACAGGAAGTCCCAGAAAAAGTCCGAATGCAACCCGAGCGGAAAGATTTTTGTCGCCAGGATATAACCGGGGAGAATGAGCGGCAAGCCCCGGTAGGTGAAGAGCAGCGATAGCCCGAGCGCCGCCGCCAGCAGCATTAACTTTGGCCACAGCCGAGCGCGGGCTTGCGGCTTGGTAAGAGCGGGGCGGCGCATGTCGGGATCGGTGGGCTAGAGGTTAAGCGGATCCACATCCACGATCAACGCGGTGGCGGGAAACTTGCGCGCCGCGGCGAAGTCGCGCAGCCCGCGCAACAACCCGCTCAGTTCACGCCGGCTGCCGCTCTTGAACAAGAACTGGAAACGATACTCGTTTTTGGCGCGCGCCAACAGCGCCGGCGAGGGGCCCAGGATTTTGGTGCGGGGGTGCCGGGCGGCGGCCAGCCGCAGGTGCTCCCCCGCCTCCGCCGCCAATTGCAGCACGCGGTCGTAGCTGGTGTGGCGCAGTTGCGCCAGCGCCAGCGCGGCGAAGGGCGGGTAGTGCATCCAGCGCCGGAAGTTGGCCTCTTTCTCGACGAAGCCGGCGAAGTCGGCGCGGGCGGCGGTCTCCACCGCGTAGTGTTCCGGGTGTTGCACTTGCATGATCACCTCGCCGGGCTCGCGGCCCCGTCCGGCGCGGCCGGCCACCTGGGTGAGGAGTTGAAAGGTGCGCTCGGCGGCGCGGAAGTCGGGGAAGGTGAGCCCCAGATCGGCTTGCAGGATGCCCACCAGCGTCACCCCGGCGAGGTCGTGTCCCTTGGCGATCATCTGCGTGCCCACCAGGATATCGAACTCACGCGCGGCGAAGCGGCGCAGGGTTTGCTCGAAGTCCCGGCGGGTGCGCGCGGTATCGCGATCGAGCCGGGCGATCCGCGCCCCCGGCAGCAGCGCCGCCAGCGCCTCTTCCACCTTTTCGCTGCCCGCCCCCAGGAAGTAGAGGTGTTCGCTGCCGCAGCCCGGGCACACTCGCGGCACCTCGGTCCCGTACCCGCAAAAATGGCAGACCAGGCGCTCGGCCCGCCGGTGGAAGGTGAGCGCCAAGGCGCAGTCGCGGCACATCACGCTCGCGCCGCAGGCGCGGCACAACACCACCGGGGCAAAGCCGCGGCGGTTGATCAGCAGCAGCGCCTGCTGGCCGCGTTCCAATCGTTGGCGCAGCGCCGCGGCCAGTTCGGCGGAGAAGATCGCCTCCTCGTCCGGACGTTTGTTCCGCGCCGGCGCCCCGCCCGCCGCCCGGCGCCGGAACGCCGCGCCCATATCCACCACCTGGATGGCCGGCAGTGGGCGGCTCTCCACCCTCTCCGCCATTTCCACCAAACCGTACTTGCCGTCGCGGGCGTGCTGGTAGGTTTCGAGCGAGGGAGTTGCCGAACCCAAGACCACGCGTGCGCCTGCCAGCTTGCCGCGCAGCACCGCCAAGTCGCGCGCATGGTAGCGGGGCGACTCCTGCTGCTTGTAGCTGGCGTCGTGTTCCTCGTCCACCACGATTAGGCCGAGCGCGCGCACCGGGGCAAAGACGGCCGAGCGCGTGCCGATCGCGATCCGCGCCTCCCCGCGCTGCAGCCGGCGCCAGTGCTGCCCGCGCTCGCCGTCGCTCAGACTGGAGTGCAGCATCGCGATCAGGCCGGGAAAGGCGTGCTCGAAGTCGGCAAACAGCGCGGGCGTCAGGCCGATCTCGGGCACCAGCAGCAGCGCTCCCTGCCCGCGCTGCAGCGCCTTCTCGATCGCGGCCAGATAGACCGCGGTCTTGCCGCTGCCCGTCACGCCGTGCAACAGCAGCGGACGGTCGCCCTCTCCGTCAATGGCCGCCAGCGCGGCGCGCTGGTTGGGGTTGAGGGCTTCCACCCGCGCCCGCGGCTCAAAAGCGGGCGGGGTGAGCGGCGCGGGCCGCTCGCGGATCTCAAGACGTTTCTGGCGTACCAACGTGGCCAGCGCGCTCGCCGACGCCCGCGAGCGCAGCCACGCCGCATCGGCTTCGCCGCCCGCACGGCGCAGAATTTCCAGCGCCTGGCGCTGCGCCGCGCTCTCGCGGCGCCCCGCCGGCGCATCATCCACCAAAGCGAAGCTGCGGTGCACCGGCGTCGCCGCGCCCGGCTTCCCCGGCGGCAGCGCGCAGCGCATGACCTCCCCGATCGGCGCCTGGTAGTAGGCCGCGGTCCAGCGGACCAGCTCGAGCCGCGGCGCGTCAAGCCAGGCCCCGTCGTCGAGCACCGCGACAAGTGTCTTGACCTGTGCCGCGGTCACGCCCGCGGGTAGTTCGGCACGCTGCCCCACCACCACTCCCGCCAGGCGGCGCGGCCCCCAGGGAGCAAGCACCCGGCTGCCCTCCGGCGCCTCCACCCCAGCGGGAAGGGCGTAGGTAAAGACCCGGTCGAGCGGCACCGGCAGCGCCACATCCACGTAGGCGGTCACGCTGTCCAGCTTACCGCGCGACGGCCGCTTGACAGGCCGTGACGCCATATGCTCTACTGTACAGAGTAATCTGTACAGTAGCAGATCGGTAGATCGGGAAGCTTGTATGCCGTTCTCCCCACCCCAGGCCGCCGCCACCCTGCGCGACATCGCTCGCACCGAACGCGCCAGCGCCACCGCCTTCCTGTACCGAGTCGCCGCTCCGCACCTGGTGCTCTGGGGCCTGATCTGGATCTTCGGCTACGGCGGCAGTTACCTGCGTCCGGAGTGGGCGGTGTGGTGGCCCGCTCTCGCGTTGCTCGGCTGCGCGGCCAGCTTCGTCCTCTCCTGGCGGCAGCGCCGGCGCGCCGCGGCGCCGGCGGGCGTGGGAGCGCGCTATGGCGCCACCGTCGGCGCCCTGGTGCTGTTCATCGTGGCGCTGTTTGCGGTCATGCCGCCCACCGGTGCGCAGGCCGCGGCGGCCTTCCCCCTGATGGTGGCGCTGGCCTACGGACTTGTGGGCATCTGGTCGCGCGCCCCACGTTTCTGGATTACCGGCGCCGTGGTGGCGGCACTCACGCTGGCGGGCTACTTCTGGCTGCCCCAAGTCTTCCTCCTCTGGATGGCGGCCGTGGCCGGAGGCAGCCTCGTGCTGGGCGGCCTCTGGATGCGGAGCCTGTGATGGACGGGCTCGACGCCATCATCCACCAGCCGGTGCGCCTGAAGATTATGGCGGCGCTGCGCCCGCTCCCGGCCCACGAACCGCTGGAATTCCGCCGGTTGAAAGCGCTGTCGGGCGCCACCGACGGCAACCTCGGCGCCCACATCACCACGCTCGAGCAGGCCGGCTACGTCGAGGTCGTCAAAGATTTTGTGGGCAAAAAACCGCGCACCCGCGTGCGCCTGTCGCGCGCCGGCCGCCGCGCCTTCGAGAAATACATCCAGGAAATGCGCGAGATCGTCGAAGCCGCCCCGCTCCAAAAGGTGACCTCATGATTCCAGGACACAGCCTGATCGGTTCGGTACACATCCTCGACGCCATCGCCGCTCTCGGCCTCGGCGGCTACGTCGTGCTGGCGCGCAAGGGGACGCCGCTGCACCGGCTTGTCGGCCTCGCATATGTGTTCTCCATGCTGCTGGTGAATATCAGCGCGCTCGCGGACTACAAGATGACCGGCCACTTCGGACCGTTCCACGCCGCCGCCCTGTTCAGCCTGGTCTGCGTGCTGCTCGGACTGGCGGCGCCAATCCTGCGGCGGCCAGGGTGGCTGAAAACGCATTACCGCTGGATGGGCTGGTCGTACTTCGGGCTGCTGGCGGCCGCGTTCGCCGAAACCATGGTGCGGGTGCCCTATCTGCGTCCGCGCACGATTCCGGTGGCATTCGCGGTGGCGATCGGAGCCTCGGTGATGTTCTCCCTTTTGGGTGGTGTGTTTATGCGGCGCCTGGGGCGGTCGCTTCCGCCCTCGGCGCGCGCGGCCCGTCAAGGCGTGTGAGCGCCTCGGCGAGCAGCGCCGCGTCAAGGTTCAGGGTCTTCCGGATACACCCAAAACTACCATCTCTATCTGGATGTTGGAGATGGCACCCGTCGGCGGTAACCGGGTCTTCGCGGTACCATCGGACATGCCCATTTCGCCCGAACTGCTCCGAATCCTGGTCTGCCCGGAGGATCGCGCCCCGGTCCGCCTGGTGGCTGGGGGCAAGGGAATCGAGTGCGAACGCTGTCACCGCGTGTACCCCATCCGTGACGATATTCCCGTGATGCTGGTCGAGGAGGCCACGATTGCCGGTGCCTCCAGCCGCGGCTAGCAGCCCGTGGTGCGGCGCCTCGAACCCGTGCCGGAGACGTGCGAGACCCGCGCCCAGAGCGGGTCTCGTGTGCTGGACCGGAGGCCAAGGTTCATTGCGCCACGGGCTGCTGAAGCTTCCGGCGCGGTGTTGACCGGGCTGCCGGCCGGCTCGGGAATCGTGGCCCTGCGTCTGCGCAGCTTGGGCGACACCCTGCTGACCACCCCCGCGCTGGCGGCGCTCAAGGCGTGGCGCCCCGATCTGCGCCTGGCGGTGGCGGTCGAGCCGCGCTTCGCCCCTGTGCTCGAGCGCAATCCCGACATCCAGGAGATTATTCTCGTTCCGCCCACATTGACCGGGCGGCTGCGCGCCGTACGGGCCTTGCGCCGTTTCCGTCCGTCGCTCGCGCTCGGTCTGCACGGCGGCTCGACCGCCGCTTGGCTGGCGCGGACCTCGGGCGCCCCGGAACGCGCCACCTTTGCCGGACTCCGCCATCGCTGGGCCTACAACCTGCGGATTCCGCCCCAGCACGCCCCCGGCACGCGCCTCCATACGGTCGAGCATGCCGCCTCGCTGTTGACGGCGCTCGGCATGCCGCGTCCTGAGCTGGGACCGCTGCGCATCTTTCCCCGTCCCGCAGCCCTCGCGGGGATGCGGCGGCGGCTGGAGGCGCGCGGCTTGGCGGGCCCCTACTTATTCTTCAACACCGGCGCGCGCGAACCGGACATGCGCTGGCCGCCGGAGCGGTTCCGCGAGCTGGCGGTCTGGCTGCGGGAGCGGGGCATGGCCGCGGTGATGGCCAGCCCGGAGGCGGGGGCACCCATCGAGGGCGTCATCCTGCTCTCGGGCACCAGTGTGGACGAGCTCATTGCCGCGATCGCCGGCTCCGCCGGCGTGATCGGCAACGACGGCGGCCCGATCCACATCGGCGCGGCGCTGGGCAAGCCCACGCTCGTGCTCTACTCCTCGACCGATGTACCCGTCTGGTCTCCTTGGCGCACCGCGGCGCGGTGGCTGCGGGCCCCGGATCTCGCCACGGTAACCGCGACTCAGGCCGAGGCGGCGCTCGCCGAGTTGGGCATGGCGCCGGTTAGCGGGGCGCGCCCGGCCAGTCCCGGATCTGGCGGGTGATCTGCGACATGCGCTCCAGCGCGGCAATGGCGTCCTCCAGCAGGCCGGTGTGCCGGGGGTCGTCGGCGGGCAATTGCAGCGCCAACTCGATGCTGCAGCGGGCGGCGGTCAGGGGCTGGCTCAGAGCGTGGCAGAGGTCGCTCAGCGGCTCGGGCAGCGGCGCTCCGCTCACTCCGCGTCCCCGTCGGCGGCGACCCCCAGTTGGTAGCCGACGCCGCGCACGGTACGGATCAGCTTGGTCTCGAAGCCCCCATCCACCTTCGTCCGCAAATAATTGATGTAGACGTCCACCACGTTGGTGGAGCTGTCGAAGGAGGCGTTCCACACGTGCTCGATGATCATCGTGCGGGTCACCCGCCGCCCTTGGCGGATCATCAGAAATTCCAGCAGGGCGAACTCCTTGGGGGTCAGCTCGATCGGCTTGCCGCCCCGGCGCACGCTGTGATCCATGCGGTTGAGCTCGAGGTTGTCCACGCGCAGCAGCATCTCCGCCGGGCGTTGGCCGCGGCGCAGCAGGGCGCGGATGCGGGCGCAAAGCTCGCTGAACGAGAAGGGCTTGACGATGTAATCGTCGGCGCCGAGATCGAGGCCGCGCACCCGGTCCTCGATCTTGCCGTAGGCGGTGAGCAGCAGCACCGGCAGGGCGGGTTTCTTGCCGCGCAGCCGGGCCAGTACCTCGAAGCCGTCGCGCCGCGGCAGGTTCACGTCCAACAGCAGCAGATCGAAGTCGTAGCTCTCGGCCATGAGCTGCGCTTCTTCGCCGTCGCCGGCACAGTCCACTGCGTAGTTCTCGTTCTCCAACCCCTTGCGCAGGAACTTCGCCAGCGAGGCGTCATCTTCGGCTACCAGGATTCGCATGGGCGGTCGCCACTCAGCCTACAGCATTGCCCCTGATCGAGCAAGCCGCGCGGAGTGACTACCGAGTGACTACCGGGGTGGCGGCGGCGGTTCGGGCGTGCCGGCGGGCGCGGGCGGGCCCGCGCCGGCTCCCTCCATGGCGCGCGCCGCCTCCAGCGAGACCACCACCACGTCCACCCGCCGGTTGAGGCGGCGGCCGGCCTCGGTGGCGTTGGAGGCGATGGGATGGAATTCGGCATAGCCGGCGGCGGCCAGACGCTCGGGAGCAATGTGGTCGTCGGTGATGAGGCGGCGGACAATCTCCGAGGCGCGGGAGGTGGAAAGCTGCCAGTTGGAGGCGAAGTGGTCGTTGTGAATGGGCACGTTGTCGGTGTGGCCCTCAATGCGCAGCGCGTTCGGCAGCGGCGCGATCGAGGCGGCGATGGTCTGCAGGATCGGGGCCGACTCCGGCCGCAGCTGGTCGGAACCGCTATCGAAAAACCCGAGCTCCTGGAGGTGGATGACCAAACCTTGGTGGGAGAGGTTGAGCGACACCTCCTGCCGCGAAATCTCGCCGGCGAGCTGCCGGCCGAGGCGGTCGCGCAATACCTGGAGCATGTGCCGATCCTGCAAGATGGCGGCGTCGGGGGCCGCGGGCACGGGGGTGCTGGGGGCCTCCAGCCGCAATTGCGGGCTGGTGGGAGTGAACAGCCCCAGCTGGGAGAACGCCACCTGCACCGCCTCCGCCAGCTTGACCACCTTCTTCTGGTCGCTGCGCGAGGTGGCGTACATCACCACGAAGAAGGCAAAGAGCAGGGTGACGAAATCGGCATAGGAAACCAGCCAGCGCTCATGGCTGGCCTTGGAGTGATCGCTGGAGCGGCGGCGGTTCATCCCCGTCCGGCGGCGGCCTCGCTCTTCAACCGCGCCCCCGCCTCGCCCTTGGCCTTGCTCTCGTCCTGGCGCGAGGCGGCCTCGGCCGCTCCCGAGGGCAGATATCCGGAGAGCTTGGCCTGAATCACCCGGGGGTTCACCCCGCCCAGAATGGCGAGCACGCCGTCGAGCATGAGCTCGCGCTGCAGATCGGCTTCCCGCCGCCGCAGGCGCAGCTTGCCGGCGATCGGCAGCAGCACCAGGTTGGCCAGCGCCACCCCGTAGATGGTTGCGACAAACGCCACCGCGATGCCGCGGCCGACCTCGCTGATCTGGTCCAGGTGCTGCATGACCTGAATCAGGCCCAGCACCGCGCCGATAATGCCGATGGTGGGGGCGAAGCCCCCGCCCGCCTCGAAGACCTGGATCACCCGCTCGGCCTGCTCGGTCTGGAAACCCAGCTCGAACTCCATGGTCTCGCGCAGCTCCTCCGGCTGGGTGCCGTCCACGGCCAGCATCACCGCCTTGCGCAGGAAGGGCTCGCCGATCTTGTCGAGTTCCTTGTCGAGCGACACCACCCCCTCGCGCCGGGCCTTGTGGGCAAAGCCCACGATCTGGTCAATCAATTCCTGCACGTTGGTCTCGCGGTGCAGAAAGACGGTTTTGGCCTCGCGGAAACTGCGCAGCACCACGTCCAGCGGAAACTGCAGCATGACCGCCCCCAGGGTGCCGCCGAAGACGATCAACGCGGCGGTGGGCTGCAGGACCTGGCCGACGCGTCCCCCCTCGATCATCATGCCGCCGAGAATGCCGCCCAGCGCCACCGCGATTCCCATCGAGCTGCTCTTGTCCATTTATCCCGCCGCCTGTTCCGCCGCGTCCGCCTCCGGCCGCCAGCCGGGCGGCAGCGTCCGCCACATGGGCGCCAGCCCCGCCGCCCCCGCCTGCCGGCGGTAAGCCGCGATGAGGCGCAGGATCTCCTCCGGCGACTCCTCCACCGTGAGCTTCTCGCCGTTGAGCAGCGTGATCACGGTGTCGTGCGCCCGTTCAATGAACTTGATCAGGTCGCAGTTCAAGATCAGGGCCTGATGGTTCACCCGGTTGAGTTCGATCACGCTCGGTCTATCGGCGGTCCGGGGCCGGAACTTGAATTAGAAATTTCTAAGCGGCCGCGGCCCCCGGCGTGCAACGGGCCGGTAGCAGGGATGACCGTGTGCCTGTCCATGATCGTGCGCGATGCCGCGGCGGATCTCGCCGCCTGCCTGGCCAGCGCCCGCGGCGTGGTGGACGGCATGGTGATCGCGGACACGGGCTCGCGGGATGGCACCGCGGCGCTCGCCCGCGGACTCGGTGCCCAGGTGATCGAAATCCCCTGGGAGGACGACTACGCCGCCGCCCGCAACCGCGCCCTGGCGGCGGTCGCATCCGATTGGGTGCTGGTGCTCGACGCGGATGAGCGCCTGGACGCGGGTGGCGCTCCCGCCAGTTGGCGCGGGCAACTGCACCCGCGCGGCGACGGCCCCGACGCCTTCCAGGTCACCATCCGCAACTATATGAGCTCGGTCGGGGCGCGCCTTTGGGACCGCCCCGCCGAGCCCAACGACCACCGCTGCCCGGAAGCGGATGCGCTCCCCGCCTTCATCACGCACCAGAACGTCCGCCTGTTCCGGCGCTGCCCCGAACTCGCGTTCGTGGGCCGGGTGCACGAGAGCGTCGGTCCCCGGGTCGCGGCGGCGGGGCTGCGTCTCGGCGAGAGCCGCGGCTGCATCCACCACTTCGGCCTGGCGCTCGAGGGCGAACGGCAGGCCGGGAAGAACCGCTACTACCGCGAGCTCGGGCGCCGCAAGGCCGCGGAGCGGCCCGGCGATGCCCAGGCGCACTTCGAGCTGGGCCTCACCGAGTTCGAGAACTTTCACCAGGACGGCGAAGCCCTGGCCTGCTTCGAGCGCTGCCTGCGGCTCCAGCCGGGGTTCACCCTGGCCTGGGTCTATGGCGGCGCGGCGCTATTGCGGATGGGCCATCCCGCCGAGGCCCTGGGCTTCCTGGGCGAAGCGGCGCAACAGGGCCACGCCTCGGCCTGGCTGCTCGAAATGCAGGGCGATGCCGGCTACAACCTCGGCCAATTCGCCGCCGCGGCCGCTTGCTACCGGGCCGCCGCACGGGCACAAACCGGCCGCGGCGACGACTCCGGATTGCAGAGCAAGCAAGGCCTGTCGCTGCTGCGCGCCGGCGACCGCGGCGAAGGGTTCCGTCTGCTGCGCGCGGCGCGGGAACGGAACCCGCAACGCGCGGACAATCACGACCGGCTGGTGGCGGCCTGCGTCTGGGCCGGGGACCGGGAGGGCGCCCGGGAGGCGCAGCGCACCCGTCTGGGACTCTTTCCCGGCGCGGCGGCGTCCCGCCGGCTGGAAGCCCTGGAGAGCTTTCCCGAGGAGGCCGCCGCTCCCATTCAAGTTCTTCAGGAGGCGCGCCGATAACCGGTTTGCGTGGCGCCATAGCCGGCGGGCCAAAGCCGGGAGCGATCCACCGCCAGAATAAGGAGCGTTCGCATGTCGATCAGCATCTTGAATAACATCCCCGCGTTGGCCGCGCAGAATCAGTTGTCCATCACGCAGGCCAATTTGCAGTCCACCCTCTTCCAACTGTCCTCCGGCTCCCGCATCAACAGCGGCGCCGACGACGCCGCCGGTCTGGCTATCGCCAACGGCATGCAGGCCAACATCACCGCCCTCAACCAGTCCTCGCAGAACGCCAACGACGGCGTCGGCGAGCTCCAGGTCGCCGACGGCGCCCTCTCCCAGGTCACCAATCTGCTCAACCGCGCCGTGACCCTGGCCACGGAGGCGAGCAACGGCACCGTCACCGCAACCCAACAGACCGCGCTCGACAACGAGTTCAGCAAGATCAAGACCGAAATCGACAACATCGGCAGCAACACCACCTTCAACGGCAGCAACGTCTTCACCGCCAGCACCACTTCGATTTTTCTCAGCGACTCCAACTCGTCCTACCAGATCGGGGTGACGGTGGGCGCGCTGAGCGCCAGCAGCATCCAGGGCGGCTCTACCTCCGGCCTGGCAGCGGTGGATTTGTCCACCGACAGCCTCACTTCGGCCTCGAGCGCGCAGACCGCGCTGACCGACATCAACAACGCCATCGTCAACGTCGCCAGCAAACGCGGCGAGGTGGGCGCCACCATTAACCAACTGCAGTCGGCCGGGAACGTGATCAGCACGCAGGTCCAGAACCTGACCTCGGCCGAAAACGGCATCACCGCCGCCGACATCCCCGCGGAAGTCGGTAAGCTGTCGAGTGACAACATCCTGAACCAGACCGGCATTTCGGCCCTGGCGCAGGCCAACTCGGCGCAACAGGCCGTGCTGCGGCTCCTGCAGTAAAGCCCTGAGCGCGGCGTACCCTGCGCCGCGCTCAGGTTTCACCGGCGCCGGCGGTCGGGCGCGCTTTCTCCCTCTCCCGAAGGAGGCGCGCCCGCCGCCGCTCCGCCGCGATCGGGAGTTACGCATGAGCACTGCGGTCTCGCCGCTGGCGGCGGCACAAAGCGGCGGTTCCACGGCCTTCAACGCGCAGCAGTATGTTGCCCAAATCATCGCCTCCGAGCAAGGCCCGGAGCAGTTGATGCAGCAGCAGGTTTCCACGTTGAGCACCCAGGCCACCGCCCTCGGCAATATCAGCACCCAGCTCACCGCGCTGCAAGGCAGCGTCTTCACCCTGGACGATTTTCAGGGTGCGCTCGCCGCCAAGCTGGCCAGCAGTTCGGACTCGACCGTCGCCACCGCCACCGCCGACTCCAGCGCCGCCACCGGCTCCCACACCCTGACCGTCAGCAACCTGGCGACCACCAGCTCGGCCTACAGCAACACGCTCGCCGATGGGAACACCGCCTTTGCCACCGGCAGCTTCCAGATCCAGGTCGGCGGCGGGACCGCCACCACCATCACCGTGGACGGCACCAACGACACGCTCACCGGCTTGGCCAACACCATCAACGGCGATACCCTCGGCGTCACCGCCAGCGTGGTCACCGACGCCAACGGCGCGCGGCTCGACCTGGTCAGCAACACCTCGGGCGCGCCCGGCGACATCACCCTCTCCAACAACACCACCGGCCTCACCCTGACCAAAGCCGTCACCGGCCAAAACGCGGCTTTTACTTTGGACGGCGTCAGCCTGGCCAGCACCTCCAACGCCGCCACCGGCATCCTTCAGGGCGTCACCATCGACCTGCAAGGCGCCAGCGGCTCGCCGGTGACGATCTCGGTCTCGCCCGACACCACCCAGGCCACCGGCGCTATCCAAAGTTTCGTTAGCGCCTACAACGCCGTCATCCAGTCGCTCAATACCCAGTTCGCCTACGATCCCAATACCCAGAGCACCGGCCCCTTGGGTAGCGACGGCACCATCATGCAATTGCAGCAGCAGTTGCTGGGCGACGCGGCCTTCGCCATCAGCGGCAACGCCGGCGACACCAACTTGGCCTCGATTGGCGTGAACATGAACGAGGACGGCACGCTCACCGTGGACAGCTCGGCTCTGAACGCGTCCATGGCTTCGAATTACAACGCCGTCCTCAACCTGTTCCAGCAGGTGACGCCGGCCGGCTTCGGCCAGAACTTCGACAACGATCTGCTCACCCTGACCGATCCTACCCAGGGGCCGCTCGCCGTGGATCAACAGGGGATTACCCAGACCACCGCCGGTCTGAACCAGCAGATCGCGGACTTCCAGACCCAACTCGACGCCCAGCAGCAGGAATTGCTGCAGCAGTACAGCCAGGTGGCGGTCACCCTGCAGGAAATGCCCACCATGATCAGCCAGGTGCAAAGCCAGTTGGCCTCGGTGTAACCCATGAACGCCGCCTCCTCCTATCAACGCAACTCTCTCGAAGGCGCCAGCCCGATTGGTCTGGTGGTGTTGTTGTACCAGCACGGCGCGGCCGGTCTGCGTCGCGCCATCGCCGCCTTGCGGGCGGGAGAGGTCGAGGCTCGCACCAACGCCCTGCATCGCGTGTTGGCGATCGTCGCCGAGCTGAAGTCGGTGCTGGATTTCGAACACGGGGGCGTGGTCGCCCGCCAGTTCGCGCAGTTCTACAGCCTGGCCGAACGCATGATTTTGGACGCCAGTTGCCGTCAAGACGCGGAACCGCTCGAGCAACTTCTTGGGCAGTTCGAACGCATCCAGGCGGCCTGGCAACAGGTGGATTCCCGCCCCGTTGAGGGCCGGAGCGGGCCCACCTATTCTCTGCCCGGCGACGCGGGTGCCGCCGGCGAGACGAGGACGGCATGGAAAGCCTGATCCCGCTGCCCTTCGCCGCCGAGAACGCCGCCCTGCGCGAGTTCCTGTCGGAGGCCGCCGCGCAAACCGATGGGCGCGACCCGTGCTGGTTTACTCCCGGCCGGGCGCACCAGGTGGCCATGCTGCTGCATCGCGGCCAGACCCTGCTCGCCTCTCCTCACTGGCCTCAGCCCGACGCCGCACGCCAGCGCGCGCTCTACCTGGAGCACCTGCGCCGGCTGCTGCCGGTGCTGTGCACGCTCCAGGACCAGTTGCACGTCACCGCCCGCCGCCTGCAACAGGAGTGCGCCCACCGCGATGCGGCGCGCTCCTGGCTCGCCGGGCAAATAGCCACGGAGTAGCGCCGCGGCGGCGGACATGGCGAAATCCATCCTCATCGTGGACGCCTCGCCCGTGATGCGCCGCATCATCGAGCGCTCGCTCCGCATGGCCGGCCTGGAGCTGGGGCGGGTCTGGGAGGCGGCCGACGGCGAGGCGGCGCTGCGCCTGGCGCTCGAACACCGCCCCGAGCTGGTGTTGACCGAACTCAATCTCGCCGCCATGAGCGGCCTGGACCTGCTTCGCCAACTGCGCGCCGCGGAGGCGACCCGGGATGTGCCGGTGGTGATCATCACCAGCCAGGCCGGCGAAGCCCACGTCCGCCAAGCCCTGGCCCTGGGCGCGGGCGGCTATATCCGCAAGCCCTTCACTGCCGATCAGGTCAAGGACTACATCGTCCCCCTGTTCCAGTAACCTCGACGGCCATGCGATAAGCGCAGCGGGGCGCAGGGGCCCCGCGTAGCGCCCTCGATGTCTGCGAGCGCGGGCGGCAAAGCCGGGCGCCCGCGCGCACGATTGAAGTCGCTATATCCGCAAGCCCTTCACTGCCGATCAGGTCAAGGACTACATCGTCCCCCTGTTCCAGTAGATCCCCTAGAACGCACGCCTCCGTCGAATTCTTAGAATATGGTGGCCCTTCAGTTGCAAGACTTCCGGCATGGGAAGCGGGATCTATGCGGCTTGCTCGGCGCTGATGGCGCGGTCCCAGGCGCTCGACATCCTGTCGAACAACCTGGCCAACGTCAACACCACCGGCTATAAAGCCGAGAGCCAGTTCTACCAGGCGCTCAACGCCGCCGGGGCCAACGCCCCGGGCGCGCTCAACGCCGCCGTCAATCAGTTTGGTATCGTCTCCGGCGAGGGCCTCAACCTCGCCGCCGGAGCCATGGAAAAAACCGGCAACCCGCTCGACCTCGCCCTGCGCGGCCCCGGCTTCCTGGAAGTGCAAACCGCCGCCGGGCGCGCGTATACCCGCGCCGGCAATCTGCAAGTCGCCGCCAACGGCACGCTCGAAACCAGCCAGGGCGACCCGGTGCTGGCGGTGGGGCCGCCGCCCGGGCTCACCAACGATAAGCCTTTGGTCATTCCCAGCGGTGAGGTGTCCATCAGTCCCGACGGTACGGTCTCCGTAGCCGGCGCGCTGGTGGGCAAGCTGCGCCTGGTGGAGTTTCCCGCCGGCACCCCGCTCAGTCCGCTCGGCGACGCCTACTTCTCGGCTCCCGCCGGCAAAGCCCAGGCGGCAACGCAAACCGCGATCGCCAGCGGCGCGTTGGAATCTTCTAATGTCAACGCCATCACCTCCGAGACGGACTTGATCGGTCTCCAGCGTCACTACGACCTGTTGGAGCGCGCCCTCAAAATCCTCAACACCGATTTCGATCAGACCGCGTCCGTGGATCTCCCCCGGGTCAGCTAGTTCAGGAGTCACTGCCACATGTTTCGCGCCCTCCACACCGCCGCCAGCGGCATGCTGGCCCAACAACTCGATCTGGACAACATCGCCAACAACCTCGCCAACGCCAGCACCACCGGTTTCCGCCGCCGCCGGCTCGAGTTCGAGGACCTGCTCTACCAGAACCTTGTGGTCTCGGGATCGGCCGCAACCCAACAGACCACGGTCGCCAGCGGCCTGCAGATCGGCTTGGGCACGCGCTCGGCTTCGACCGAGCTGGTGCAGTCGCAGGGCGACCTTGACACCACCAACAACCCGCTCGATCTGGCCATCGAGGGCAATGGTTTCTTCCAGCTCAAGATGCCCGACGGCACCATGGCCTACACCCGCGCCGGCACCTTCCAGCTCGACGCCCAGGGCCATGTGGTCACCGCCGACGGCAATCCGCTCCAACCCGATATCGCCATCCCGCTCAACGCCACCAACGTCAGCATTGGCCAGGATGGCACCGTCTCCGCCACCCTGCCGGGACAGGCCAACGCCCAGATCGTGGGCACCATCACTCTCGCCGCCTTCCCCAACCCCGGCGGCCTCCAAAGCGAGGGTCAGAACCTGTTCACGCCCACCACCGGCAGCGGCGCCGCCATCCTCGGCAACCCCGGTGGTCCCGAAGGCCTTGGCCGCATCCAGCAGGGCGCGCTCGAGGAATCCAACGTCAATGTCGTGGATGAGTTCATCCAGATGATCGCCGCGCAGCGCTCCTACGAAGCCAACTCCAAGGTGGTCAAAGCCGCCGACGAGATGTTCGTGGATCTCAACAACCTCACGCAATGATCCTCGTGCTCGCATCGCTGCCGCTCGCGCTGGGCCTGGCCGCACCGCCCCCGCTTCGCCATCCGGTGGCGGAGGGAGAGGTGCGCCGCGCCGTCGAACTGTATCTGCATCGCGGTGTCGCCCCCGGCACCCTGCAATTCGACGCCCCTTGGACCACTGCCGCCGACTCGCGCGTGCAGGTCGTCTCCGTGCGGGCCGACGCCGCCCGCTCCGCGCTTGCGCTGGAGTGCCGCCTACCCGGCGATACCACTCTTCTGCCCTTCCTGGTTCTGGTGCGGCTGCCCGCGGGATCGCCTGCCCTGGCGCAACCCGCGGCATCGCCGTCGCTCCACCCACCCGCGCCGGCACTGGTCGCTGCGGGACATGTCGCGGCTTTAACCATCGCGGCGAGCGGCTTTGCTCTTACCTCCAACGTCATGCCGCTCCAGAGCGGACGCGCCGGCGACCGCATCCGCGTCGTCAACCTCTCCACCCACGCCGTGCTTGCGGTCGAGGTCACGGGCCCCAACCAGGTGAGGAGCATGCCCCGCACTCTTGAGGTACTGCATGCCGGCCGTTAAAACCGTGATCGCCACGCTGACGCTGGCCGGGAGCCTCCACCTCATGGCGCAGGCTCGCCGCCCCGCACCGCCGCCGCCTGCGAGCCCCGCCCAGGCCGCGCTCGACGCCTACCTGGTGCGCGTGCGCCAAATCGCGCTCGCCTCCACCACCACCCCCGGCAGCCTGTGGAACCCCAACGGCCGCTATGCCAACCTCTCCACCGACTACAAGGCGCAGAACCTCAACGACCTGATCACCATCCACATCATGGAGGCCACGCAGGCCACCGGCAGCGGGACCTTGCAATCGAAGCGGCAGTTCGACGCCACCTCGGGATTCACCGGCCTCTTTGGCGCGCTCAGCCAAACCAACCGCCTGCAGAACCTCTTCTCACCGGCCTCCTCCTCGGAGCTGGACGGCCAGGCGCAAACCGCCTCCACCAGCCAGCTCGAAACCAGCCTCACCGGGCGCGTGGTGGATCTGCTCCCCAACGGCTTCCTGGTGGTCGAGGCGGTGCGCACCATTTCCATGAACAACCAGCAGGAAACGGTGATCGTGCACGGCGTTGTCCGCCCGGCCGATATCGCCCCCGACAACTCCGTGCTCTCCACCCAGGTGGGCGAGTTGGAAGTGGACCTGCAAGGCAAGGGCGTCATCAGCGAGAACACCCGCCCGCCGGTGGGGTGGATGCGCCTGATGCTGCACTGGCTGACCTTCTAACCCCATGCGACTCACCGCCGCCATCCTGCTTCTCGCCGCCCTTGCGGCCGCCGCGCCCACCCCTCCCCGCACCTCGCCAGCGCGGCACCGGGATGGAGTTCCGGAGCCCCGTCCCGGTGCAAGCATAAGTGGGGCGCACGGCGTACCCGTGCTGGGGCCCGCACCCATGAATGTCCCCATCAGCGACATCACCACCGTCGCCGGGGTGCGTGACAACCTGCTCGTCGGCTATGGCCTCGTCGTCGGCCTGCAAGGCACCGGCGACCGGCAACAGACCCTGTTCACCACCCAGACCCTGGGCAACGTCCTCCAGAAAATGGGCGTGCAGATCCCGCCGGCGCAGGTCATGGTCAACAACGTGGCCGCGGTCTTCGTCACCGCCACGCTGCCGCCGTTTGCGCGGCCGGGGATGCGGATTGACGTTACCGTCTCCTCCACCGGCGACGCGCGCAGCCTGGCCGGCGGCCTGCTGCTGCTCAGCCCGCTCCACGGCCCCGACGGCGACGTGTACGTCGAGGCCCAGGGACCGCTCACCGTGGGCGGCTTCAGCGCCAGCGGCGGACAGTCGCGCGTCCAGGTCAACCAGACCAACGTCGGCATCATTCCCGCCGGCGGCATCGTCGAGCGCGACACCGCCGTGGACCTGCGCCAGCTCAAGCAGCTCTCGCTGCTGTTGCGCGAGCCCGACTTTATCACCGCGCAAGCGGTGGCCTCGGCCATCAACCAGACGCTGGGTCCGAGCTACGGCCGCGCCTCGCTGGCGCGCGCGGTGGATAGCCGCGAAATTGACGTGCAGTGGCCGCCCGACCTCACCGCCATCCCGCGCTTCCTGGCGCAGGTGGAGGCCATCCCGGTGGCGGTGACCCCGCCCGCGCGCGTGGTCGTGGACGAGCGCACCGGCACCATCGTCATCGGCAACAACGTGGGCCTGGGCCCGGTCTCCATTCTGCATGGCGACTTGGCGATCGAGATCACCACCAGCTACACCGCCAGTCAGCCCACGCCCTACTCGAGCGGCGGCAAGACGGAACTCGTGCCCCAGACCACGATCACCTCGAAGGACAGCCCGGCCTCCAAAATCAGCCTCAAACCCGGCGCCACCGTCCAGGACCTGGTCAACGGCCTCCAGGCGATCGGGGCCACGGCGCGCGATATCGTGAGCATCCTGCGCGCCATCAAAGCGGCCGGTGCCATGGAAGCCGAGTTGGTGGTGATCTGATGCATCTGCCGCCTATCACCCCGCACCTCGCTGTCCCCGGCGCATCCGGCTCCCAGGGCGGCCCTGACTCCGCCAAGGCGCGCCAGTTGCGCCAGGCGGCCCAACAGTTCGAGGGCATGCTGATCAGCACCCTCTGGAGCGGCTTTCAAAACGACCCGATGACCGCCCCCGACGACAGCGATCCGGCGGCGGATAATATACGGACTCTAGGAATGCAGGCCATGTCCACGGCGCTTTCGGCGCGGGGCGGCCTGGGCTTCGCCACCCTGGTGGAGCGCCAATTGATGCCCTCCGCGGCCTCTAACGCCAGCGCAGCCCCGGCATGGGGCATCCGGGGTCCCCATGCCGGGGCGAGCATAGGCGGGGCGCGCGGCGCAGCCGCGTGGGGGCCCGCACCCTCATTAAAGCCGGGCGGGGCGGAGGCCGATAAGGCCACTAAGGCTTCGAGCCCCAAGAACGTCCCGCAGGGAGGCCCGGAATGAGAATCCCCAGCCAAGCACCGCTCAGCATCGCCACTTTGCCCAGTCCGGCGTCCGCGCCGGCGGCTCCGCAGAGCGGCGGTGCGGGCAGCGGCCCCAGCCGCGCCGGGGAGGATCATACCAGTTGGGGCACCGCCCTGCACGCGTTGAGCGCGCAGGCCATGCAACAACCCGAGGTGCGCAGCGATCTTGTGGCCCATTTTCGAAGCCGGATTGCGTCCGGCACCTACGCGGTGCCGGCCAGCAGCGTGGCCCAAGCCATGCTCGCCGATCCGCTCACCGGCTTAGGCGGCGAGGGGAATGGCGCATCCACCGACTGAATCCCACAACAGCGCGTGCTCGGCGCGGGGGGTGCCGCCCGTGGCCCCGGCCGGCGAACTGCGAGATGGCATGTTTGAATGGCTGGAGCAGCGCCGGCGTTTCATGGAGGAGCTGGGCCAAGCCCTGCGCGACGGCTTCGAAGCGGTGGCGGCCTTCAACGCCCCAGCCTACCTCGATTGCGTCGAGCGCCAGGAAGATCTCTGTCAGCGCCTCACCCGCCACGACCGCGCCATGCCGGCCCCACCCCTGGACCGCGCCGAAAGGGAGCGTGCCGCGGCCGAGCTCAGCCGCATGAACCGCGAACTCCAGGAGCTGGCCGATGTGCAGAAGGCGCTGATCGAGCACGGTGGCCGTTCGGTGCGCAGCTTCCAGCGGGTGTGGGCGATGGGCGACCCGGGCTACCGCCGGCCGCAGGACTAAACGTTATGGGACTCTTCGGAATTCTCTCGATCGCCAACCAGAGTCTCCAGGCGCAGCAGGCCGGCCTCGAAGTCTCGGCCAACAATATCGCCAACGTCAACACTCCCGGCTACACCCGCCAAGTCGCCACGCTCGCCGAAAATGCCCCCGCCCCCGGCTCTATCGGGGGCGGGGGCGGGGTCGAGGTACAGCAGATCCAGAGTATCCGCGACTCGGTGCTCGAGATCCGGCTCAACCAGGAAACCCAGAACCAGAACAAGCTGACCGCGCTGCAGCAGCAATTGTCGCCGGTGGAAACCCTGTTCGGCACCACCGGGGGCGCGGGCCTGGGCACTGCCATTGACAGTTTCTTCAGCAGCCTGCAGCAGCTCTCCACCAACCCCAGCGACGGCTCCGAACGGCAATCGGTGCTGACCGCGGCGCAAACCATGGCCCAGACCTTCCAGCAGGTGGCGCAGGCGGTGTCGCAGCAGAGCTCCGGCGCCAACCAGGAGGTCGTCCAAAACGTCGCCCAGGCCAATACCCTGCTCACCCAGATCGCTTCCCTCAACGGACAGGTCGCCGACGCCCAGAACAGCCAGGAGGACAGCAGCGAGTTGGTGGACCAGCGCACCAACCTTGTGCGCTCGCTCGCCGGCATCATGGACTTCAACGTCAGCGACGGCGGCAGCGGACAGGTAACGCTCACCACCAATTCCGGCGCGCCGCTGGTGGTTGACACCGTCGCCACCCCGCTGACCACCGGGAACTCGGGCACAGGGGTGCAGGACGTGTTCTCGAATGGCACCGACATCACCGCCAGCATCGGCGGCGGCAGCTTGGCCGGCCTCATCCAGGCGCGCGACCAAACTCTGCCGCAGCTCTCCGCCCAGCTCGACCAGTTGGCCAGCGGCATCGCCAATGCGGTCAACGCCCAGAACCAGAGCGGTTTTAACGCAAGTGGGGCCGCCGGCGGCAACCTCTTCACCCCGCCCCCGGCCACCGGCGCCGCCGCCAGCATGGCGCTCGCCACCAACGATCCCAACGCCATCGCCGCCAGCGCCGACGGCACCCCCGGCGACAACAGCAATCTGCTCGCCATGGAAGGGATCCAACAACAGGCCGTCTCGAATGGACAGACGCCCGACAGCGCCTACTCCAACATCGTCTCCTCCTTCGGCAGCGTCCTCTCCGCGGCCAACACCCAGCAGCAGGCTTCCAGCCTGGTCCTGACCCAGTTGCAGAATCAGCGGGCGGCGGTGTCGGGGGTCTCGCTCGATGAAGAAAGCATCAACCTGGACCAGTTCCAGAGCGCCTTCCAGGCCGCCGCGCGCGTGGTCAGCGTGATCAGCTCGCTCTCCTCGCTCGCCATTGATCTGGGGAAGGATTAAGCCGCATGTATTCCCGCATCACCACCGACTTGATGAACAACAACCTGCTGCAGGCGCTCAACATCACCCAGCAGGGCCAGAACGACGCGCTCACCGCGCTCGAAACCCAGCGCCGGGTCAACGTCCCCTCCGACGATCCCGCCGCCGCCGCTCTCTACAGCGACAACCTGGCCGCCAACTCCCAGGTCACCCAGTACCTCCAGAACATCAATAGCCTCAATGGCAACCTCCAGGTGGGCGACGCCGCCCTGGGCTCGGCCGTGTCGTTGATCACGCGCGCCGTGACGCTCGGGGTTTCGGGCTCCAGCGGGACGCTCTCCGCCACCGACCAGCAGGCCCTCGGCCAGGAAGTGGGCGAGATCCAGAAGCAGATGATCTCGATCGCCAACTCCACCTTCCAAGGCGTTTCGGTCTTCGGCGGTACCGCCTCCGGCCCCGCCTACGCCGCCAGCGCCACCAGCCCCGATGGGGTGGTCTACCAGGGCAACGACACCGTCAATCAGGTGGAAATCGCCCCCGGCGCCAAAGTCCCGGTCAACGTGCCCGGCAGCCAGATCTTCCAGAACGCCAACGGCAGCGTCTTCCAGGCGCTCAACGATCTGAAGACCGCGCTCGACAACGGCAACGCGTCCGACGCCCAGACCGCGGTCGGCGAGCTCAACCAGGGTCTCAACCAGCTCGGCCAGCAGCGCGTGTTCTACGGCAGCACCATTGACCGCCTCAACACCACCTCGACCTATCTCAACAACGAGCAGCTCAACCTGACCCAGCAGCAAAACACTCTGGTCGGCGCTGACTTGTCCGCCTCCATCACCGACCTCTCCACCGCGGAACTCGCCCGTAACGCCATCCTCGCCGCCGGCAGCCGCATCAACCAAGCCAGCCTGCTCAACCAACCCGGCGGTTAGGCGAAAACCGAGTGGGGAGCGCATACGCTACCATGAGGTTCTATGCGACTCCGACCGGGTTTAGGCCTCCTGTCCACTCCAGCTGGCGCCGCGTGCCTTGCCGCGCTGCTTTCCGCGCCCGGCTTGCGCGCACAGGCGCCCCCGCCGCGCCAGGTCGCTATCGCCGCCTCGGTGGACTCGCGCCAGCTTCCCATGGACCGCGGCGCCGCCGCCGTCTGGCAGAGCCTGCAGAAGCTCCACACCCGCGCCAGCCTGCTCATGGTCACTGCCCATCCCGATGACGAGGATGGCGGCCTGCTCGCCACCGAATCCCGCGGCCGCGGCGTCCGCGCCGCCCTGCTCACCCTCAACCGCGGCGAGGGTGGCGAGAACCTGATGTCCGACGACTTCTACGACGCCCTGGGCCTGGTGCGCACCCAGGAACTGCTGGCCGCCGACCGCTACTACGGCGTCCAGCAGTACTTCACCCGCGTCATTGATTTCGGCTTCTCCAAAACCAAGGAGGAAACCCTCGAGAAGTGGGGCCACGACCGCGTTCTGGGCGACGCCGTCCGCGTGGTCCGCATGACCCGGCCGCTGGTGGTGACCTCGGTCTTCGTCGGCGGCCCCAGCGACGGCCACGGCAATCACGCCACCGCCGGCCAGATGGCGCAGGAGGTCTACAACGCCGCAGGCGATCCCACCAAGTTTCCCGAGCAGTTGCGCGAAGGCCTGCGCCCCTGGAAACCGCTCAAGGTCTATGCCCGCGTCCCGGTGCGCGCCTTCACGCCCCGGGGCATCTACGACTCCGCCAGCCAGGTCTACACCCCGGGCCGGATCTTCGACTTCGTGCACCAAACCTGGATCGAGGGCCAGCCCAGCATCACCGTGAACGTCCAGGAGGGTGGCTACGACCCGCTCATGGGAGAAAGCTTCACCCAGGCGGCGCGCCAGGGCCTGGGCCGGCAGCGCAGCCAGAACGGCGGCATCGGCGTCCCCGACCCGGGGCCCTCGAGCACGCCGTACCACCTCTATGCCTCGCGCGTGAAGTCCGGCGCCACCGAAACCGGCTACTTCGACGGGATCGACACCTCGCTCACCGGCATCGCCGCGCTGGCCCCCGGCGAGGACACGGCCTCCTTGCGCGCCGGGCTGGCGCAGATCAACCAGCACGTCGAGGCGGCCCTGCACGGCTTCCAGGCCGCCTCTCCCGATGGCATCGCGCCCGAACTGGCTCAAGGGCTCGCCGCGACCAACGCGCTCATCCAAACCGTGCGGAGCGGGCCGCTCTCCGCCCAGGCCAAGTACGATGTGCTGCACGAGCTCCGCATCAAGCAGGCACAGTTCAATAACGCCTTGCTCGAAGCCTTGGGGGTATCGCTCTCCGCCCGTCTCGCCGGTGCCGGCGGCGGTCCCGGCGCGACCGCCCCGGTGGTGATCCCGGGCGAGCGCGTCAACGTGGACGTGCACCTCAACAATCCCTCCGGCCAGTCCATCGAGCTCGACGGCCTGGAACTGCGCGGCTTTGCGGCCACCGTGCGAAGCTCCGCGGCGGCGGTGCCGCTGGCGCATAACCAGAGCCACACCGCCCGTCTCAGCATCACCGTTCCGGAAAACGCCGCCTACACGCGGCCCTACTACTCACGGCCGAACATCGAGCAGCCCTACTACGACATCTCCGAACCCGCCGACGTGACCCTGCCGGCCGCCCCCTATCCTCTGGAAGCCTGGGCGGAGTTGCGCTACCAGGACGTTACCCTGCACATCGGCCAGGTAGTCGCCAGCGTGACCAAGGTCAATGGCGACGTGGTCGAAAACCCGGCGGTGGTGGCTCCGGCCATCTCGGTGGCGATCGCGCCCAAGATCGGCATTCTGCCTTTGCCGGCTTCGGCTTTTGACCTCACCGTCACCGTCCACAGCAACGTGCCGGGCGAGGCGGAAGGCGCGGTCAACTTGCGCCTGCCACAGGGATGGCAAGCCGCCCCGGCGAGCGCCGCCTTTCTTCTGCAACACGCCGGCGAGGAGCAGCCCATCCGCTTCCGGGTGCAGCCGGGCGCGGTCTCGACCGGCAGCTATACCATCACCGCCGACGCCCTCTATGCCGGACGCCATTACGAGGAGGGCTATCACACCGCCGGCTACGCCGGCCTGCGTCCCTATAATCTCTACTCGCCGGCCACCTATGCCACGCGCGGAGTGCCGGTGCAAGTGGCGCCGCATTTGAATATCGGCTACGTCGCCGGCACCGGCGACAGCGTGCCGCAGGCTCTCACCAACCTCGGCATCACGGTGCACATGTTGGGCGCGGCCGAACTGGCCTCGAGCAACTTGAGCGGTTTCGACGCGATCGTGCTCGGCATCCGCGCCTACGCCGCCCGTCCCGACCTGCGCTCCTACAACGGACGCCTGCTCGATTACGTCAAGAACGGCGGCGTGCTGATCGTCCAGTATGGAACCGCCGAGTTCGACCACAACTACGGCCCCTATCCCTACACCCTCGGCGGCAACGGCGCCACCGTGGTGGACGAGACCAGCGCGGTGGACATCCTGACGCCTCGGAACCCTGTGCTGAGCATGCCCAATAAGATCACCGCCGCCGACTTTCAGGGCTGGGTCGAGGAGCGCGGCCACGGCTTCATGGCGAGTTGGGACGCGCACTATACCCCGCTGGTCTCCATGCACGACCCCGACCAGCCGCCGCAAAAAGGCGGCCTGCTCTACGCCGAGTATGGCAAGGGCGTCTATGTCTACGAGGGCCTCGCCCTCTACCGGCAGTTGGCGGATGGCGTTCCGGGCGCTTACCGTATCATCGCCAACCTGCTCAGCCTCTCCCGGCGCCCCCGATAAGCGGAGCGGGCACCGCCCGCGAGCGCTCCCGATGTCTGCGAGCCGGGCGGCGAAGCCGGGCGCCCGGCGCATACAGAAACCTCACGCCGGCTCTGCGGCCGCGAACTGCAGTTGCGTCAGGAACGACTCACCCGCTCCAAGCGTGAACCCAAAGTTCGCGGCAATGGTCTGGCCGATGTCGGCGAGCGAATCGCGCGTCCCCAGGTCCACCGCTTGCACGCCCGGGGCGTAGGCCAACAGCGGCACGAATTCCCGGGTGTGGTCCGTGGATTCGGTGGTCGGGTCGCAGCCGTGGTCGGCGGTCAGGATCAGCAGGTCGGCCGGACCGAGTCGGGCCACGATGCGGCGCAGGTACGAATCGGCCTCCTCCAGCGAGCGGGCATAGCCCTCGACGTCGTTGCGGTGGCCGTACAGCATGTCGAAATCCACCAGGTTGACGAAGAGCAGCCCCTGGGGAAACGCCTCCAGCGCCAGAAGCGTCTTTTCGAGCCCGTCGGCGTTGCCGCGCGTGGAAACGTGCGAAGCGATACCGCGGCCCAGGAATATATCGAAGATTTTGCCCACCGTGTGCACCGGTATGCCGCGCGTGGCGAGTTGGTCGAGCAGCATGCCCTGGGGCGGCGGCACCGCGAAGTCGTGCCGGTTACGGGTGCGCTGAAAACCGCGTTGGGCGTCGCCCACGAAGGGCCGGGCGATGACCCGCCCCACTTGCCACGGCCCCTGCAGCAGCGCGCGTGCGGCGGCGCACATATCGTAGAGTTGCGCCAGCGGGATGATGGCTTCATGCCCCGCCAGCTGAAAGACGCTGTCGGCCGAGGTATAGACGATGGGATAGCCGGTGCGCAGGTGCTCCGGGCCCAGGCGCTGAATGATCTCCGTGCCGCTGGCGGCAAGGTTGCCCAGGGTAGGGCGTCCAATGCGGCGCTCAAAGGCCGCGATCAGGTCGCGCGGGAAACCATCGAGGAAGGTGGGAAAGCCAGGATCGAGGATAATCCCCGCCATCTCCCAGTGTCCGGTGGTGGTGTCCTTGCCCTCGGAGCGCAATGCGCACTTGCCGAAGCTGGCGCGGGGCGGCTCGCTGGCCGAAATGCCGCCCAGGGGGCGGATATGCCCCAGGCCCAGCGATTCGAGTACCGGCAAGCGGCAGGGCCGTTCGGCGAGCACATGCCCGAGCGTGTCGCTCCCCGCGTCCGAGGGTCCAAACCGGCCGGCGTCGGGCATCGCGCCGATTCCGACGCTATCGAGCACCAGCAGCAGCACGCGCTCGAAGCGCGGACGGGACGGCTTCAGGATTTGCGGCGGGAGGCCCACATCACTCCGATGCCCAAACCGGCCAAAGCACTGGTTTCCCAAGCCTGGAGATGCGGTAGATTTTGCAGGACGCCCCCACCCGTCGGGGTCGCCGGCAGCAGCGGCAGCAGGCCCAAGATGCAGCCGGCCAGCAGCAGTGCCAAGCCGAACCACGTGCCGCGGTGGGTCATAGGAAATGGAGGCAGGGGTTGGTGGACGTGAGGGGGATCGAACCCCTGGCCTCCGCGTTGCGAACGCGGCGCTCTCCCAGCTGAGCTACACGCCCCCGAATTCCGAATTTTAGCACGGCGGGCCGGGCCGGGAGAAAAAGCGCGCGGCGCGCCGCCGCGCCGGCGGCCCCATTCGCTGGGGGCGGCCTCAGCCCGCGGCGGCCGCCCCACGGGGCGAGGATTTCGGCCGCGGCCGCGGCCGCGGCCGAAATCGGGGACCGCCGGACGGCGTTTCCTCGGGCAGGGGCAGCAGCGGCGCCACCTCGGCCAGCCCCGGGCACTCGCTGCACTCGATCAACTCCAGCTCGCAGCGCATAAAGGCCCCGCTGCGCGCCGCATCGAGAATGTAAAGACGCGCTTCCGCCACGCTCGTGAACAGCGAAAGCACCGACCCGGGCGCGAAACCCGTGGCCGGACCGGGATTCTTGACGCGAACCGCAAACAACGCCATAAACAACGCTCCTGTTTGCGCAGTGCCGCCAAGTATATCATGAGCGATATGTACTGTACACGATATGTCGGCGGCGCCCCGCGCGGTTCGCGCCGGCGCGCGGGAAAGCGGTGCCGCAAGGGGCTTCGTCCCGGGGACGGTACAATAAACCAGTCGGCATACGGGCGGGCAATCGCGGCGCCGGGCTGGTTCGCCAACCCGGGGTCGAGGAAAGTCCGGACTCCGCAGGGTAGCGTGCTGGCTAACGGCCAGGGGTGGGGTTCCATATAGCCCCGCCACGGACAGTGCCACAGAAAATATACCGCCCCGGGGTTTCGGCCCCGGGGTAAGGGTGAAAGGGTGCGGTAAGAGCGCACCGCCCCGCTGGCGACAGCGGGGGCAGGGCAAACCCCACGTGGAGCAAGACCAAATAGGGGAGGGAGGGCTGTCCCGGCCCGTTATCCAACTCCCGGGTAGGTCGCTAGAGACGGCCAGCAATGGCCGCCGTAGAGGAATGATTGCCGCGGCGGCGGCGCAAGCCGTCGCCGCACAGAATCCGGCTTACAGTCCGCTTGCCGACACACATCATGGCCGATCAGGAAATACAACCCGCCCGCAACCTCTCCGGCGCCGTCCGCCCGCCCGGGGATAAGTCCCTCTCCCACCGCTGCGCCCTGCTGGGCGCGCTGGCGGAGGGCGACTCGGTGCTTGAGAACTTCGCCACCGGGGCCGACTGCCAGAGTTCGCTGGCCTGCATGGCGGCACTGGGCGCCGCCGTCGAGCGCGATCCCGCAACCGGCAAGGTCACCGTCCACGGCGTTGGCCTGCACGGCCTGCGGGCGCCCGCCGGTCAACTCGATGCCGGCAACTCCGGCTCCACGCTGCGCATGCTCAGCGGCATCCTGGCCGCGCAACCCTTCCCCACGGCGATCGGAGGCGACGCCTCGCTGCAGCGCCGCCCCATGCGCCGCATCCTCACCCCGTTGCGCGAGATGGGCGCCCGCATCCAGGCGGCCGACGGCGATCGCCCCCCGCTGTCCTTTGCCGGAACGGACGCGCCGCTCCGCGCCATGGATTACACCCTGCCCGTCGCCAGCGCCCAGGTGAAATCCGCGATCCTCTTCGCCGGCTTGTACGCCCAGGGGACCACCGTGGTCGGCGAGCCCCTCACTACCCGCGATCACAGCGAGATCCTATTGCGCCATATGGGCGCCCCGATTCACCGCCGCCGTGGTACTCCCGCGCGCATCGAGATCGAGGGTCCGGTCGAGAAACTCTCCCCGCTCGGCGACTTCCGCATCCCCGGCGACCCCAGCTCGGCGGCGTTCTTTCTCTGCGCCGCCGCCGCCTTCGCCGAGGGCGACATCCTGGTCTCCGACGTCTCGCTCAACCCCACGCGTTCAGCCCTGCTCGACGTGCTGGCGCGCATGGGCGCCAAGGCCGAAATCGTCTCGGTCGCCGATCAGGCCGGCGAGTTGGCCGGCACGCTGCACCTCGCCTCCCACGGCAAGAAGCTGACCGGGACCACGATCGCCGGAGAAGAGGCCGTGGCGCTGATTGACGAGGTGCCCATCCTCGCCGTACTCGCCACCGCCACCCGCGACGGCATCGACTTCCAGGACGTGGGCGAGCTGCGGGTCAAGGAAAGCGACCGCATCGCCACCATCGCCGCGAACTTGGCCGCCATGGGCGCCCGCTGCGACGTCCGCCCCGACGGCCTCTTCGTCCCCGGCCAGCAGCGCCTCCACGGCGCCCGCCTCCCGAGCCACCACGACCACCGCATCGCCATGGCCTTCGCCGTCGCCGCCCTGCTCGCCGAAGGCCCCAGCGTGATCGGCGACGCCGAATGCGCCGCCATCTCGTTCCCCGAGTTCTACACCAACCTGGAGCGCCTGGCGGAGCGCTGATCCGTCGTGGCGGCTCTCCACGGCCATTGACTTGACCGTGTCCTCCCGCCAAATGTACATTGGGTAGGTACTGAATGTACATTAGGGAACACCGATTATGGCAAGCCGCTCGCTGGCGGTGAAGAAGGTCACCGCAACGGATTTTCGGGGGAAACTTAAGACCTACCTGAGCCGTGCCACCGCCAATCAGGTGGTGCTCGTGGAAAACCGCCGCCAGCCGCCGAAATATCTAGTGGACAAAAACTTCTTGGATTCGCTGGTTCAGGAGCGCGATTCCATGCTCGCCACCATGGAAATTCTGGCCGACCGCGAGCTTACCGATCGCTTGCTGGCACTCGCCGCAACTCTCGACCAAGACATCGCCGCGGGCCGCTTGCTCAACGTGACCGACGTCTTTGGCAAGTGAGCCGGCTGCCACAATCGCCGCCGAACCCAACCAATGCGGCCTCGGCTCCGCGTTTCGATCTTCAGTTCACCCGGAATGCCGCGGCCCAGATTCGGGCGCTGGACGGGAGCGTACGAAACCAACTGCGGACAGTCCTGGAGACGAAACTCGCCGTTGACCCTGAGGGGTACGGACTCCCCATGCGCGGCCCCTTGGCGGGGTTTTGGAAACACCAGTTCGGCCACCACCGCGTCATCTACCGAGTCGTACACCACTATCTGGTGGTCGCGGTCTGTAGCGTTGGCGTGCGCAAGCAGGGCGATCAAGACAATATTTACCGGCGCCTCGAAGCGGTTGCCAAAACAGGCCGCCTCGCCGGACAAATCGCCTCATTGCTGGAGAGCCTTCGACCTCCCCAGAATGACCCAAACGGCGGCGGGTCCGGCCTACCGCCGCGCCCGCGCTGATGTCTGCTGAATCCGCCGCATCGCCTCTTCCAGCGTCGGGTCCACCTTCGAGTAGCAGAACCGCGTCTGGTTCGCCCCCAGCGCCCGGTCGTGGTAGAAACTCGAACCCGGCACCGTCGCCACCCCCAGGTCGCGGATCAGCCAACGCGCGAACTCCTGGTCGGGGGTAAACTCCCGCCGCCCCTTCACCGCCTCCATGAAGGGCGCAATGTCGGCGATCACGTAGTAAGCGCCTTCGGGCGCGGTGCAGCCGAAGCCGGCGCGCTGCAGCTCCGGCACCACCTTGGCCCGCCGCGCCGTGTACTCCGCGCTCAGCTGCCGGCAGTACGCATCGCCTACCTCGAGCGCGTGCGCCGCGGCGATCTGCAGCGGCGCCGGAGCGCCCACCGTCAGGAAGTCGTGGACCTTGCGGATGCCGCCCGCCAGCCGCTCCGGCGCCAGCGCCCAACCCACCCGCCAGCCGGTCACGCTGAACGTCTTCGAGATGCCGCTGATCGTGATGGTGCGCTCCGCCATCCCGTCCAACGTCGCCATCGGGACGTGCGGCCGGCCGTCGTAAATGATGTGCTCGTAAATCTCGTCAGTGATCGCCAGGCAGTCCCACCGCACGCACAGATCGCGGATGAACTCCAGCTCGGCCCGCGTGAACACCTTGCCGGTGGGGTTGTTGGGCGTGTTCACGATAATGGCGCGCGTGTGCTCGTTGAAGGCGGCCGCCAGTTCGCTGCGATCGAAGTTCCACCCATCGCTCGCCTGCCGCAGCGTCACGTAGCGCGGCGTGGCCCCGCTCAAAATCGAGTCCGGACCGTAGTTCTCGTAAAACGGCTCGAAGATCACCGTCTCGTCGCCGGGGTTGAGCACCGCGATCAGCGTGCTGATCATCGCCTCGGTCGAGCCGCAGCACACCGTCACGTGCCGGTCGGTCACCTCCATGCCGTACCAGCGACGGTACTTGGCCGCGATCGCCTCGCGCAGCAGCGGATCGCCCCAGGTCACGGCGTACTGGTTGATGTCCTCGCGGATGGCCTTCACCGCCGCTTCCTTGATGAAGTCGGGCGCCGGAAAATCGGGAAAGCCCTGGGCCAGGTTGATGGCATCGTGCTCCATCGCCAGGCGGGTCATCTCCCGAATCACGCTCTCGGTGAACTGCGCCACGCGGGCGGAGATGCCGCGCGTGGCGGCGGTCTGGGTCTGGGAAGTCATAGGATGTGATTCCGGCCCGCATTGGCGGGCGTGCGCTGCGCGGCGAGCTCCTCGCGCGATTGCGAAAACGGATCGTCGTGACCGGGGATCAGGATGCCCTCGAACCGGTCCAAAATCTCGCGCGTACGCGCGAACTGCTCGTGGTTGTGCGGCGGCATGTCGTAGCCCACCGCCCCGTCGTCGGCGAACGGACGGGCATCGCCCACAATCAGGTACGGCCCCTCGACCCCGTCCACTCCGACCGAAATGTGTCCCGGCGTGTGTCCCGGCGTGGGTACGATGCGCAGCCCGGGAATGCCCAACTCCCGCTCCTCGTACCAGCGGTACCGGTCGAGGCTGCCGAGCGTGGCCGGGTCCCACATCCACTTGAGCAGTTGCAGCACCCGCGCCTCGTCCATCCGGTCGAATTCCTCGTCGGTCGCCTCCGGATAAAAGGTCCGGAAAACCTCGCGCCGGGTCTCGCCGCCGCTGACGCTCTCATAGATGGTCACCGCCCACTCGAAGTCGCGCTTGGAGCCATAGACCCAGGCCTGCGGAAACAGAAAATTGCTTCCAAAATGATCGAGATGGTAGTGGGTATTAATGACACCGGTGATGTCCGCCGGACGGATACCGGCGCGCTGCAGGCCGTCCAACAATAGGGAGTCGTGCTGCGGGAACCCTGTATCCACCAGGATGTGCTCGCCGCCGGGGTTGCTTAGCATCACCGAGCAGGACTGCAGCGGCAATCCCGGGACCACCACCCGCACTTGCCAACACGGACGGCTCACGCCACCCCCGCCAGCGGCAGATGCACAATGAAGCTGCTGCCCTGGCCGGGAAGGCTGGAGACCTCGACCGACCCCCCATGGGTTTCCGCCACCCACTTGACGATCGGCAGGCCCAGGCCGCAACCTTCCTCGCCCGCGCTGCCGCGGGTGCGCGATTTATCGGCGCGATAGAAGCGGTCGAAAATATAGGGAAGGTCCTCGGCCGAGATCCCGATACCGGTGTCGCGCACCAGCACCTGGGCTTGGCCCAAACCTGGATGGCGCTCCACGCGCACTTCGATATGTCCCCCGGCGGGGGTGTACTTCACCGCGTTGTCAATGAGGTTGAGCGTCATTTGGCGCAGCCGCAAGCTATCGGCGCGGATCGGAACCGGCGCGGCGGTGGACACCCGCAGCTCGACCCCGCGGGATTGTGCCACCACACGCATTTGTTCCACCAGATCGCGCACCAGTTCGTTCAAATCCATGGCTTCCATCCGCGGACGCATCTCGCCGGCGTCGGCCTGGGCCAGCACCAGCAGGTTGCGGATCATGCGGTTGAGCCGGTCAATCTCCTCTAAATTGCTCTCCAATACCCTTCGGCACTCCGCCAACGGGGCGCCGGCCAGCAAGGCCAGCTCGGTCTCCCCCTGCATGGCTTGCAGCGGGGTTCGCAGCTCATGACTGACGTTGGCGGCGAACTCGTTCATTTTATCGAAGGATTGCTGCAAACGCGCAATCATCGCGTTGAAGGTCTCCGCCAGCTCGTCCAGCTCGTCCGGCCGCCCGCGCGTGGGCAGCCGCTGGTTCAGGTTCGAGGCGGAGATGGTTTGCGCCGCGTGGGTCATGTCGGTCACCGGCCGCAGCGTGCGCTTGGCCATCACCGAGCCCCCCACCGCGCTCAACACCACCGTCACCGGCAGCAGCATCAGCATCACCCACAGAAAGGTGTCCTGCGCGTCGTTGATGGGCTTCAGCCGCGTGCCGATCTGGAGCAAATAGCGGTGGCCATTCGGTCCCATCAGGATGGTATTGACGAACCGCACCTCCTCGTCCCGCCGGCCCCCCATGGTGGTGAAGGTCGGCGGTGGCTGCATCGCCATCAGCCCCTTGAGCTGTTTGGGCTCGAAGGAGTAGCCAAACGCGGTCAGCTCCGGCGACGGCTTCACCGGGATCCCCTCGGTGTTGAAGATCTGCGAGACGTTGAAGATGGTGTTGAGATCGTAGCTCTCGTCCGCGTCTTCGGTGTGGGAGCGCAGCACCGGCTTGCCCCCGTCGAAGCTGATGTACTGCTTCACCAGCGCCGCTTCGTCCTGCAGCTCGTTGTCGATATTCCAGAACAGAATCCAGTTCAGCGTCAGGTAAAGCAGCGACGCCGCCAGCACCAGGATCAGGCTGAACACCACCGTGTACTGAAAGGTGAGCTGGCCCCGGGTGGAACTCGGCCTCCAGGAGAAAGGAGGCCACGACTTGATCCGGGCGATCATGCCGAGGCCGCCTCGTCCTTAAGCATGTAACCGACCCCGCGGACGCTGTGCAGCAGTTTGGCGGTTCGATCCTTGTCGATCTTGTTCCGCAGAAAGCTGATGTAGACGTCAATGACGTTGGTGAAGCTGTCGAAGCTCGCGTCCCAGACGTGCTCGGCGATCATGGTCCGCGTCACCACCTGGTTGGCGTTGCGCATCAGGTACTCCAGCAGCATAAACTCTTTGTTCGAGAGGTCCAGATCGCACTCCGCCCGCCATGCCTTGCGCTTCACCGGATCGAGCACCAGGTCCGCCACTTGCAGCTGCAACTTCAGCTCGCGCCACTCCCGCCGCAGCAGGGCCTTGACCCGCGCCCGCAGCTCCGCGAAGGCAAACGGCTTGATCAGGTAGTCGTCGCTGCCGATCTCGAGGCCCCGGACCCGGTCTTCCACCGACGTCTTGGCGGTCAGAATGAGAATGGGAACGTTCGGGTTTTTCTTACGGACCGTAGAGAGCACCGAGAACCCCGACACTTTGGGCAGCATCAGGTCGAGGATGATGAGGTCGTAGCCGCCGCCCTCGGCCAGGTAGAGCGCTTCCTCTCCATCGGAAGCCAGGTCCACGGCGAAGTGGTCCTGCTGCAAGCCCTTCTTGATGAATTGGGCGACCTTATGCTCGTCTTCGACCAACAGAATGCGCATGGCCTGCCCCTACAAGGATAAGGGCAGCCCGGAGCGGGCGCAATCGGGGGTTCGCCACGGCCCTTGGGGCGGCCTTCCTCGTATAAACTAAGACACAGAACGATGCGCTATGGGGGGAAAATCGCGGCCGCCTGGCTGCTCGGGGGAATTGTTGCCACTGCGGGCATGACAGGATTGGCCCAAGCGTCCAGCCCGGCCTCCCAACCCGCGATCAAACAGGCCGCGGATTACATCGAGTGGGGGCGCCTCAAGGAGGCGCGCGACCTGCTCGCCGGCGCTGTCTCCCAGCCGGCCAATGCCAACGATGCCGCCCTGCTGGCCTTTTACGGCCACGTGGTCACCATGTTCGGCGACTTCAATCAGGGCATGAACCTGACCAAGAAGGCGGTGGCGCTCGACGCCAATTGCGCCACCTGCCACCTCTACCTGTTCGAAGCCATGGCCGAGCGGGCCAAGACACTGAGCCAGGTGCGGGCGCTGCTGGTTCTTCCGAAGTTGCGCAAACAACTCCAGAAGGCCGACGAGCTGGGGCCGCGGTTGGGCGACGTGCAGTGGGGATGGATTGATCTCGATCTGGGATTGCCGGCGGCGGTGGGAGGGAGCGCGCAGGATGCCTTCGCGCACGCCGACAAGCTGAGCCAGATCGATCCCGTCGACGGGCACCTGGCCCGGGCCAGCATCTACGCCTCCGCCAAAAAGCCCGACCAAGAGCTTGCCGAGTACCAGGCCGCCGCCACCGAACACCCCAACGATCCGCGCGGCGTCTTCGCCTATGGCCAGGCCCTCGCGGAGCGCGGCGAGTACGCCAAGGCGGAGCCGCTGCTGGCGCGGGCCTCGCAGATGAGCCCCGGCTCGGTCATGTACTCGGGCTACGAGGCGGCGGCGCTGGTACACCTGGGCCGCCTGGAGCAGGCGCGCACGGTGATCGAAGACGGCCAGCGAGTCCACCCCGCGAGCCGCTTGGGCGAGTACCTGACCGCCCAAGCCTTGAAGGATACCGGCAAGGACTTCGCCTGGGCCAGGCAGTTGCTCGACGCCTACCTCACCGTCCCCCCCGAGCCCCAGCAGCCCACCGCCGCCGAAGCCCGGCAGTTGCTCGCCAGCCTCGGCTAGGCCTTTCCCACTACCCGCCGAAACGTCAGGTTGACCCGGCACTCCCCCAGCGCCGGGTGCGTTCCCGCCCGCAGGGGCGCGATGCCGTGATACCGCAGCCGCGCCTCGCCGCCGAACACCACCACGTCCCCGTGCTCCAGCCGGATCTTCCGGGTCGGGTCTGTGCGCCGCGCGCCCCCCCACAAAAACGTGGCCGGCAGTCCCAGCGAGACCGAAACGATGGGGTGGGAAAAGTCGCCCTCGTCCTTATCCTGGTGCAGCGAGAGCCGCGCCCCCGGCGCGTACCGGTTCATCAAACAGGCGTTGCTCTGGAATCCGGGAAAGCCCGCTTGCGCGGCCGCCTCGGTCGCCAGCCGGGCGAAAGCGGGGGGCATGTCGGGCCAGAGACTGCCCGAGTCGGGATCAACCGCGGAGTAGCGGTAACCGCTCCGGTCGGCAACCCAACCCAGCGGGCCGGCGTTGGTCATCGCCACCGACATCGAGTGACCGCCGGGAACAGTCATATGCCGCCAGGGCGCGCGCCCGGCAATCGCCGCCACGTCGCGCAGCAGCGCCGCGTCCGCCGGCAAGGCAAACCCCGGTAGCAGCACCGCTCCCGCCTCCAGCGCCGTCATCGCCCCGGGGGTAAACGGCAGTAGTCCCATTTCCCTAGGGTACGCCGCAGTACCGCGCGCGACCGTTCCGTAACAACAATGTCGCGATGATGTCGCGCGGACGCCCAGCGGCGCCGGCATCTTATACTCTGACCCTTCAGAGGCGCCGCCCGGGCGCGCCCTCACCGGCGCCGCCCCTTTGACACTTGAATGTTGACAGGCCCGCCGCCGGAGCCGCGCCGCGTCCGGCGGCGGGTGCCGGGCAGGCGGTTCACGCTCCGGTCGGCATCCGCAGCCGGTTCCACTGTGCCATCGCTCACTCTTGCGAATCAATCACTTAGACCCCGATCTTGCACAAATCCGCGTTCCCGCGGATTGGAGTGCACCCCAAACTGAGACACGGAAATATGCAACACTCGCGCAGTACAGGGTCGCCAACACGGAGGTGGCATGACGAAGCCCAGGTACACGGCCGAGTTCAAGGCATATGTGTTGCAGGAAATCGCCAAGCGAGAGCGGCCGATCCAGGCCATCCCGGCGGAAGCGAAGGTCAATCGCGGGAGTCTCTACCGCTGGCAGGCGGCATTTCTGGCAAGTGGAACTCCGGGCTTGGAACGTCCGGTGGCGGCAGCTCGCAGATGCCCTGAGCAGAGAGGGCATCCCCTGCCGGCAATCGAAGTCCGGCCTCCGAGCGACCAACGGGAGCGACCCAGGCAAAAAGTGGCCGCGCCACTCTGGCAAGTGGAACTCCGGGCTTGGAACGTCCGGTAGGCCGCCCGCGCAGCGGGCAGCGCCCCATCGGCCCGGCCGAAGAGGTGCGGCGGCTGCGGGAAAAGATTGGCGAGCAGCAGATGGTGATTGATTTTTTGGCACAAGCCTGCAAGCGAGTCGGGGCCTCCACGCAGCCGAACAGCGGCAATGGCGGCAAGCCATCTACGAGGTAATCGCCACGATGGCGCCGCTTGCAGGAATGGGGGGAATCGAAGGTGCGTGTGCCGCGGCCGCGCTCAGCCGGGCCGGCTTCTACCGGCACTTCGAGCGGCACGCGCCGGCGGAAGCGCACCTGGAGTTGCGCGACCTGGTGCAGCGATTAGCGCTCGAGCACCGCTTCTACGGCCACCGCCGGATCCAGGCCTTGCTGCGCATTGTGGGCTGGGTGGTAAACCGCAAGCGCGTGTTGCGGATCATGCGCGAGGACAATCTCTTAAGCCTGCGCCGGCGCCGCGATGTGCTGACCACCAATAGCCGGCATCCCTACTTCGTATATCCGAATCTGGCCGCATCCGCGCCGATCTGCGGCTGCGATCAGCTCTGGGTGGCCGATATCACCTACATTCGCCTTGCCGAGTCGTTCGCATACCTGGCCGTGATCCTCGATGCCTACTCCCGGCGGGTGATCGGGTGGGAGCTGGGGGAAACCTTGGAGGCCAAGCTCGCCATCGCGGCGCTCGAAATGGCCCTGCGCCAGCGTCGCCGCTGGGAGGCTTTGCGGTAGTTGACGCCGGTCGCGAGCCAACCCTATTACTTAATACCGAACGGCTTCCCGCGCCCACTGCAACGTCGCCTCCGCCAAATGGAGTCCCCGTTCCGGTTCGATCGGCGAGCGCTCCTCGCGCGTCGCGTAGCGCAACTGCGCGGCGTACGGTGTGAGAAACTCCGCCTCCGCAATATCCGCGGGCACCGTCCCTCCGGCTTCGCCGACCAGTTCCATCAGCCGCTTCAGGTCATGGATGTAAGGCGGCTCCTCGCTGAAACTGACCAAGACCCCTTTCAGGCTGCGCTCCACACACTGCTGCGCCAAGAAGCACACCTTGGCATGGAAGCCAGATCCCCCGGACTGCAGAAGGTGGGCAGCGTCAAGATCGTTTTGCGCCAGCGCCAGCCACTCCTCCGGCCGCAGGGTCTCCGTCACTGGGGCGCCTCATACATCACAACCCCGTGGCGCAAGGCGTGGCTGATGATGCCCTGTTGGCGGGTGGCCGCGGCCGCCGCCTCGGCTTCGGACACCACCAAAATGTCGATCGCCATGGGCGTGCCCGCCAGCATCCGGCGCAGCCGCACCGATTCCGAATGCCAGTCCGGCACCGCATGCGGCATCACCACCAGCAGATCGAGGTCGCTGTGCGGACCCACCGTGCCGCGCGCGGCCGAACCAAAAACAATAATGCGGCTGGGCCGGGCGGCGGATGCGAGGCGCGCCACCGCGGTCTGGATCCGCTCCGGCGTCACGTCGGGAGTGCGCGAGGGGGTGTGCACGGCGGCCTCTGCCCATTATGGCCCAGCGCGCGGTCTACTCGCCGCGCAGCGCGGTATTAGCCGGCAGCCGCGCCGCGCGAACGGCGGCGAGGGCGCTGGCGGCCAGCGCCGTGAACGCCAACAGCGTAGACGCCGCCAGCCAGGTGGTGGGGTCGAAGGGCGCCACCCCAAACAGCCAGGGCAGCAGCAGCCGCGCGCCCGCCGCCGCCGCCAATCCGCCCAGCATGAGTCCCGCCCCGATCGGCGCCAGCGCATCCCCCAGCACCCGCCGCGCCAGTCCCCCCGGGGTCGCGCCCAGCACCAAACGAATGCCCAGTTCGCGGCGCCGCTCGATCACGAACTGCGCCAGAGTGCCGAATAATCCGATCGCCGCCAGCGCGGCCGCCAGCAACCCGAACAGCCCCGCCAGGCTGGCGATGGCCAGCGGCTGCCACAGCGACATCCGCACTTGCTCGGCCAGCGTCCGCCCGTGGATGACCGGCAGGCGGGAGTCGAGGCTCGCCACTTGGGAGCGGATCACCGCCAGCGCGGCGGCGGTGGCGAGCGAGGTCTGCGCCGCCACCCACATGCGCGCAAACGGCGCCTGCGCCTCCGGCACGTAGACCGCATACGGCGGAGCTTGGAGCAACGACTCGCTGCGCCGGTCGGCGACGATGCCCACCACCGTAAAGTCATGGCCGCCGGCAAAGTTGAACTGCGGCCAGGCCAACCTCTGGCCCAGCGCCGCTTGGTGCGGCCACAACCGCTCGGCCAAACGCCGGTTGATCATGCACACCAGCGGAGCGCCGGACCGATCGGCGCCGGTGAAGCTCCGCCCGCCCAGCAGCGGCAGATCGAATACCGAGAAGTACTCCGGGCTCACCCAACTGATGTCAGGCCGCAGATACTGTTCGGCGAACTCGCGCGAGCGCATCACGGTTTCCGAGGGCTCGGTGCCCGCCAGGAAAACCGGCCCGCGGTTGCACGGCGCCGGGGCGAGGCAAGAGGTTAGCGCCACCCGGGTGAATCCCGATTGTGCCGCCAGGTTGCCCTGGAGCCGGCGATAGAAGGCGGCTGACTGGGCACGCGTGTAGCTGGCATGGCCGGTGTCGAGCATCGCCAGTACCGTGTGGGCCGCGGCGGGCGGAACCTCGCCCGCGGTGGCGGCCTGCAAGGTGCGCGCGGCCAAACCCGCCGCAATCAATAACAGCAGCGCCAAACCCACTTGCACGGAGAGCAATGCCCGCTGCGCCCGGTGGCGCGCCGCGCTGGCGGCGCGCCCACCCTGCTGGAGCGCGGCGGCGATGCGTCCGCCCCGCGCCACCAGCAACGCCGGCGCCCCCGCCATCGCCACGGTGCACACCACCGCCAGGCCGAAGGCGAAGGCCGCCACGTGCGCCGTCGAGACGGCGGGAAGATTGGCCGGCGCATTCGGGCTCAGCGCCAGCAGCCAGCGTGCCGCCGGCCCCGCCAGGAGCACGCCCAGGCAGCCGCCGGCCCCGGCGATCCACGCCGCTTCCAATAAGTACTGGCGCGCCACCCGGCCCCGCCCCGCGCCCAGCGCCAATTGGGTCGCCACCTCGTGCTGGCGCGCGCCCATCCGGGCGAGAAACAGGCTGCCCAGGCTCGCGCTGGTCATCGCGGCCAGCAGCAGCGCGCCCGCCAACAGCAGCGTCAGAAACCGGGACTGGCTGGCGCGGTCGTCCGACCAGGACCCCAAGCCCGCGACCACCCGCGCCTGGCGGCTTTTCAGCCCGGGATGCGCCGCGGCGATGCGCGCGGCCACCGTGGTGGTCTCGGCCTGAGCCTGCCGCAGCGGGATGCCCGGGGCGAGCCGGCCCAGAATCGTGATCCATCCGCAAAAACGGCTGACCAGGCAGTTCTCGCCGGTGCCCCCCATCGGGGCCAGTGTGGGCTGGAGGGTGATCGGAATGAACAAATCGGCGCCCCACGTCTGCGTACTGCCGCGGAAGCCCGGCGCGGCCACCCCCACCAGCGTCAGCGCGGTGTGGTTGGCCTCGATCGCCCGCCCTAGCGCCGCCGGGTCGGCGCCCATGCGCGTC
>Ga0134125_10000751_pt1 | contig 42442 bp, 39 predicted proteins | sample KB31751_FD_96464 | JGI IMG/M metagenome (GOLD analysis project Ga0134125, IMG submission 96464) | Terrestrial soil microbial communities with excess Nitrogen fertilizer from Kellogg Biological Station, Michigan, USA - KB3-175-1 | ecosystem: Environmental > Terrestrial > Soil > Unclassified ...
TAGTCGGCAAGGCTGCCATTGAGCAGCTGACCCGCGCCGTCATAGAGGCATTCCTCGAAGAGCGCGCCGCCGATACCTTGGACCACGCCGCCGCGGATCTGCTCCTCGACCAGCAGCGGATTGACCGCCGTGCCGCAATCCTCGACCACCCAATGCTTCAGCAGCGTGACGAAGCCGGTCTCGACATCGACCTCGAGCCAGCTCGCCTGCACGCCATTGGTGAAGGCGAAGGGATAATCGCGCGGCTGGTAATGGCGGGTGGCGACAAGCTCGGGCTGCACGCCCGGCGGCAGCGTGTCGCCGCGGAAATATCCGGCGCGGCCGACCTCGTCGAGGCCGATGCGCCGCGCGCCGGTCGCCGCTTCGACGATCCAGCCCTCCGCGATGTCGATCGTCTCGGGGGCGGCCTGCAGCATCGCGCCGGCCAACGCTAGGATATTGGCGCGCAGCGCCTTCGCCGCCTGCAGCGCCGCCTCGCCGCCGATACCGACGCCGCGCGACGCCCAGGTGCCGCCGCCATAGGGGGTGCGCTCGGTATCGCCGGTGACGACGCGCACGCGCTCGAAGGGCAGGCCCAGCACCGAGGCGACGATCTGCGCCACCACCGTCTCGGTGCCCTGGCCCTGCTCGGTGATGCTGACGGCGCAGGTGACTGAGCCACCGGGCTCGAGGCGCAGCGTGCAGCCATCCTGCGCCGAGATCGGCGCGCCGCCGACGCCATAGAACGCGGGGCCGGGATTAGTGATCTCGACGAAGCTCGCGAGGCCGATGCCGCGATGAATGCCCTTGGCGCGCAGCTCCCGCTGCTCGAGCCGCAGGCCCTCGTAATCCATGAGCTCCATGAGGCGCGCCAGCGTCCGCTGATGCGACAGCTTCTCGAAGCGCAGTCCCGCCGGGCTCGTCCAGGGATAGGCATCATCGGCGATGAGATTGCGCCGCCGGAGCTCCGCGGGGTCGAGACCGAGCGCGTGGGCGCCGCGATCGACCAGGGCCTCGGTGACGGCGCAGGCGATCGGATGGCCGACGGCGCGGTATTGCGACATCGGCGGCTTGGTCTGGAAGGCGACGGCGAGCCGCGCCCGATAATTGGCCGAGCGATACCAGGATCCCACCAGGTTCACTACCTGACCGCCCTCGACGACGCTGCTGCGGGGATACGTCGAATAGGGCCCGATGCCGGCGAGATCGTCGATCTCGAAAGCCAGGATCTCGCCCGTCTTGCTCAGCGCGATCCGCCCCTTGATGCGATGCGCGCGCGCATGGATGTCGGAGACGAAGGATTCGAGCCGGTCGGCAATGAACTTGACCGGCCGGCCAAGCAGCAGCGCCAGCGCAATCACTGTCATCTCGTCGGGATAGACGTGGATCTTGATGCCGTAGGAACCGCCGACATCGCGGCAGACCACGCGCACGTCGCCCTCGCCCAGCTTGAAATGGCGCAGCACGATCTCCTTCATCATGTGCGGCGCCTGCGAGGAGCAATAAAGCGTGAGCTGCCGGTCGGCGGGATTGAAATCGGCGAGAAGCGAGCGCGTCTCGGGACAGACGCCAGTGTGCCGCGCGAAGGTGAAGGTCTCCTCGACCACGGCATCGGCGCGGGCGAAGGCATCGTCGACGGCGCCCGCATCGACGCTGCGCGCGAAGGCGAGATTGTCACCGAGCTCGGGATGGAGCGGCGCGGCGCCCGGCGCCAGCGCCGCCTCGGGCGAAACCAGCGGCGGCAGCTCCTCCCATTGTACCTCGATCAGCGACACCGCGTCTTCGGCAACTGCCCGGCTCTCGGCCACCACCGCCGCCACCGGCTCGCCCTGCCAGCGCGCGCGCTCCTGCGCCAAGGGATGCTGCGGCGCCGACTTCATGCCCTTCATATGCGTCAGCACGCCGACCCACGGCGTATAGACGCCGGCAAGATCGGCGGCGGTCACGATGCGCAGGACGCCGCTCTGCGCCGCTGCCCGCGCTGTATCGATGCGGACGATCCGCGCATGCGCGTAGGGGCTGCGCAGGAAGGCGGCATGCACCAGCCGCGGCAGGCGCAGATCGTCGACATAGGTGCCGCGGCCCTGCAGCAGCCGTTTGGCATTGGGGCGCGGCACGCTCCGGCCGATATAGGAGTTCGGCCGATCGAGAAAGGAGAGCGGCCCGCTCATGGTGCGCGCTTTCCGGCGCGGGCGCGGCACGCCGCCTCGACCGCGTCGATGATCGCCTGATAGCCGGTGCAACGGCAGTAATTGCCGGAGAGAAACTCGCGGATCTCGGCGCGGCTCGGCACCTCGGCGCGGCGCAGCAGCTCGGCCGACGCCACCAGCATGCCGGCAGTGCAGAAGCCGCATTGCAGCGCGTTCCGCGCGAGGAATTGCGCCTGGAGATCGGCGATTTCGCCGCTGTCGGAAAGCCCTTCGACAGTTTCGACCGTCGAACCGTCGAGCTGGGCGGCGAAGACGAGGCAGCCGCGCGCGATCGCGCCGTCGATGCGCAGCGTGCAGGCGCCGCAGACGCCATGCTCGCAGCCGGCGCGCGTGCCGGTGAGGCCAAGATCCTCGCGCAGGAAATCGATGAGATTCTGCCGCGCCGGCACGCTTTTCGCGACCGGCTCGCCATTGACGATGAGGCGGATCTCGACGCGCTCGCTCATGCCGCCTCCGCGAGCGCACGCACGGCGCGGCCGAGCAGGACGCGCGCCAAATGGCGCTTCACCGCTGCGTCCGCCTGCAGATCGCCCGGCGGATCGAGCTCGGCCGCGAGCGCCGCCTCGGCTCTCGGCAATCGCCGCAGCAGATCGTCGCCTGTGAGCTCCGCGGCAGTGGCTTTGGCCTCGACGGGCTTGGTGTCGAGCCCGAAGAAGACCAGCCGGACGCCCTCGGCTCCCGCTTCTGCGGCGAGCCCGGCGATCGCATAATCGCCGCGCCGCCGTGCCAGCTCGAGAAAGACGCTGCGCGCGTCGGGGCGTGGCGGCGGCAGCTCGATGGCGGTGACGATCTCGCTTGGCGCCAGGGCCGTCTCGTAGAGACCGCGAAAGAAATCGCGTGCGGCGACCCGGCGCCGGCCGCCGCGTCCCGCCAGTTCGATCGTGCCGCCCAGCGCCACGACGCAGGCCGGCAGCTCGGCGGCGGGGTCGGCATGGGCAAGGCTGCCGCCGAGCGTGCCGCGGTTGCGGATGGCCGGATGAGCGACATGCGGGATCGCCTGGTGGAGAAGCGGCGCAAGCCGCGCCACCAGCGGCGAGGCTTCGAGCGCGCTCTGCCGCACCAGCGCGCCGATGCGCAAGCCCCCGGCATGCTCCTCGACGCGGCCAAGCCCGGCGATGCGGTTGATGTCGATGAGGAGGCGCGGCTCCAAAAGGCGCATGTTGAGCGCCGGCACCAGGCTCTGGCCGCCGGCCAGCAGCTTCGCCTCATCGCCATGCTCGGCGAGAAGATCGAGCGCCTCCTCGAGCGACGCGGCGCGGCGATAGGCAAGGTTCGGCGCCTTCAGAGCATCCTCCCTCTATTCTTTCTCTTTGCTCAGCTCAGCATGTGATCCGCCCGGGGCGGCGTCAACCACGCGAGCGATCCACTGAAAGAGCTGAATCGACAGCGTGCGTCCTTCGACTGCTCGCTACTCTCGCGCTCAGGATGAGGACGTTTCTTTGTGCCATCAAAGATTTTCCTCATGCTGAGCCTGTCGAAGCACGCACGACCGATGTGCAGCACCACCGGCCTTCCGCAGGAGGCGTATGGATGGGCGGCCTACTGGAGATCGCCCCAGCGCTTGGTGGCGGGCTCGGCCAGCGCCCAGCGCCATTCACCCTGGTCGTTGCGGCAGATGGTGGTGGTGTAGACATCGTGCGGCTCTTCGTCGGCGACGGTGAAGACGACATCCTTGCAGGGTATGGCTATGCCGAACGCGCGGGCGATCTCCAGCGTGCCGGACTTGCCCGAGAGCGGCAGCTTCGCGTCGCTCTGCCACTGCGCCGATCCGCCGACCGGCAGCCGCCCGGCGGTCCTGGCGATGGCGTCCTGCACATTGTCCTCGACGCGCCGCTCGGCGTATTTGATGCCCTGGTCGACGCCATAGCTGACGCCGACGCCCGCGACGACGCCGGCCAGCGCGCTGCCGGTGGCCGAGCCGACCGTGCCGGCGACGCCGGCGGTGGCCAAGCCCGTGATCGCCGGTCCCGCGGCGCAGCCCGAGAGCGACAAGGCGGCCAATCCCAGCATGACCGCCCGCCGCATACCCGCCTCCGCCTGGCTTCCGTCAGGGCAACACCGGATGCGACGCGCGGTTGCGGGCTTCAATCTCAAGGCGCTCCCGGCCATCTCGCTATCGCGTCCTAGACAGTGAAAGGCGGCGGACGCACAATCCCGGCGCCGAAGCGCCTCATCAGCGAGAGCCGAATTGCCGCGCAGGAAAAAGCGAATACCGAGCAAGCGCCGCCGTGCCGCACCGGCCGCCGGACGCTCCCGGCGCCTGCCGCCCGACGAGCGCGAGAGGCTCATCGCCGCCGCTGCCGTCCGCTTCTTTGCCGAAAAGGGCTTCGAAGGGCAGACGCGCGAGCTGGCCCGCCGCCTCGGCATCACCCAGCCGCTCCTCTATCGCTACTTCCCGAGCAAGGAGGCGCTGATCGAGCGTGTCTACCAGGAGGTCTTCGTCGACCATTGGAAGCCCGAATGGGAGGTCCTGCTCGCCGACCGGAGGCTGCCGCTGCGCGAGCGGCTGCTGCGCTTCTATCGGGAATACGCGAGGCTGATCCTGAGCTATGAGTGGGTGCGGCTCTTCACCTTCTCGGGCTTGAAGGGCCTCGACCTCAACGCGCGCTTCCTGCAGCTCCTGCATGATCGCGTCTTCCCGCGCGTCGTCGCCGAGGTGCGCCACGCCTATGGCGCACCGAGCCCCGCCGAGGTGCCGATCCGCGAGGCCGAGATCGAGATCGTCTGGAGCCTGCACGCCGCACTCTTTTATCTGGGCGTCCGCCGCTGGATCTATGGCCTGCCGATTCCCGCCGACCTCGACCAGGCGGTGGAAGAAAAGGTCGCCGCCTTCCTCGACGGCGCCCCCGCGGTCATGGCCAGAGCCGAGGCGCCGGCGCCGCGCGCCCAGACCGGTTGACAGGGGACCGCATGATACTATTGTTTATCTTTGGATAAATTACCAGGATCCGCGGCGATGCCCCAGGCCAAGCGCGCAGTTTCCGCACCCCCCTCATTCGAGGAGCTGCGCCGCCGCGCCGAAGCGCTGGTGCCGGTGCTGCGCGAGCGTGCCGCCAAGACCGAGGCGCTGCGCCGCATCCCCGACGAGACCATCGCCGATCTGCACGAGAGCGGACTCTTCCGCATGCTGCAGCCGGCGCGGGTCGGCGGCAGCGAGCTGCCTTATACGGCGATGATCGAGCTCGCCTCGATCGTCGGCAGCGGCTGCGGCTCGACCGCCTGGGTGCTCAACAATCTTGCGAGCCATCACTGGATGCTGGGCTACTGGCCCGAAGCGGCGCAGCAGGATATCTGGGGCCCGTCGCCGGCGACGCTGATCGGCTCGGCGTTCATCTTTCCCGGCGGAAGGGCGCGCAAGGTTGAGGGCGGCTACCGGCTGAGCGGGCGCTGGCCTTTCTCGAGCGGCATCGACGCTTCAGCCTGGAACATGATCGCGGCGGTGGTGCCGGACGAGCTGACCGGCGCCAGCGAGTATCGCGTCTTCCTGCTGCCGGCGAGCGACTACAGCGTCATCGACACCTGGTATGTGAGCGGCCTCGCCGGCACCGGCAGCAAGGATGTGGTGGTCGCCGACGCCTTCGTGCCGCAGCACCGCACGCTCTCCGTCGAAGCGGGCAAAGGCGGCCGGCATCCCGGCAGCACAATCAATCCCGGCCCGCTCTTCCGCCTCCCCTGGTTCGCACTCTTCGGCTTCGTCATCGCCAGCGTCTCGCTCGGCATCGCCAAGGGCGCGATCGAGCAATATGTCGCCACCGCCCGCACCAAGCTCGGCACGTATACCGGGCGCAGCCTCGCCGATTTCTCCACCATGCAGGTGCACGTCGCGGAGGCGGGCGCGCTCATCGATGCCGCGGAGGCGCTGATGCTGCGCGACTGCGAAGAGGCGGCGCGCTTTGCCGAGGCGAGCAAGGTGCCGCCGATGGAGGACAAGGTGCGCTGGCGGCGCGACGGCGCCTATGCCGCACGCATGTGCACACAGGCGGTCGACATCATCTTCGGCGCGGCCGGCGGCGGCGCCATCTACGAGAACAATCCGCTGCAGCGCGCCTTTCGCGACATTCATGCCGCCAACGGGCATTTCGGCGTGAACTGGGACGCGAACGGCATAAATTATGGGCGGGTGGCCCTTGGCCTGCCGCCGGATTCGGCAAATCTCTAGGCGGGTGGAGCCGACCCATGTCGCACCCCAAGGATCCCGCCATGCCTGACCCCGCCCCGGCGGAGCGCACGCATGCCGCCTTCGACACGCGCGATTTCCGCAGCGCGCTCGGCACCTTTGCGACCGGCGTCACCATCGTCACTGCGCGCGGGCGCGACGGCGAGCCCGTCGGACTCACGGTCAATTCCTTCTCCTCCGTCTCGCTCGACCCGCCGCTGGTGCTGTGGAGCCAGTCGCTCTATGCCCAGAGCCTGCAGTCCTTCCAGGAGGCGTCCTACTTCGTCGTCAACGTGCTGGCCGCCGACCAGGTGGAGCTGTCGAAGCGCTTCGCCGGCACGCATGACAACCGCTTCCTCAATGTCGAGCACATCGTCCCCGACCATGGCGCGCCGGTGATCGCCGGCTGTGCCGCGCATTTCGAATGCCGCAACGAAGCGCGCTATTACGGCGGCGACCACATCATCTTCCTCGGCCGCGTCGAGCGCTATGCCTATTCGCCGAAGCCGACGCTGATGTTCTGCCATGGCCGCTACATGCGCGGCCGGCCGCTCGAGGCGATCGCCGAAGAATGAGCCGATCATGACAGGGAATTCATGCGGCGCGATGCAAGGCTGCACAGACTCCGCCCGGCCGGCTAGAATCATTCGCCAACCGCGCACCGCAAAAAGCATCATCGAAGGCACACAAGGGCCACGGCGCGCTGGCAAAGCGGCGCGTCTTCGGCCAGACTAGCGCGCAACTGCGGGGCAACGCGGCCACAAAGAGCCGGCGCGGACCTTGGGAGGGAAGGATGAAGCGTCTTCTTGGCAGGATGAGGATCTGGCTCGGCGCTAGCGTGATGCTCGCCGCGCTTGCGCCGCTCACGGCGGGCGCCGTCGAGCCAATTAAGATCGGCTTCGGCATGGCGCTCACCGGCGGTCTCGCGGGCAACGGCAAGGCGGCGCTGGTCGCCATGCAGATCTGGGCCGAGGAGGTCAACGCCAAGGGCGGGCTGCTCGGCCGGCCGGTGAAGCTCGTCTATTACGACGATCAGACGAACCCGGCGCTGGTGCCCGGCATCTATTCGAAGCTCCTCGACATCGACAAGGTCGATCTGGTGGTCTCGGGCTACGGCACCAACCTCCAGGCGCCGGCCATGCCGATCATCATGCAGCACGGCATGACCTTCATCGGCCTCTTCGGCCTCGACGTGAACCACCAGTTCCATTACGACCGCTTCTTCCAGATCCAGCCCAATGGCGAGGATCCGAAGATCTCGTCGATCGAGGGCTTCTTCCAGGCGGCGATGACGGCGAAGCCCACGCCGAAGACCGTGGCGATCGTCGGCGCCGATGCCGAATACCCCAAGGTCGCGACCGAAGGGGCGCGCGAGATCGCCAAGAAGGACGGGCTCAAGATCGTCTATGATCGCTCCTATCCGCCCTCCACGGTCGATTACACGCCGATCGTGCACGCGATCCAGGCGACCAATCCCGACCTGGTCTATGTCGCGTCATATCCGCCCGATACGGCCGGCATGGTGCGTGCGGCGCATGAGGTCGGGCTCAAGGCCGAGGTGTTCGGCGGCGGCATGATCGGCCTGCAATTCGCCGCGCTGAAGCAGCAGCTCGGCGAGATGCTGAACGGCATCGTCTGCTACGACATGTATGTGCCGTCCTCGACGATGAACTTCCCCGGCATCACCCAGTTCCTCGCCAAATACCAGCCGCGCGCCAAGGCCGAGGGCGCGGACCAGCTCGGATTCTACCTGCCGCCCTTCGCCTATGCGGCGATGCAGGTGCTGGGCCAGGCGGTGGAAACGACCAAAGGGCTCGACCAGAAGAAGCTCGCCGCTTACATGCACGCGACGACCTTCCACACCGTCGTCGGCGACATCAAATGGGCAGCCAACGGCGAATGGGCGACGCCGCGCGTCATCTTCGTCCAGTATCGCGGCATCAAGGGCAATGACCTCGAGCAGTTCAAGAAGGAGGGGACGGCGGTGATCGTCGCTCCGGCGAAGTACAAGACCGGCGATCTCGTGACCCCCTACTCCGCCGTTCAGCACTAACGGAACGAGCGCCGGGACGAGCCGCAAAGCATGGAAGTCTCTCTCGATCTGTTGCTGAGCGCGGTGGTCGCCGGCGTGCTGCTCGGCGGCTTCTACGCCGCCGTCACCGTCGGCATCTCGATCTCCTTCGGGATGCTCGACATCGTCAACATTGCGCATCCGGCCTTCATCATCCTGGGCGCCTATGCCGCCTATTTCCTCAACAGCAGCTTCGGGCTCGACCCGATTCTGACGGCGGTGATCATGCTGCCGGTCTTCTATGTGCTCGGCGCCGGCGTCTATCAGGTGTATTACGCCGTCTTCGAGCGACGAGGTGACGAGGCGCTGCGCGGCCTCGCCTTCTTCTTCGGGCTGCTGTTCATCATCGAGGTGGCCCTGGTCCTCGTCTTCGGCGTCGATTACCGCTTCGTCGAAGCGTCCTATATCGGCCCGACCTGGCGCTGGGGCGAGATCGACCTGCCGTTGCGCATGCTGGTGCCCTTCGTGGTGTCGATGGTGCTGGTGGGGCTGCTGCAGCTCTATCTCTCGCGCACCTTCACCGGCCGCGCCATCATGGCGGTGTCGCAGGACCGCCTGGCGCTGCAGCTCATGTCGGCCAATCCCGGCCGGATCAAGCGGGTCGCCTTCGGCATATCCATCGCCACCGCGTCGCTCGCCGGCGCCTTCCTCATCATCATCCAGCCGGTCGAACCCTCGATCGGCCGCGACTATATCGGCCGCGTCTTCGCCATCGCCGTGCTGGGCGGGCTGGGCAGCTTCCCCGGCATGGTCACCGCGGCGCTGCTGCTCGGCATTGTCGAGAGCATCACCGCCACCTTCTACGGCCCCTCCTGGTCGCCGGCGGTCTCCTTCGGCGTGCTGCTGCTTACCCTCGCCTTCCGCCCTTCCGGCATCATGGGGCGCTAGGCGATGGGAGCGGGCAAATTCTGGCTTCTCGCGACGATCGTCGGCGCGGCGTTCTTCGGCGTCTCGCTGCTGGCGCCGAACCAATACTATTTCCAGGCCGGCTATGTGGTCCTGCAATACGTCGTGCTGGCGACCGCGTGGAACATCCTCGGCGGCTATACCGGCTATGTGAATTTCGGCGTCGCCGCCTTCTTCGCGCTGGGCGCCTACAGCTCGGTGGCGCTCTACCCGCTGATCGCGCTGCCGATCCCGGTGCTGGTGGTGATCGGCGGGCTGGTCTCGGGCGTGGTCGGGTTCGGGATGGGCTATCTCACGCTGAGGCTCCGCGGCGCCTTCTTCGCCATCGCCACCCTGGCGATGGCGGTGGTGATGCAGACCTTCATCACCAACTGGGACTATGTCGGCGGCTCGCGCGGTGCCTATATCCTGCGCCCGCTCAAAGTGCCGCTCCTCGGCGACTACATCGTCTATCTGTTCCTCATCATGCTGGTCCTGGCGGTGATCTCGATCGGCATTGCGCGCAGCATCGAACGCTCGCGGCTGGGTTTCGGCTTTGCCGCGATCCGCGACGACGAGCAGGCGGCGGAGGCAGCGGGCGTCCCGACGCTGCGGCTCAAGCTGGTGGCGACCACGATCTCGGGCGCGCTGATGGGCATGGCGGGCGCGCCGCTGCCCTATTACGTCACGTATCTCGATCCCTCCTCCGGCTTCAGCCTCTCCTACGCGGTCAACAGCATCGCCATGCCGCTCATCGGCGGCATGACCAACTGGATCGGCCCGCTGGTGGGTGCGATCTTCCTCGGCACGATCCAGCAGCTTGCGACCGTCACCATCTCGTCGGCCTTGAACCTGCTCATCGTCGGGTTGCTGCTGGTGGGCTTCGTGGTCATCGCGCCCAATGGCATCGTCGGGCTCGTCGAACAGCTCATCCACCGGCGGCGCCAGCGGAGGCGGGCATGACCGCGCTGCTCGAGGTGACCGATCTCGGCAAACGTTTCGGCGGCTTCACCGCGCTCGAAGGCGTGTCGCTGTCGATCAATCCCGGCGAGCGGGTCGGCCTCATCGGGCCGAACGGCTCCGGCAAGAGCACGCTGGTCAACTGCCTCTGCGGCACCTTGCGCAACGAGAGCGGCAGCGTCCGCTTCAACGGGCACGCCGTCGATGGGCTGCCGGCGCATCAGCGCACCCGGCTCGGCATGGCGCGCAGCTTTCAGCTGCCGAAGCCCTTCGTCAGCATGACGCTCGCCGACAATGTGCGCATCCCGCTGCTCTATACGGTGAATACGCGCGAGCACCTCCACGCGGCGCCGGGCAAGCTCGACAGCCGCTGCCTCGAGCTGCTGGAGCTGGTCGGGCTCGCCGCAAAGGCCCGTCAGAAGCCGCGCGACCTGACGCAGGTCGAAATGCGCAAGCTCGAGCTGGCGCGCGCCATGGCGGCCGAACCCAAGCTGCTGATCGCCGACGAAGCGATGGCAGGGCTGTCGCACTCCGAGGTCGACGACATCCTGGCGCTGCTCTCGACGCTCAATGAGCGCAGCATCACCGTCATCCTCATCGAGCACATCATGCGTGCCGTGATGAGCTTCTCGCAGCGCCTCGTCGTGCTGGTCGCCGGCCGCAAGATCGCCGACGGCCTGCCGCAGGAAGTGACCCGCAACCCCGATGTCGTGAAGGCCTACATTGGCGAGTAGCCTCACCCTCACCCGGGTCGACGCCGCCTATGGGGCGGTGCGCGTGCTCGAGGACGTCTCGCTCGAGGTGCGCGCCGGTGAGACGGTGGCGCTCCTCGGCACCAACGGCAACGGCAAGAGCACGCTCATCAAATGCATCATGGGCATCGTGCGCCCGACCGCCGGCTCGATCACGGCGGAGATCGACGGCGAGCGCCACGAGCTGGTAGGCCTCAGCACCGAGGCGATCGTCGATCTCGGCATCGCCCTGGTGCCGGAGGGGCGCCGCCTCTTTCCCAAGCTCACCGTCGAGGAGAACCTGCTGCTCGGCGCCTTCCGGCCCTCAGCGCGGACGGCGCTCAAGAAGAACCGCGACTACTGCTTCGAGGTCTTCCCGCGGCTCGCCGAGCGCAAGAGCCAGCTCGCTGGCAGCATGAGCGGCGGCGAGCAGCAGATGCTGGCGCTCGCCCGCGCCCTGATGTCGGCGCCGCGCATCCTGCTGGTGGACGAGCCCTCAGTCGGCCTGGCGCCGCTCCTGGTGCAGCGCACGATCGAGAAGATCGGCGAACTCAAGCTCAGCTATCAGCTCACCGTGCTGATGGCCGAGCAGAATTTCACCCAGGCGATCCGCATCGCCGATCGCGGCTACGTCATCGTCCACGGCAAGATCGCCTTTGCCGGCAATTCCGCCCAGGAGCTCAACGACAACGAGCTCATCCGGAAGTTCTATCTGGGGATGTGACTACCGCCCTCTCCCGCTCACGCGGGAGAGGGGATGAGTCGCGTCAATCCGCGGCTTCGGGGTGGGCCGCGAAGAGGCGCGGATCGACATCGACTTCGATGTCGCGCAGCACCGGGTCGGTCTTCACCGCGATCTCGTTCTCGATGAGCGTACCGCAGCCGGGGCAGAAGAACTGGCGGAAGACCGGCTCGTCGTCGATATAGCGCCGGGGATCGCCGACCAGCGGAGATGATGCCTGGATCGGATTGTCCGCGCGCAGGCAATGGGCCTTGTAGTTGTCGCTGGTAGGGCCGAGATCGCTGTCGCATCTGGCGCAGCAATGATGCGCGATGGCACCGTCGAGCCGCACCAGCAGGTTCTCGGTGATGCGGATGGCATCGCCGGCTGCGAGCTTGCGCGGCTTGACCTTGATGCCGGCGACACGCTGAGCCCGCGTCTGCTCGCGCAGCTTCTTCGTCGCCGCGGCGTCGAGCGCGGCCTTCGCCTCGTCGATGACGACGCAGTAGATGTCGCGCGCCGCAGCCATCGTCACCGCGCCGTTGAGCCAATCCTCGAGCACCGCCGCGGGATCGCGCTCCATGGGGTCGCCGAATCCGCCTGCCGCGGTCCAGACCACGGCGTAGACATCGGCCGGGTGCTGCTCGAAATTCTCCTGGCGGAGCTGAAGGGTCACTTCGGTGCCGGTCACCTCCAGCGCATCCTCGACCATCTCGCGGCGCTGGAGCCGCTCGAGGATGTCGCTCCCGGTGACGAAGCGATAGCGGTTGGGAGTGCCCGGATATCCCCCCATCATGCCGCTCGAGGTCGGGATCGCGTTCCCCGAGGAGAGCGTGTCCTGCACGATCTTGTCGGTGTTGTGCGGAATGAAGCAGCTCTCGGCCGAGAGCCCACCGCGGAACTTGCCGGCGCCGCCGCTGTCCGGCACCTCCTTCCGATAGAGGAACAGCAACGGGAAGCTCTGCTCGGTGTGCTCGATATTGGGCAGCTTGCAGATCGGCGTGCGCGACTGGCCGCCGGTGGAGATGCCGTCCTGGGTCGAGAAGGCGCCGATGGCGCCGCCGATGGGATCGACCAGGAGATAGCCGTAGCGCTCGCCCCACTGATCGATGCCGCGGAAGATGGTGGCGGGCCACTGGCTGGTGCCGCCGATGCACATCACGTCCTTGCGCATCGCGGGATCGCCATAGATCATCTTGGAGAGCACGTTGTAGGCGGGATAGAGCGAGATCTCCATCGCCTGCACCGGCGCGGTCGAAACCGACGCCGGGAAGCTCGCGCAGTTGAGCGTGCCGGCGGTCGGATTGAACTCGACATGGCGCAGCGCGCCGCCGACCGAGAAATACTGGTCCCAGCAGAGAAGCTGATTGAGCGCCACCATGATGGCGCCGCGCCAGCCGGAATAGGTGGCGTTCATCGCCCCCTGCTGCGGCGCCGTGCCTTCGTTCTCGAAGAGGAGCGTGTCGCCGCGCTTGGTGAGCGCCAGCGACACGCGGTAGGTCGAGCGGTCGCCCGGGCGGCAGCATTCGACATAGGTGCGGTCGCGCCAGGTGCCGTCGGGAAGCCGCGCCAGCTTCTGCAGGAAGGCCTTCTCGCCATTGACCAGGATGCGCTTCATCACCCCCTTCACCGTCGCCGCGCCGTAGCGGCGGATGAGTTGGGTAACCCGCTCGCGCGCCGCGATGTTGCCGGCCATCTGCGCACGGAAATCGAGCGCCACCAGCTCGGGCTTGCGCGAGGAGCGGAGATAGATGTCCTCGATGTCGCGGCGGATCTCGTTGCCCTCGATGATCTTCACCGGCGGGATGAGGATGCCCTCGTCGAAGGCGGTCTCGGCGGCGGGACAGAAGCTGCCCGGCGTGATGCCGCCGATGTCGTATTGATGGAGGCAGTTGGTCACCCAGCAGAAGAGCTCGTCGCCGGCGAAGACCGGGCAGATCAGCATCACGTCCTGCTGATGCGCGGCGCCCACCCAGGGATCGTTGGCGAGGAACATGTCGCCGTCGCGGATGCCGGGATTGTCGCTGCGATTCTCGAGGATCCACTTTACCTGCGTGTCGGTGACCCCCGACATGTACTGCATGTAGGGACCGAAGAAGACAAACTCGGCATCCTCGGTGAGGATCGACGGGTTGAGGTCGAGCGCATACATCGCCACCGGCGAGCCGGAAAGCCGCTGGATGGTCGCGCCATGCTCCTCGTTGACGTTCCAGAGATGGTGCCGGATCACCTCGAAGGTGACGGGATCGAAATCGTCGCTGAAGTCGCGATGGAGCCGGAGCTTCGGCGAGATGTTGAGCGTCCTGGGCGGCACATAGGGGTTATTGACCCCGTCGAAGACGGTATCGGTGAGCTCGCTGATCTTGCTCATTGCGGGCGTCCTTCTCCGAGCTCGATCTCGAAATTGCCGAAGCGGTCGACGCTGAGGCGCTGGCCCGGCGGCACGACGACGGTGGTGTCGGGGGTCTCGACGACGGTGGGTCCCGAGACCGAATTGCCCGGGCGGAGCGCGGTGCCGTCATAGACCGGCGTCTCGACGGCGCGGCCGAGATCCGCCCAGTAGATCGGCCGGGCGGGCCGGCGCGCCGCAGCGTCGATCTCCGCCGTCAGGCGCTCGGCCGCGACGAGCCGCGGACGCGGCGTGTCGGCCATGGCGCGGGCGCGGAATGTGACGATCTCCAGCCTGCCGCCGCGGAAGGATGAGCCGCGGCCATAGAGCTGCTCGTAGCGGCGGTGGAAGGCGTTGCGCAGCGCTTCCTGGAAGGTGCCGCCGACGCGGGCCTCCTCCAGCATCACCTCGACCTCGTTGATCTGCCCCTTGTGGCGCATATCGACCGAGAATTGCAGCCGCTGGCGCTCGGGTGCGATCGCATCCTTCGCCATCTGCCGCCGCGCCACCTCCTCGAGCCGATCGAGGTTGCGGTTGATGCGCGACGCCTCGAAGGGCGACGGCATGATGTCGACCTGCTCGTGGATGTGCAGGATGTCGGCCGAGGCGGCGCCGAAGGCGCACCAGGTGGACGCGGTCTCGCGCTGCGGGATCACCACCTTGGCGACGCCGAGCTCGCGCGCGAAGATGCCGGCATGGGCAGGCCCCGCGCCGCCGAAGGCGAAGAGCACGAAATCGCGGGGATCGAAGCCCTTGCCCACCGTCATCTTGCGGATGATATCCGCCATCTGGAACTCGGCGATCTTGGCGATGCCGCTGGCGCAATCCATGACCGAGAGGCCGAGCCGCCCGGCGATGTCGGCGATCGCCGTCTCGGCCTTCGCCTTGTCGAGGCGGATGCGGCCGCCGGCGAAATTGTCCGGGCTGATATAGCCCAGCACCACATCGGCGTCGGTTACCGTCGGCACGGTGCCGCCCTTGCCGTAGCAGACCGGGCCGGGCACGGCGCCGGCGCTTTCGGGACCGACGCGCATCGTCTTGGTCACCTCGTCGATGCGCACCAGGCTGCCGCCGCCGCTGCCGATCGCCTGAATATCGACCTTGGGGATGAAGTACTCGTACTGGTTCACGTTGCTGACGAAGGAATAGGCGGGCTTCCCCTCGTAAATGATGCCGACATCGAAGGAGGTGCCGCCCATGTCGGTGGTGATGATGTTGGGATAGCCCATCACCCGGCCGAGATAGAGCGAGCCGGTGACACCGGAGACCGGACCTGAATCAAGCGTCAGCAGCGGCGCTTCCATCGCCTTGTCGACCGAGATGGTGCCGCCGCCGCATTGGGTGATCTGCAGCGGCTGGCGATATCCGAGCTGCGTCAGGCGATGGTCGAGCCGGCTCAGATATCCCGAGGTGAGCGGCCCGATATAGGCGTTGATCGCGGTCGCCGTCGTGCGCTCGTACTCGCCCCACTTCGGCACCAGATCGGCCGAGCAGGTGACGAAGGTATCGGGCGCGAGCCGCTTCACCATGTCGCGCACGCGATGCTCATGGTCGGGGTAGAGAAAGGACCAGAGGAAGCAGATGGCGATCGCCTCGACGCCCTTCTCGAGAAGCTGCCGGATCGCCGCCTCGGCCTCGGCCTCGTTCAGCGGCACCACCACCTTGCCGAAGCAGTCGACGCGCTCGGAGACGCCCTCGATCAGCCGCTTGGGGACGATCGGGTCGGGCTTCTGGCTCTCGGGGAAATGCACCACCTGGCGCACATCGCGCCCGCCGATGCCGCGCGAGCCGCGCATGATGTGAATGACGTCGTTGTGCCCCTTGGTGGTGATGAGGCCGATCCGGGCGCCGCGCTTCTGCACGACGGCATTGGTGCCGACGGTCGTGCCGTGGGACAGCAGCGCCACCTGCTCATAGAGCCGCGCCGGCTCGAGGCCGAGCTTCCCGGCCGCGGCCGAGATGGCGTCGATCATGCCCTCGGCGAAATTGCCAGGCGTCGATGGTGCCTTGGCGGTGGTCACCGTGCCGCTCTCGTCGATCACCACGCAATCGGTGAAGGTGCCGCCGATATCGACGCCCACCAGATACGAGCCCATCCTCCCTCCGAACGCCTTGTTTTTCCTCTTCGCGCGTCACTCTAGCGGCGATGCGGCAGGGCGCAAAGCCGCCGCCCGCGCGACGATTTTCTGGGGGGAACACCCTAGCCTTGATGCGCCGCCCTCGAGGCAATCTATCTTTAGGTGTAAACCCAGGCCGTCGCGCAAAGAATCACGGCGGAGGCTGTTCACATGGCGGAATTTCCCGCGTAGGGTTGCCGGCGGAGAGATGGCGCGAGGGCCGCCGCGGCGAAAGCCGAAGAAGCGGAATGCGCCACGCGCGGCGACGTGCCGGGGGAGGACCGGCCGAGCGCCGACAGCCAGTCCAGTTCGTGCTTTGGGGGTCGAGCCAGACGGAGTGTCGAGCATGTCGACGATCTATCGCTATGCGCTGCCGGTGGAACTGACGGAGTGGAAATTCGAGGGCGCGGTCGAGACGCGCTTCACCTGGGAATATGACGATGCGCGCCAGTCGCTGCTGCAGCTCTACGACAAGGGCAAGAAGCAGCAATGGGACGCGGCGCTGCGCATCGACTGGTCGCAGGAGCTCGATCCCGAGAACCCGATGCAGCTCGACGACCGGGTGATCCCGATCTTCGGCACCGATATCTGGCGGCGGCTCACCGACAAGGAGCGGAGCGAGGTCCGCCACCATCAGCAGGCCTCCAGCATCTCGCAATTCATGCATGGCGAGCAGGGCGCGCTCATCGCCACCGCCAAGATCGTGCAATCCGTCCCCGACCTCGACAGCAAGTTCTACGCCGCGACCCAGGTGATGGACGAGGCGCGGCATGTCGAGGCCTATTCGCGCCTCCTGCACGAGAAGTTCAAGCTCGCCTATCCGATCACGCCCGGGCTCAAATCGCTGCTCGAGACCGGATTGACCGACCACCGCTGGGACATGACCTATCTCACCATGCAGATCCTGATCGAGGGTCTGGCGCTCGCCGCCTTCCAGCGGATCCGCGACAATGCCGGCAATCCGCTCGCCGCCGCGGTCAATGCCTATGTCATGCAGGACGAGGCACGCCATGTCGCCTTCGGGCGGCTCGCGCTGCGCGACTACTATCCGCAGCTCACCGACGCCGAGCGCGACGAGCGCGAGGAGTTCGTCGTCCAGGCCTGCTACCACATGCGGGACCGCTTCAACCAGTGGGAGGTCTGGGAGCGGCTGGGACTGCCGGCGAAGGAATGCGCCGAAGCGGTGATGCAGTCCGAGAGCATGGCGCAATTCCGCTCCCGCCTCTTCAGCCGCATCGTGCCGACGGTGCGCGACATCGGCCTCTGGGGCCCGCGCGTGCGCAAGGCCTATGAGGACATGGGCGTGATGGGCTTCGCCGATACCGACGCCCAGGCGATGCTCGAGAACGACCAGCGCGTCGCCGAGCAGTTCGACGCCCAGAAGCGCGTGGCACAGGTGACGCAGAGCGCGGCGGAATAGCCGCGAACGCCCAGAGCGCGTTCGTCGGCGGCGGCGACAGCGATTGCGCAGTAATCGCGAGAGCCGCACCGGGCGGGCGGCACACGGGGAGGCGAGCGATGAAGGCGGCGGTGCTGCATGCGGTCAACGAGCCGCTCACCATCGAGCAGGTGGCGCTGGCGAAGCCCGGACCGCGCGAGGTGCTGATCCGGACCTCCGTCGCCGGCATCTGCCACAGCGATCTGCATTTCGCCGACGGCACCTATCCGCATCCGATGCCCTGCGTGCTCGGCCACGAATCCGCCGGCATCGTCGAGGCGGTGGGCGAGGACGTCACCTATGTGAAGCCCGGCGACCATGTCGTCACCTGCCTCTCGGTATTCTGCGGCTATTGCGATCAGTGCCTCACCGGCCATCCCTCGCTCTGCCAGAGCGCCGAGATCAAGCTGCCGCCCGGCGCGTCACAGCGCCTCTCCTGGAAGGGCGGCCTCATGCACCAGTTCCTCAATCTCTCCTCCTATGCGGAGCAGATGCTGGTACATGAGCATGCGCTGGCGAAGATCCGCCCTGACATGCCGCTCGACCGCGCCGCGCTCATCGGCTGCGGCGTGCTGACCGGCGTCGGCGCCGTCTTCCACACGGCGAAGGTCGAACCGGGGACCAGCGTCGCGGTGATCGGCTGCGGCGGTGTCGGTCTGGCCGCGGTCAACGGGGCGGCGCTGGCTGGCGCCGGGCGCATCATCGCCGTCGACACCCTGCCGGCGAAGCTGGAGCTCGCGAAGAAGCTCGGCGCCACCGATGTCGTCAATGCCGGGGAGGGCGACGCCGCAAAGGCGGTCATGGCGCTCACCGCCGGCGGCGTCCACTATTCCTTCGAGTGCCTGGGAACCAAAGCGACGGCCGAGCAGGCCTTCCGCATGCTAGCGCCGGGCGGGACCGCGACGATCATCGGCATGATCCCGGTGGGGACCAAGATCGAACTCCATGGCCCCGATTTCCTCCGCGAACGCAAAATCCAGGGCTCCCTCATGGGCTCCAACCGCTTCCGCATCGATATGCCACGGCTGATCGAGTTCTACCTCCAGGGAAAGCTCCAGCTCGACCATCTCATCTCCGGGAAGCTCAAGCTCGAACAGATCAACGAGGGATTCGCGGCGCTGCGCGCCGGCACGGCGGTGCGCAACGTCATCATGTTTCCCGGCTGAGCCGCGGCGCAGCAGCGTCGCACTTTGGCGCAAAGCTTTGTTCGTCGCGCGCCGTGCCATCCCCTGCCCTCCGATTTCCAAGCGAGCGGGCGATTGTCGTGGCGGATGGTTAAGAATTCCCTAGGCTCGCCGCGCGGCGCGCTCAGTTTGCCGCGGCGATTCGCTCCGCGAACTCCAGGCCCAAACCGTTCGGGCGTTGCCAGACGATTTTCGCCGGGATCGGCGCGAAATCGGCAAACTCGATCGCCGACGTACCGGCAAGCAGCGCATCGCTTTCCACCTGCACGCGAGCGCCCAGAGACGAATAATCCAAGACGACGCAGCTCTCCCAGCCGTCGTTTGTCCGCAATCGACCGGCGCAAAGGATCGCCGTTCGCGGGGCACGGCGCCGCTCGGCCGGCAGTTCCTCCTGCTCCGCTCTGCGCTCGATCGCTGACACGCCGATCAACAGCCGATTCACCGTCCGACCATCGTCGGAGAGCGGCAAGATGAGGTTCTCGAGCCTGGTCAGGCTGCTTCTCACCAGCCGATCATCTTCGATGAAGAGAGGGGCGCGCGATCTGCAGGTTGCCGCATAGGCCCGCCGCACGCTCTCCCGCGCAGGTTCGGCAATGCTGCTCAGTGCCTTGCCGGTGAGATCGGTTCCGTGCAGGACAGCGACCTCGCTGCCGTAAATCGTGAAGCGAAAATCCTCCCCGCCTGCGACAACCTGGACGAGATGGAGACGGCCGAGCCACGGGCGCAATTCGAAAACGTCGAAGTCTTTCCGGGCCGGCATGCGGCGCCCGGCGCATTTTTGGTGCCAGAAGTCGAGCAGATCATGAAGCTGCGGGTGCATGGGAGAAAAGGGGAAGGGTTTATGGGGCGGGCGGCATGTGGCTTCGGGCGGCCGTCATCGGTCAGTTGATCGGTTTCGCAAGCCCCGCCGCCACGAAATGTCACATCCCACGATCCCGGGTAGTGTGGGAGCCTTTCCGGCAGGGTCGCGACGATTTGAGCGGAGTGAGCTCGGCATGAAGGTCATCGAAGAGCCGATCACCGTCATTCGCGAGGAGGAGCGGCTGGAGCTGACCGTGCTCATGGGCGGCTACCGCCTGGCTCTGACGATCGACGAAGCCCGCGCCCTGATCGGAACCGTGGGGACGGCGCTTGAACATCTTTCGCCGACTCGCGACAAGGCGGTGGCCCCTCCAGCGGCCGGAGCGGATCCGCTGGCCATTGCCGCAAAGGTGAAAGAACAGGTGATAAGCTGGGCAAAGATCACCTCGAGCATAGAGCAAAGATAGCTAGTCGACGGCCGAGTCCGCCGCGCTGACATCGGCGCCGATCGCCTCGAGCGCGCGACGGCCCGCCTTGTTCAGAGCCGCTACGCTCTCGGCAAGTTCGGCCTCGCTGCCCGACCGGCAGGTCTCCATGGTCGCGCGCGAACGTTCGACGAGCTCCAGCAGCCCGGCAGTTCCGGCAACCGAGAGCAGCTCATGGGCACTGCGCTCCAGCAGCTGAGGCTCTGAACGGTTTTCGTTGATCCGCTCCAGAAGGCGCGGCAGCTCCCGTCGCGCCCGCGCCAAGAGATCGTCCAGCTTGGCTCGGCCGAGATGCGCCTCGAGATCTTTGAGCACCTGCAGATCCTGAACCGCCGGCGCGCTCCTCTCTCGCGGCTGAGCCTCGCCGCCCTGCCGCCCCGCCCATCGGTCGATCATCGCCAGCAGGGCCGCGGGATCGACCGGCTTCGACAAATGGTCGTTCATTCCCGCAGCAAGGCATTTCTCGGCATCACCCGCCAGGGCGCGGGCGGTCATCGCAATGATGGGCACGCGTGATCCCGCACCTTCAAGCTGCCGAATGGCGCGCGTCGCGGTCATTCCATCCATGCGCGGCAGCTGAACATCCATGAGCACGAGGTCGAACGCGAGCATCCGGGCAGCTTCGATGGCGCCCTGGCCGTCGCCGACGACGTCGACGGTATGGCCTGCGCGACGGAGGAGCGTGAGCATCAGCTCCTGGTTCATCGGGGCATCCTCGACGAGAAGAATCTTCGCCCCGGAGCCCGCGGCCTTGCTGCGCTGTTCCGGATGACCGTCGCCGACGGCAAATTCGAGCGGCAAGGTGAACCAGAACTGGCTGCCAAGGCCCGGCGTGCTGATGACGCCGATCTGCCCACCCATGTTCTCCACCAGAGTCTTGCAGATTGCCAGGCCGAGCCCGGTACCGCGCAGGTATATGCCGTTCCTGTCCTCGACCTGGGAGAATTTCTGGAACAGCCGCGACTGCTGCTCTTTGTCGATGCCGATGCCGGTGTCGGTGACCGAGAATCTCAGCACCGCCCCTTTGGCCAGGTCCTTTACCTTGGCGATGGCGAGGACGACGCTGCCCTTTTCCGTGTACTTGATCGCATTACTCAGCAGGTTCAACAGCACCTGCCGTATCCGGCCGGGATCGCCTCTCACGAAATTGACGACTTCCGGCTTCAGCACGAAGTTGAGATCGAGACCGCGCTCGCGCGCCGCATGCCAGACCACCGTGTTGCAGCTCACCGCCAGCTCGACGATGCTGAAATCCGTCTCGACGAGCGTGAGCTTCCCCGCCTCCATTTTCGAGAGATCGAGGATGTTGTTGATGATGGCGAGAAGAGAGCTGCCGGCGTCGTGGGCGAACGTGGCGTAGCGGCGCTGCTCGGCGGGCAGATTCTCGTTCAGCAGGAGATTGGTGAATCCGATGACGCCGTTGAGGGGCGTTCGGAGCTCGTGGCTGATGCTGGCGATGAGATCGGATTTCGCTCTGGTCGCCTCCTCGGCCGCGTCGCGAGAGCGCCTGAGATCGTCCTCGAGCCGTTTCTGCTCGGAAACGTCGAAGAAGATGCCGAGACAGGATTCGACGTGACCGTCCGGCCGCCGCACCGGGCTCAGGTCCAGCATGAGCCAACAGGTGCCGCCATCCTTGCGGCGGCTGACGAAGGTCGCGGAGAGCGCGCGGCGCTCCGCAATGGCATCCTCTATTCCGTGCATCACGGCCGGATCGCTGTTCGACGCCTGAAGCGTGCGCCAGGTTCGATTGCAGAGCTCGGCCTGGCTGTAGCCGGTGATCGCGGCGGCGGACTTGTTCGCGTAGGTAATGGGATGGTTGGGCTGGTACGGATCGATCAGGATCACGCCCGTTCCCGCCGCCTCCAGCAGCCGTAGCAGGCGGCGGTCGCGCTCGTGCGGCGCATGCCCCTCGTCCGCGCCGTTCGGCCGAATCGCCACGCGGTTCGCCTCGACGGGCCGGATGATGCTGATGCTTTCGGCCTGGTCGCCCATCCGCCGGCTCACCATCCGCCGCGTATCCTCGACCCAGGTCGTGACGCCGTCGCCGCGACGCACGCGGTAGATGACGCTCCGCGCAGCGCCGTCGGGGACGAGCCCCGCCAGGGCCTCGGCGACGCGCGCGGCGTCCGGTTGATCGACGATCGACAGCGACGAGCGCCCCACCAGCTCATCCGTCTCGTAGCCGAGAATGTCTCGCGATGCGGGCGAAATATAGAGCCAGGCCTGATCCGGCCCGACCCTGGAGATCACTTCCATCGTGTTCTCGGCGAGGATCCGGTTCAGCTCCTCGCTCCGCCGCAACGCCTGTTCCACCTCCTTGCGGCTCGTAATGTTCGTGAGGACGACGTCCCACACGGTCTCGCCGCCCTTGCCCAGGTGCCCGCGCCCGCGGCCGTGCAGCCAGCGCTGCTTGCCGCCCGGCACGGCCACGCGGAATTCGTGGGACCACACGAAACCCGAGCGGCTCGCCTCCACGAGGGAGCGACGGAATCCGGCGCGATCATCTTGATGGATGGACTGCAGAACACGCGCCGTTTCGCCGCTCGAGGCGGAAACGCCCTCGCCGAAGATGCGGATGCTGTCGGCCGGCGTGAAGGAAAAGCGCAATTCGCCGGCCGGGCTCACCGCGACTTTTGCGACTGCCCCCGGAACGTTCGAAATCAGGGCCTCCAGACGCCGACGGATATCCCATATCCCCGCCTCGGCGTCGCCCCAGCGCTGGAGCAGCGCACCCAGCACGATCGTTCCGAGCAGGACCTTGCTGCCGAGCACCCACACCGTCTCGGCTGCAACGCCGCGGAACTGCGGCCAGGGCAGGATGAGCGCGGCCGCGCCCAGCGTTTGGCAGACCGCCAGGATGCCCAGCTCGGTCGTAGCGAAGCCGGCGCGCCGACGCTGCAGCGCGAATGTGGCGCCCACGCCGATCAGCGCAGCGAGCCAGACCTGAGCAAGACCGATATAGCCGTAGGACGAATCAAGAAGGGCGGCGGATGTGCCGCCGATGATCGCCGCCAGCACCGCGGCAAGCTCGCCCCCGAAAGCGGCTGCGAGACCGACGGCGGCGATACCGTCGCTCACCGCGGCGAGGTGGCCGGCATAGCGCTGCGCCAGTAGACAGACCAGTGCCCCGCAGCCCAGCACCGTGCCCACGACGATCTGGCGGCGGCGCAGGTGGCCGGCACCGAGCCGGCCGACCGCCCCGGCATATGCGACCGCCACGATCGCATAGCAGGCAATACTGATCAAAGTATCCGAGATCATGGCCGGGTGCGAAAACTCGGACCCGCCTTTATCATCCGGCCCAAGCGCCGAAGACTCAGGCCGACAACGAGCGCACGCCCTCGGCGGCTTTCTGGGTCGGAGTCTCCTGCGCTGCAGGCGCGGTCGAGGGGCCATGCGCGGAGGCGACCGGGGTTCCGCTGAAGAAGGCCCGTGGCCCCGGCGCCTCCGAGAGCTGCTTCAGTCCCTGCACCAGCGCGTAGCTGAGCGCCCGCGCTTCCTCGGCGCCCAGGCTCAGCCGAAACCCTTCCATGATCACCGTCAGCTCACTGCGCTGCGCGTCAGGAATAACCGTGACGCGCTCGGGGATGATTCTCATCTTCGCCCTCCATGCAAATAGAGTGATCATCTTCAAGTAGAGTGCATCCCCCGATAACTGGTCAGATCGTCGCGCCATTTGCCGCAGCCGGCGCAATACCTGCGTAAGCGCGTGCTCTGGCGAGCGAATCGGCTTTTTCCATTCGGCGCATGCGCATTCATCCCGATTGACTGTCGAGGAGCCAAAGTGCGCGACGCGCGAGTTCCATCGCAGTCGAGCAATCGCCTGGGGAACGCCTCCGAAGAATCGGGATCGGGTGGCCAATTTGCGACAGCTTCTTGCCCGCAGACTCTCGGCTCTATGCTCTTGGTTAAGCCGGCAAGCCTAACCTATGAAAGCCGCATCCTGTTAAGAGGCTCACATGAAAATCGTCCCTGAAAAAGTGTTCGTTCAGCCCAACGCAGAGACGTCGGAACTGCTCGTCGTCATGGACGGGTTTCGCCTGACCCTGAGCAAGAGCGAAGGAGAAGCTCTGAGAGACGGGCTGTCGCTCGGCATCAAGAAGCTCGATGGGGTATCGGTCGATTTGCGCCGCCCGGCGCTGATCGGCGCCGGCGACGATGAGGCGAGGATGGAGCCGAGGAAGCTCGGCTCATCTTCGCCCTGAGCAGAGGATTTATCGGGGGGAGGATCGCAATGAAAGTCTCGGACGCGCCGCTCAGCCTACTGATCGATTCCGCGCAGTGCGAGCTCACGATCGTGGCAGGAGGCGTTCGCATTGTCATGTCGGCCGGAGAAGCAGCGGCTCTCTGGAGCGATCTCGGCGAATCCCTCAGGGGTATCTTTGCGAGGCACCCGCAGCGGTGCCCGCCGAACCTGGGGGTTCTTCTTGCTCCCGACCGAGCATTCTCGGGAGAAGACCGCGCCAGGCACAACCGCCTCGACGACAAGCTGCTCGAAAGCCTCGTCGCCTACGCGCAGCGGGCCAGCCCCTTGCCTGGTCCGGCTGGACACGCTTCCGCGCAAGCCGATCCGCCAGAGCAGCCTGACCCGAAGCCGGCCGGATCGTTTGCCCGGGCGATCGGCAAATTGACCGGCCGCTGAACTCCACGCCAATCAGCATTGCGGGGTCGGCCGATGCGCCCTCCAGACCGCGTGGCGCAATTGCCACAGCCGTGGAAAATCGGCCATTGCGACGTTTGATTTCCGTACGAGTGCGGGCCGGCAACGTAGGGTTCATCGCCTGATCAGCGAGGAACGGCGATGAACCGATTGACCAGCTCTGAACTGATGGCGGCTCTCACGCCGAAGTTAGTCGACCAATTCGATGGGCACGGCGTGATCGATCTCCGCGTGTTCCCGGGGAAGCCCGATACGCTTTTCGTCTATGTCCATTTGTATGCTCAAGCCAGCACGTCGCTCCAGCTCGAGCTCCTTCACTCGCTCGCGACGCGTGCGGGCATCGCGGTCGACCGGCGATGCGAGTACGGCCGCACCATCTGGATCGAAGTCCCGGCCAAGGCAGCGGAGGGAACCGTCGTACCGTTCCCCGCTGGACCGCGACGACCCCGCGCTGTTCCTGCCTTCCACGCTCCTTGAAAGCGGCTTTCTGCGGAAATCCGCTCCAGCTCGAGAAAAGCGGCGGCGAGTAGCCGTTTCCAGCACGCAGAAGAGCACGCGGAGGCCACCGGACCCGGTGGCCTCCGCAACTTGAACTTGTTTGATGGTCCCGGCGCCAGCCGCGCGACCGGCGCGGCTAGCGCTCGGCCGCGCGGGTTGTCGGAGCCTTCTGGCCGGGAGCATCGAGCCAGACGTCGCCGAGATCCTGCTCGAGGTAGTGGCTCGGCGTGATCGTCCAGCCATGGAGCCGCGAGCTGTGGGCGATGATGCGGTTCCACCACAGGATCGGCACGGAATAGGCCTCGGTCATCGCGCGCTTCTCGAAGGAGCGGACAATGCGGGCGCGCTCCCGTGGGTCGGGGATCACCGCCTGGCCGACGAAGAGCGCGTCCAGCATGCGATCGGTCGCGCCCGAATAGTTGTCGGGCGAGAGGTCGGGCGACACGTACTTCGTCATCTGCAGGGTCGGATCGTCCATGTAATCGCCGTCGAAATCGAAGGCGGCGTCGAAGGCGCCGGCTTTGAGCGCCTCGTCCCAATGCTTGTTGTCGAGCCGCACCTCCTTGACCGTCACGCCGAGCCGCTTCCAGGCGGCGGTGACGTAGTCGGCCGCCGGCCCATAGGGCACGGGGATGCTGCGGTTGACGAAAGCAACGGTGAGATTGTGCACGCCGGCCTCGGCAAGCAGCCGCCGCGCCTCCGCCTCGGACGCCGCGGCGTCATGCGAGAAGCCCGGCAGGCGCTCGAGCTCCGCCTCGGGCGTCGCCATCGAGAAGCCCGGACGCATGAGGCCGCCGACATACTTCATGTAGGTGGTCCCCGACAGCTCCTTTGCCATCTGCCAACGGTCGATGGCGAGCGACAGCGCCTGGCGCACGCGCATGTCGTCGAACGGCTTGTGCTTGGTATTGAAGATCAGCAGGAGATTGATCACCCAAGGGCTTTCCGATATGTCGACGCGGTCACCCAGCGCCGCGGTGAGTTGGTCGCGCTGCACCGGTGTGACGCTGCGGAACTCCGCCTCGATCGCGCCGCTCTTGAATGCCGAGACCACCTTGCTGCCCGACATGAAATGTGCGGTGTAGCCGTCGAGATAGGGATGGCCCGGGCGGAAGTAATGCGCGAAGCGCCGGCCGGTCCAGTGATCGCCTTTGACGTGCTCGACGAAGACGAACGGGCCGGTTCCCATCACATGCTGCGAGGGATAAAGCGGATCCGCCTTGAGCTTCGCCGCGCTGTAGATGCAGTTCCAGGGCGAGGCGAAATTCTCGAGCATCCCCGATTGCGCATAGGAAAGGTGGAAGACGACAGTGAGCGGATCCGGCGTGTCGATCTCGGCGATCGAGGCGTAGTCCGCCTGGCGCGCGGAGAACACGCCTTTCGCCGGATGGATGATGCGCTCGTAGCTTGCCTTGACGTCGGCCGAACTCAGCACCGTACCGTCATGGAAGAGGACATGCGGCTGCAGCTTGAAGGTATAGACCTTCTTGTCCGGCGAGACAGACCAAGCTTTCGCGAGGTCGCCCTCGATCGCGGGATAGTGGACGGGATCGAATTTGAGCAGCGTCGAATAATGCGGCGCGATCGGATGAATGAACGCGAACGAGACGTTGGCTTCGCAGTCGTAGTTGGCGGGCTCTGCAGTGACCGCGAAGTTGAGGATGCCGCCGTGCCGGGGCGTCTCGGCAGCGCCGGTCTCGGCGGCGTGGCCGCCGGCGGCGCCGAGCATCAGGCCGAAGGCAAGCGCAAGGGTGGCGCTTCGGGCGATTCGCATGATGAAAGCTCCTTGATGTCGGCGTTCAGCGCGCGTCGCTGCTCTGCTGCCAGCGCTCAAACTGGTTGAAGAGCTGGTCCTTTTCCTCGGCCGAGAGGGTGCGGCCGCCGGCGAGCGTGCTGCGCTGATCGAGGAACTTGGCGAAGATCTCGCGCAGCTGCGCCTTGTCCATCGGAGCAGCCGAGGCGACGGCGTTGCGCTTCAGCCAGGCTTCCGCCGGCGGAAAGCGCTTCCAGCCCGGCAGCTCGGCGGCGAGATTGACCTCCGCCCATTTCGGGTGGTGCGGCGCCTCCTGCAAGCGCGGGAACTGCGTGAAGAAGGCATCGACGAAATTGGCGACGTTGCGATAGCGCTCGGAGTCCGGCTGCAGGTTCGCCACCACCAGCGCGGTGCCGACCGCCACCGTGTCGACCGGCGCGTCGGCGCCGATGAGACGCGGGTAATCCGCCGCGGTGAGCCGTGCCGGAACATAGGCTTTGGCAAGAGCGGCGTTCATCGGGATGGACAGGAAATGCAGCTTGTCGCCGGCGCCCAGCGGATCGAAGACCGGCGTCGGCTTGGCCGCGACATAGGCGAGTGCCGCGACCTCGCCCGAGCGCAGCTTCTTCAGCGCCTGCGCATGGTTGTCGAACACTGCCTCGACCTTGACGCCGAGGATGCTGAGCACGGCCGGACCGGTGATGCGCGCGCCGCCGGCGAAATCGACCTTCTTGCCGGCAAGCTCGGCGACGCTGGCAATGTCGCTCCGCGCCAGCAGATGCAGCTCCTCATTGTGCAGCTTCGCGATATAGGTCACGGTGCCGATGTCGGGCGGCATCTTGTGCTGCCGGGCGTAATCGAGCACGTCGGTCTGGGCGATCGTCATGTCGATGCCATGCAGCGCCTTCAGATCGACGAGCCCTTCGACGGCGCCATGACCCACCACCGGCAGGAGACGACGAGTGGCGCCGTCGTCAATGACGCTGGCGAGGTCCTGCGCCATGGTGATCGAGGCGGCATCGCCCGAGGTCAGCAGCTCGACCACGCCGCGATTGGTGCGTTGCACCAACGTGTTTGATTGCGCGAGCGCGAGGCCGCCGCTCAGCAGCAGCAGAGCCGCCGCCGAAAAGAAGGTGCGGAAAACGGTCGAGCGCTTGGTCGTCATCGTCTGTCTCCCGGGGTGGATTGGACAGGAAGGTGGGCGCGTAGCCGCTCGAGCCGCTTTGCGGCGTCGGTGCTGCCGGCGGCGGCGGCGCGGCGATACCAGTCGAGGGCGGTCGCGGCGTCGCCGGAAACGCCGCGCGCACCGATCTGGCGCAGGAAGACCGGGTCGTAGCTCATCGCGAGACCGAAGAGCGCAGAGGGGTCGCCGGCGGCGGCGCCGCGCTCAAAGAACTGCCGGGCCGAGATGACGTCGCCGGCGCCGAGCAGCTGCTGGCCGCGTTGCACCAGGACGGCGAGCGACGGATCCGGAGCGACGGGCCGCGCGGCTGCCGGCGGCGATGCCGGCTCGAGAGCGGCCAACTTCGGCGACGAATTCGGCTGCGCCGATTTTGGCTCAGGCTCGACTGCGGCGGCCAGCGACGACGGTTGCGGCGATTTGGGCTCGACATCGCGGTCAGGCGCAGACGACGCTGCCTGCGTGGATTTGGGTTCAGGCTCGACCGCTGCGGCGGGCGACGGCGGTTGCGCCGATTTGGGCTCGGCATCGCGCTCGGGCGCAGGCGAAGCCGGCTGCGTGGATTTGGGTTCAGCTTCGGCCGTCGCAGCCGGCTGCGCGGGTTTCGCTTCAGCCTCGGGCGCCGGGGTGGCTGACGCCGGCTGTGCGGATTTGGATTGAGCCTCGGCGGTTGGCGCAGGCGACGCCTGCGTTGATCTGGGTTCCGCCTTTGCCGCCGGCGCGGGAGAAGCCGGCTGAGCAGTTTTCGCTTCGGCCTCGGCCGAGAGTACGGGCGAGGCGGGCGACGCGGTTTCGGGCGACTTCTCTGGAGGAGCGGGCTGCGCCGCCGCGGCGTCGGATTGCTGCTGAGGCTGCACTGCCGGAACCGGCGGCGGCGCCGATGCGTCGGTAGCGGTAGAGGGTGCCGTCTCCGGAGTTTCCGATCGGGCCGGCGCCGCATCCGGCGTCGATGCGGCTGGCGGCGTTTGCGCAGCCTGCTCTCCGGCTTGCGGCTCGATGGCGGCAAGCCGCTGGTCGTGCGCCGGCGAAAGCGGCGCTTCGGCTACGGTCGCGGGGGAAGGCGGCGCCTTTTCGTGCTGTTCCGAACCGGCATTGGTCGATTCCGCCCTCGCGGTGGGCCTAGACATCTGCGGCGAAGGCGAGGCGACGATGGCCGCCGGCTGATGCGCCGGACGCGGCGAGAGCGCGTAGAGGAGCGTAAACCCGGAGAGCGCGGCGACCGCAGCGTAGGCGGCGAAGGCGAGCGCCGGCGGCAGACGAAGCCGGCGCAGCACTGCAAACCTCTCGAGCGCACCCGGCTTCTCGGCGAGCGGCTCGCTCAGCACCAACGCCCGCTCTTCACCTTCCCTCTCCGAGAGGGTTGCGGGCACGGGCGCAGGCTCGGCCATGGGCGCTTCCAGCGCCAGCGGCGGGCGCGGCGGCTCGACAACATGGCCGGCACGCGCCAACACCTCGCGCGCAAGGTGATTGACCGCGGCGGCGCTGCCGCCGGCGGCAGCAGCGATGGCGTACACCGTCTCGACCGGGAAGAGCGCCTCTTCCTCGCCGCCGAGCGCATTGAGCTGATAGCGGATGAAGGCGCCGACCTCTTCCTCCGCGAGGCGGTCGGCTGCGACGCGGGCGGTGATCGCCGCTTGCAGGAAGCCGAGCGGCGGCGCGGCGAGGAGTGCCGCGAATTCCGGTGCCGCCAGCAGCACCACCGGCATCACATGCGGCTCGTCGAGCCGGGTGAAGCGCAGCAGCTCGTCGAAGCAGGTGGGGTCGAGCGTCTCGGCATTCTCGATCAACAGAATCCGCCGGACGCCCTTGCGCAGCTCCGTCATGAGATGCGACAGCAGCGCCCAGATGCCGTCGCTGCCGGCCTCCTGCCGCAGACCGAGCCGGCGGTTGTAGGTGCGCACCAGCGCGCCGAAATCCATGCCGTTGCGACAGCGCAGCAGGGTCGCGCGACAGCGCCCCTCGCCAAGCTCGTCGAGGAATTGCTGCAGGAGTTCGCCATCGACGGCGGGATCGCCGCTCGTCAGCACGAGCGCATGGCCGTCGCTCAGGTGCCGGAAGATTGTTGCCGCGAGCTGGCGGTGATGATGGTCGCTGCGGAAATAGCCGAGACCCGAGCTGTCCTCGGCGAAGGGGTGCAGCCGTGGCGGCGCAAGGGCCAGCACTGGAGCCACAGCCTCCAGCTCCTCGCCACCGATTGACATCGGCTCCGGCATCGACATCGTTCCGATCCTCGCACACGCACGCAGGACCGGATTCCGCGCCTGTATTGTTAATATTCAGCGCGACCCGTAGGAGTTGCGAGTCAGAAAATTGCAGGCTTCATTGCAAGCCCTTGAGTCAACTCAGAACCTGCGTTGACCACTGGGCTCGTGCGCAACTCGCAAACCGCGCTCGCGACGTTCGAGCCACCAGCCCGCCTGGACGGGCCAATGGCTGAAATCGAACATGCCGGCCTCACCCGTCAGCGCGCGCTCGGCGCGCAGTGGCCAGTTCGGATCGTAGAGCGCTTCACGGCCGATCGCGATCAAATCGGCCTGGCCGGCTTCGAGCGCCGCTTCGGCCTGATGCGCCTCGAGGATGAGCCCGACCGCCATGGTCTTGATGCCGGCTTCCCGCCGCACCCGCTCGGCAAAGGGAAGCTGGAAGCCGGGGCTGCGCGGAATGCGCGCCGCGGTGGCCGAGCCGGCGATGCCGCCCGAAGAGCAGTCGACCACGTCGATACCGCGCGCTTTGAGCTCCTGCGCCAGCGCCACCGTATCGTCGAGCGTCCAGCCACCCTCGAGGCCGTCGACCGCCGAGACGCGGAAGAACAGCGGGCGCTCCTTGGGCCACGCCGCACGGACGGTCTCGACCACCTCCAGCGGAAACCGCATGCGGCCGGCGCGATCGCCGCCATAGGCGTCGTTACGGCGATTGCCGATCGGCGAGAGGAAGCTCTGCAGCAGGTAGCCATGCGCGCCGTGGATCTCGACTGCTTCGAAGCCGGCGTCGACGGCGCGCAGCGTGGCGCGGCGGAAATCCTCGCGCAGCGTCGCCATCTCGCCGCGGTCGAGCGCGTGCGGCACGAGCCAGCCCTCATCCATCGGCAGCGGGCTCGGCGCGACGATCGGCCAGACCTCCTCACCGCGCGCGCTGTCGTTCGCGTCGAGCGGGCCGTTGCCGTGCCAGGGCCGCTGCATGCTCGCCTTGCGGCCGGCATGGCCGAGCTGGATTGCCGGCACCGCGCCCTCGGCCTTCAGGAACTCGGCAATGCGGCGCAGTGGCGCGATCTGCGCATCTTCCCAGAGGCCGAGATCGCCATGGGTGATCCGCCCCTCGCGGCGCACCGCTGTGGCCTCGACGAAGATGAGCCCGGCGCCGCCCAACGCGAAGCGCGCGAGATGGGCAAAATGCCAGTCATTGGCGACGCCGTCCTTCGCCGAGTACTGGCACATGGGCGAGATCGCGATACGGTTGCGCAACTTGACCTCTCGCAGCGCGATCGGCGTGAAAAGAACGGGCTTGGTCATGACGCCAGCAGCTCCTGAGAGAAAGGTCGCGGAAAGGCAGCGCGGCTCAGGTGATCGGAGCCGGCGCCTGGGGCACGGTTTTCCAGAACGCGTCGTCATGGCCGAAGAAGATGCGCGCACCGCCGGCCTCGAGCGCGGCGAGACGATCGAGCGAGGCCAGCATCTTCGTGCGGTCATAGACGTTCTTCGACAGGCGCCGTTCGCGCAGCGTCTGGCAGAAATAGCAGGCATCGGCGGCGAGCACGACATCGCCCGAGGCAAGCCGCAGGCGCAGCGACTGGTGACCCGGCGTGTGACCGTGCGTCGGCAGGCAAACGACGCTGCCATCGCCGAAGAGATCATGCTCGCCATCGACCAGAAGGAGCTTGTGGCCGGTATCGAACTCGCGCCGGTTCATGCCGTGCCGTGCCGCAAGCTCGGGATCCATGCCGCCTTCCCATTCGCGCCGCTGCACAACCATGGTGGCGTTGGGAATGAGCGCGTTGCCGCCGACATGGTCGAAGTGGAGATGCGAATTGACCAGCAGATCGATGCGGGCGGGATCGCGGCCGATCGCCTCGAGCCGCGCGCTCACCTCCTCGCCCGGACGGTAATCGAAGCGGAAGAGATCGCGGATGCGCTCGCCGACATGTGCCACCGGGTCGCGCTGGCAGTTGGGGTGCATGCCGCTATCGAAAAGCGCAGTCCCCTTGGAATGCTCGATGAGATAGGCGGGAACGGGCAGCCGGGCCTCGCCCTCGCCACCCTCCATCAGATAGCCGAGCTTGCCGGTGATGTGGCCGCAAGTCAGGGCGTAGAGCTTGAGCGACATCGGGCGCCTCCCGCGCGCAATTATGCGCGACGCCCGGGGTTTGGCTAGGCCGGCGAGCCGGCGGCCCGAGAGGGCGCCGGACGCGGTCGCTCGGTCAGGGGAGGAAGGCGCTCGCCCAGTGGTAGATGTTGTAGGCGCCCACCGCCGCCAGTGCGAGCAGCACGGTAAAGGCCAGCAGGCGGAAGAAGCCGAAGCCGCCTCGCCGCCTCGCCTCCACCCGGGCGTTGCCCGAGACCGGTATCCGGTCCTCGGCACTCAGCGACAGCGATTGCGGCTCGGCCGCATAGCGCGGCTCCCCGGCGAGGCGCATCGGCTCCCGCTGGCCCGGCGCTTCGCCCGGCGCCGGCCGCAGGGCGGCTGGGCGGGGCGCGGAGGAACGGATCGGGACAGCATCGCGCGGCGCGGCGCCGATCGGCGTGAAGCTCGGCTCGGCACGGGAAGTACGGGGACGCGGGGGGAAAGCCATGACGGGGCAAGGTCCTGTGAAAGGCCGCGGACCCTGGCATTGCCTTGTGGCGAGAGTTGGGCGGCGCTTGCCACATCGCCGCCGCAATTGACCGGGGCCGAGCCACGTGGCGCCCTAGCACTGCTATTTGATCGCCAGCGGATTGACCGGTGAGCCCACCGCGCCGCTGATCGGCAGGGCGGGCGCCACGAACATGAACTCGTAGCGGCCGTCGGCGGCGCAGTCGCGCGCCAGCTCGGCCAGATAGAAGATCTCGCCCAGCGTCAGCCCCATCATCGGGATGGCGATCCAGTGCCAGGGCTGCGTCGCCTCGTCGGTCTCGTTCGGGCGGACCTCGACGCCCCAGGTGTCGGTGGCTACCGCCGCCACCTGCCGCGCCTGGAGCCAGTCGAGCGTTTCGAAGGCGAGCCCCGGCGCATCGCCGCCGGAATAGCCGTCCCAGTTCTGCGCCGCGAGCTTCGCCTCCATCTGCCCGGTGCGAATGAGCAGGAAATCGCCACGCCGCGCCTCGACCTTGAAGCGCTTCTCCGCCTGCTCGAGCAGCTCGACGCCGATGGCAAAGCCGTCGGGGAGATGCGGCAGGCCCAGCAGCGCCGGAATGTCGAGCAGCACGCCGCGGCCCACCATGCGCTCGCGCGTCTGCTCGATGCCGCATTTCTGCGCACCGGCGCTGGTGACGGTGCGGCAGTCATAGCCATTCCACATGTGGTCGCCATAGAAAATATGGCCGAGCCCGTCCCATTGCGTGCCGCTTTGCAGCGGCAGGATCAGGATGTCGTCGGCGGCGCGGATCTTGCGGTGATCGAGCACACCGGAATAGGCGTCGGTGCCGGTCCGGGTCATGACATGGATGGGATTGAAGCGGCCGAGCGGCGGGTAATTGGACTTGCCGCCTTGCGGACCCTTGGCGTCATAGGCGAGCGCGAGCGACATCGCCTTGCCCTTCTGCACCAGCCGGGCAGCGGCGACGATATCTTCGGGACGCGTAAAGTTGAGCGTTCCGATCTCGTCCTCGGCACCCCAGCGCCCCCAATTCTTCAACCGTTCCGCCGCCGCGTGGATATCGGCCATGGTGAGCTTGCGCCGCGCATCGCTTATCTCGGCCATGTTTCCTCCCTGATGTCGGGCGGCAGTTTAGGGGGAGGCTGGCCCGATCGGTCAACCAGACGGCCGTCACATCCTGCTGACAGAACCTGTCAACGGGACGCGCTAGGCTCTCTGATACTTCAGCGAGCGAGGCTGCCATGGAAAGGACCGCTCTCGACCGGATGCCGCTGCCGCCCAGCGCGCGCCTGCTCGGCTGGCGGCTGCTGGCGCACGACCCAGCCACACAGTCGATCCGGGTCGCCTTCGCCGGGCGGAACGATTTCCTCAATCCCGCCGGCTCGATCCAGGGCGGCATCCAGGCGGCAATGCTCGACGACACGATGGGGCCGGCGCTGTGGCTTGCGACCGAGGGCAGGCTCTATCCGGCGACGATCGAGATGAGCCTGCAGTTTCTTCACCCGGCCCCGCCGGGACCGCTCTTCGGCGAGGCGCGCGTGACCAAGCTCGGCAGCACCATTGCCTTTCTCGAAGGACAGCTCCTCGATCGGACGGGACGCATGCTCACCCGCGCCACCGCCTGCGCCCGGCTCTTGCCGGCCGGAGAAGCGCTTTGCGCGGCGTCGCCGCTCCCGCGCCCGGCCAATGACGCAATGGTCGCGGCGAGAACCTGACCGCCGAGGCGCCGATGATTACGCTTTACGGCTTCGGACCCGATTTCGGCCTGCCGGATCTCAGCCCCTTCGTGATGAAGACCGAGATCCAGCTCAAGATGGCCGAGCTGCCCTATCGCCTGGAGCGGGCCACGCCGCGCCGTGCGCCCAAGGGCAAGCTCCCCTTCATCGAGGACGACGGCCGGGTCGTCAGCGATTCAACCTTCATCCGCCGCCATATCGAGCGCTCGCGCGGCATCGACCTCGATGCCGGCCTCAGCGCCGAGCAGCGCGCGGTCGGCTGGGCGGTCGAGCGCATGCTGGAGGACCATCTCTATTGGGCGCTCCTGCATCTGCGTTGGGCCGACGACGCCAATTTCGCCAAGGGCCCAAGCCGTTTCTTCGCCGGGCTTTCCGATGCGGCGCGCGACGAAGCTCGGGCGCGCTTCCTCGGGCGGATTCATGCGCATGGTCTCGGGCGGCACGACGCGGCCGAGATCATCGAGCTCGGCGAGCGGTCGCTGGCTTCGCTCTCGGCGGTCCTCGGCGAGCGGCCCTACCTCCTCGGCGACCGCGCGAGCGCGGCCGACGCGACCGCGTTCGCCATGTTTGTCGGCGTCGCGACGCCGTTCTTCGACGGGCCCCTGGCGCAGTCGGCGCGCGGTTGCGCCAATCTGATCGCTTATGGCGAGCGGATGATGGGCCGCTATTACCCGGACTTCCGTTGACGCATGTCAATGCGCTCTGGCTGAGGTTTTTCTAGGACCTGTTCTTTCCAACCGCGAGCGGATGCCGCCTCGTCGCTCGCCATGGAGAGTCCGCCATGAGCGGTCTTCTCGCGCTTCTCTGCGGCTCGGCGGTCGGCTTTTCGCTGGGCCTCATCGGTGGTGGCGGCTCGATCCTGGCCGTACCGCTGCTGCTCTATGTCGTCGGCATCGGCGACGCCCATGTCGCGATCGGCACGAGCGCGCTCGCGGTGGCGGCCAACGCCTTCGTCAATCTCATCGGGCATTGGCGTGCCGGCACGGTGAAGTGGCCCTGCGCCGCCGCCTTTGCCGCCGCCGGCATAGCAGGAGCGGCGTTGGGCTCCTCCTTCGGCAAGGCGATCGACGGACAGAAGCTGCTCTTCGTCTTCGCTCTGGTGATGGTCGCCGTCGGCATCGCGATGCTGCGGCCGCGGGCCGCGGGCGGCGATCCCGGGGTGCGCATCACGCCGGCAATCGCGGTCCGTCTCGTCAGCGTCGGTCTCGTGGTCGGCGCCATCTCCGGCTTCTTCGGCATCGGCGGCGGTTTCCTGATCGTGCCCGGCATCATGCTCGGCAGCGGCATGCCGATCCTGAACGCGATCGGCTCCTCGCTGTTCTCGGTGGGCGCGTTTGGCCTCACGACGGCCGCCAATTACGCGATCTCCGGTCTCATCGACTGGCGGATCGCCGCCGAATTCATCGCCGGCGGCGCCGCTGGCGGCTGGCTCGGCATGCGGCTCGCCGTCCGGCTGGCGCCGAGCCGGCGAACGCTCTCGACCGTATTCGCCGGCGTCATCTTTGCCGTTGCGGCCTATATGCTGCTGCGCACAGGGTTCGCGCTCTTCGGATAAACGAGCGACACGACGCCTGCAGGACCGACCGCGCTTCGCTCGAGCAAGAGCCTGCGCCAGACCGCCTGGACGGCGGCGGTGGCGGCCTTGCAGCGCTCGCAATCGGCATCGGGTTGATCGAGCAGCGCTACCAGCAAATGCTGTTGCGCCCAGGCCGGCGCGCGCCGCAAAGCCTCGTCGATCAACGCCTCGCGCGGGATGGCTCGCGGCATCCTAGGAGCCTGTCTGGGAAATATCATGGGCCGGCGACATCGCCCTTTGGCTTCGGGCTAGGAGCGATGAGCGCGGCGATGCCGAAGCATCGTGAGCGACGAGCGACGACGTCCCGGGGACAAAGGACGACGTCCCTTTGGGTTGCACGAGGGCGGGGCGCTGCCGCGTCGCTCGGCCTTGCCGATGGGCCCGCATCGTCAGCGGCCTCGCTCCTAACATCGCTCCGTCCTCGTGCAACGCAGACCCATGCTATTCCCAGACAGGCTCCTAAGCGTCGGGCCGCAGCGGCCGCAGTGGCGGCAGCGACGTGATCTGCGCCAGCAGGCGCTGCCAGGGCCAGACCCTGTAGCGCACCTCCGGCGGGTAGCCGCGCGCTTCGGCTTCGAGGTTGTGGCAGATCCGGCGCAGGACTTCCTTGCGGTCGTCCGCGTCCGCCCCGATCAGCAGCCGGCGCGCCTCCCAGCGATGGAGCTCGGCCACGCTGATCGCTGCGGCCTCGGCGATCTCCGCGGCGAGCGCGTTGAAACGCCGGTAGAGCGCATCCTCGATGCGCGCCTGCTCGGGGAGCGCATAGGCGAGTTCCAGAACGCCGGCGACGCCCACCGCCGCACAGAGATATTCGGCGCCTTCCAGCAGCCCGCCAAGAATGGCCGCGAAGGCGGCACTCGCGCCAGCGGCAATGGTCAGCATCATCATCCGGTGCAGGCGGTCGTACCAGGCGCGGCGGCTGGCGTGATAGCGCATGCTGACATGAATTCTGAAATCGAGGGCGCCGCATAGCGACACGCCCTGCGGCAGCGCTTCGGCGGGCGGCTCGTATTTCCCGCCCTGATCGAGATCGCGCGCCACCGCGGTGGCGACCCGCCGGACCTCGCCGGTCAGCTCGCCGGCCTCGGCAATCGAGCGAAAGCTCGGGACTTGCTCTTGCGTCGGCATCGTCGCCTCGCCGGAATCTTTTCGGCGAATGAACGCCTGCGAATGCAAAGCGTGCCACTACGGGTTACATCTGGCCCTAATTTGACACGCGCAGCGGGCGCGGGCTCGCGGACCGGCCACCGCCGGAGGGGACGTTTCGAAACCGAGAAGGCGCTTCCAAAGCCCGATCCGCTCATGTTCACTAGGGCCAGATGGCCAGCGGGATTGGCCCATGACCGACGCGCCCTCCGTGCTTCGCGTGCGAGACATCGGCAGCTTCCATCTGGGCGGCCGGATGGTCCGGCTGACCGGCCTGCCGGTACGGGCTCGGGTGAGCACGCCGGGCGGCCCGACGCATTCGATCGATCCGAATGGCGAGATCGTCGCCGAGCAGATCTATGTCCAGTATGTCCGTCTGGCCGAGCCGGCGAGCTCGGCGCCGCTGCTCTTATGGCATGGCGGCGGCATGACCGGCGCGACCTGGGAGACCACCGCGGATGGCCGCCCCGGCTGGCAGATGTTCTTCCTGCGCGCCGGCTTCGACACCTATGTCTCGGACGCCGTCGAGCGTGGCCGCGCTTCCTGGGCGCCTTTTCCCGAGGTCTATCCCGACGCGCCTTACTTCCGCACCGCGCGAGAGATCTGGGAGGAAGTGTTCCGGTTCGGGCCGAGCGGCTCTTGGAACGCCGATCCGGCAAAGCGGCGGACGCATCCCGGACTCAAGTTTCCGGTGGCGCATTTCGACGATTTTCTCCGGCAGATCGTTCCACGCTGGGGCTGCAACGACGCGGCGACACAACGCGCCTATGATGCGCTGCTGCAGCGTTTCCAGGAAGGCGCCTTCCTCCTCACCCACAGCCAGGGTGGCAATTTCGGCCTGACCGCCGCATGGCGCGCACCCGATCGGATCCGTGCGGTCGTGTCGCTGGAGCCCTCGGGCGCGCCCGATCCCGCCAGGCTCGATCCAGCGCGCCTCAAGGATGTGCCGCATCTCTTCGTCTGGGGCGATTATCTGAGCGCGCATCCGCTTTGGACGGAAATGCGCCCGGCGAGCGAGCGGTGGCGCGATGCGCTGCGTCGGGCCGGCTGCGACGTGACCTGGATCGAACTGCCGGCGCTCGGCATCGCCGGTAATACTCATGCGCTCATGGGCGATGAGAACAGCGACGCCATCGCCGCGCTGGTACTTAAGTGGCTACGGGAGCACGCTCGCCTCTGACCGGCGCGGAGAGAGGCCAGCATGAGCCTGCAGCAGGTCCTTATCACCGAGCCTACAGAGGTCGAACGGCCGTCGCGGCGACCGCGATGGCGTCCGCCGCTGCACGGCTCTGACCTCTCCTGGGCCATCGCCTTTCTGCTGCCCTACGCCGCGGTCTTCGCGGGCTTCGTCGTCTACCCCATGGCCTATGGGCTCTGGATGGGCAGCGACCCTGCTCTTTATTCCGCGCTCTTCGCCGATCCCCGATATTTCCGCGCCGCGCTCAACACCGTGGTCTTCGTCGCCCTTGCGGTCAATGTGCAGATGTTCCTCGCCCTGCTGCTGTCCGGCTTCTTCGCGCGCCGGCGCCGCTGGATCAAAGCGCTGCTGGTCCTTTACCTCCTGCCCTGGACGCTCCCGGCAGTGCCGGCTTTCCTGTCCTTCCACTGGATGCTGGCGGCGGATCGCCAGGGGCTGATCGATCGGCTGCTCCAGGTGTTGTTCGGCATCGAGGGTCCCGTCTGGCTGACGCAGGGTTGGCTCGCGCTCGCTTGGGATATCGCCGCCGATATCTGGAAATGGATGCCACTCTGGACGCTGATCTTTCTCGGCGGCCGCCTGGCCATCCCGCAGGAGCTCTATGAAGCCGCCGATGTCGACGGCGCATCTGCCTACCGTCGCTTCATCCATCTCACCCTGCCGCTCCTCGCCAATCTCTATCTCGTCAGCACGCTGATCGCGACGATCTGGAGTTTCGGCGACTATGCGCCGGTGCTCTTCGTCTCTGGCGGCACGCCGGCTTTCGCCTCCGACGTGCTCTCGACGCTCGGGCTGCGTTACGCCCTTGATTTCGCCAGCCCTCGGCTGGGCGTGGCGGCCGGACTGACGGTGCTGCCGCTGCTGATTCCGATCACGATCCTGCTGATGCGCCGCCTGCAACAGAAGGCCGTGCAGCTATGAGCAACGGAAGCTTCCTCATCGTTCGGGCAACAGGGCGGCGGGTCCGGCTGCGGCGCGTTCTCGTCGAAGCGGCGTCAATTCTGCTCGGTTGCGTCATCCTGATCTGGTCGCTCGTCCCGGTCTACAACATGTTCCTGATCGCTCTCGATCCGATCGGACACAATGAATTCGCCGGGGAACTCTGGCCGCCGCACCCGACGCTGGCCAGCTTCCGCGCGCTCTGGACGGAAAGCGCGGACGATGTCGAGCATATCTGGCGGCAGTTCGCCAACAGCATCGCGATCGGCGTGCCGGTGATGGCGCTCACCGTACTGATCGGCTCGCTCGCCAGCTTCTCGATCGGTCGCATGCGGTTCGGCCGGGGCTTCGGGCTCGGCAGCGTTGCGCTTCTCACCTACGCGATCCCCGCCTCGACGCTGATCATTCCCTTCTTCCGGGTCATGCATGTCTACGGATTGCTCGACAATCCCTGGGCAGTCATCGCGGCGGAGGTGACCTTTGCCACTCCCTACGCCATCCTGGTGCTGCAATACTATGCGCACCTCATCCCGGCCGAGCTCGACGACGCGGCGCGGATCGACGGCGCATCGGCTCTCCAGCTCTATTGGCGCATCTATGTGCCGCTCATGGCGCCGGCACTCGCCGCGATCGGCACCTATGCGCTGCTCTTCGCCTGGAATGACTATTTCTATCAGTACATGCTGCTGACGTCGGAACGCCACACCACGGTCGCGGTCGCGCTGGAGCAGTTCTTCGATGACGACGATGCGCCGTGGAACATGATGATGGCGATCGCGATCGTCTATTCGCTGCCGCCGATCGCGATCTTCTACGCGCTGCGGCGATACATGTCCCGCGGGCTCACCGCCGGCGGCGTCAAGAGTTAAGCGGCGCTCTTTCGCTCGAGCGGCTTCAGCCCGAAATCGTATTTGGCCTCGAGCACGTTGCTTCCCGGCTTCGGCGTGAAGTCGACGATGAGCGAGTTCTTCACGGCGAAGACCACGTCGCTGTCGAGATAGCGATCGCCGTTGGCGAAGAGATGCGTCGCCACCGGCTCGAAGCCCGGCGCCGAGACGATGAAGTGGATATGCGCCGGCCGCATCGGATGGCGACCCATCGCGTTCAGGATCTTGCCGACCGGACCATCGGTGGGCACCGGATAGCTCACCGGCTTCACCGTGCGGAAGAACCAGGCGCCGGTCGCGTCGGTGCGGAAGCGGCCGCGGCAGTTGAAGCGGTCCTGCTGCGGATCCTGCGTGCTGTAGAGCGAATTCGTCGCGGTCTGCCAGACATCGAGAATGGCGCCGGCAATCGGCTTGCCATCGGGCGTGAGCACGCGGCCGGAGACTTCGGTCGGTTCGCCCGGTCCGCCATAGGCGATATCGGCGCCGGGGGGCAGCTCGGGCGCACCCTCGGCGTAGAAGGGACCGAGCACCGTCGATTCCGTCGCGCCGCCGGGCTTGCGATGGTTGATCGCGTCGACCAGCATCGAGACGCCAAGCACGTCGGAAAGCAGGATGAACTCCTGGCGGTCGCCGACAGAGGTCTGGCCGGTGGCGGTGAGGAACTGGATCGCCGTCATCCACTCCGCCTCGGTGAGCTCGACCTCGCGCACGAGGGCGTGCAGATGGCGGATGAGCGCCGTCATCACCGTCCTGAAGCGCGGATCCTCGCAGCGCGAGAGTCGCGCCACGACGGCATCTGTCAGCGTATCTTCGGTGAACTGACGCATCGCTTCCTCCTCACCCGGGACGGCGGCCGTGCCAGGCGTTCTCGATGAGCTGCTTGACCCCCGCATACTCGACGGGCCGCGGGTTGTAGTAGGGATTTTCGGTGGCGAGCTTGGCCGCCCGCTCGATGCCGTCCTCCGGCATGCCGAGTTCCTTGAGCGAGAGCGGCGCGCCGATCCGCTTGGCGAGATCATAGAGCCCCTGCGCCGCATCGCCGGCACCGAGCGAGCCGGCGATGACGCGCATCGCCTCGGAGGCCGCCTGACGGTTGTAGGCCGCGGCATGCGGCAGGATCACCGTGTGCAGCTCGGCATGCGGCAGGTTGAAGGCGCCGCCCAGGACGTGGCAGAGCTTGTGATGGATGCCCATCGCCGCATTGCCGAGCGCAAAGCCGGCGAGCCAAGCGCCGTAGAGGGCGCTGCTGCGCGCCTCGAGATTGAGCGGCTCCTTCACCACCACCGGAAGGGCGCGCCCGAGCGCGCGGATGCCTTCGATCGCCATCAAGGTGGTGACGGGATTGGCGTCCTGGCCATAGAGCGCCTCGACGCAATGGGCGAGTGCGTTCATGCCCGAGGGGCCCGAGACTTTGGCAGGCAAGCCCACGGTGAGCGCGGGGTCGTAGATCACCACGCGCGGCAGCACCTTGCGGTCGCGGCCTGTGCGCTTCACGCCGCTATCGGTGAGGCCGTAGATCGGCGTCATCTCCGAGCCGGAATAAGTGGTCGGCACGGCGATGATGGGGAGCCCGGTATCGAGAGCCACCGCCTTGGCAAGGCCGATGGTCGAGCCGCCACCGATTGCCACCAGGCAATCGGCGGCCAGGCGTCGCGCCGTCTCGCGCCCGGCGCGAGCCGTTTCGACAGGGACATGCATCACCGCCTCGGCATGGATGCCTGCGGTGGCGACGCCGAGGCGCTTCTGCGCCTCCTCGGCGAGCCGTCTCTGGCCTGGGGTCGAGAGCACCATGGCCCGTTTCAGCCCGAGCCGTTCCAGCTCCTCGGCCAGCTTGTCGAAGCTGCCGGCGCCGAACACGACGCGCACCGGCAGCTGCTCATAGGTGAAGTTCAGCATCGAGTCAGGAATCCAGGAGCGGCGTGCCCCTCACCCCTGCCCTCTCCCCAGAGGGGA
>Ga0134125_10000753_pt1 | contig 42431 bp, 48 predicted proteins | sample KB31751_FD_96464 | JGI IMG/M metagenome (GOLD analysis project Ga0134125, IMG submission 96464) | Terrestrial soil microbial communities with excess Nitrogen fertilizer from Kellogg Biological Station, Michigan, USA - KB3-175-1 | ecosystem: Environmental > Terrestrial > Soil > Unclassified ...
CCTTTATGCCGGGCGGGAGGCTGTTTGCGCAGCGCTCCCGCCATTTCTTTATCTCGGCGGAACGTGAACTACGGAAACGACCGGCGCAAGCGTTTCGCCAATCGTTTCGTCAATCCCTCCTAGGAAGCCTTGCCGAGCGAAACAGCAGGAATCGCAGACGGAATCGTCGCCATCTTCATTGGCCATCACCCCCTTTCTCCCACCGCTCGGCGCTATATGCCGAGCGGAACGGGGCGCGATGCTAAGAGGGGCTGGATCCGCGATCGAGCGGTCGAGCGAGAACCTTTCCCGTTTAACGGCAGATGCTTCTATCGTTTGACTTGAATTGAACGCGGAAAGATCTTCACCGTAGAGAGGCAGCCTGTGAATTCGCGGGAGCGAAGCGCGCGGGGCAAAGCAAGAAGAGCATCGAGGAAATCGTCTCCTATGCCCTCGGCCACCGGATTCGGATTCATATCCTCCTGTACCTCAACGAAGGCACCCATACGGCAGCTGAGCTCGCCGAGTTGATCGGCGAGCCTCTGAACAATGTTTCCAACCACGTGCGGGAACTTCTCGATGCGGGCTCGATCGAGATTGCTGAGGTCAGACACCGCCGCAACTTCGCCCAGCACGTTTATCGCGCCGTCGAGACCCCGCTCTACACCCGCGATGATTTCGCAGCCATGACGCCTCAGCAGCGGAAGGTGACCTGGGGCATGATCATCCAGTCGATGATGGCCGAGGTCATGGCGAGCTTCGGCGCCGAGAAGCTGACCTACGATCCCGACGCGGTTTTGGCCTGGAACTGGCTCAACCTCGACGCGCAAGGTCGCAAGGAAGTGTCAGAGGAACAAGTCGCCTTCTGGGACCGGCTGACCGAGATCGAGGCCGACTCGATGAATCGCGTGGCCGTTTCCGGTGAGGACACGATCTCCTATGTCGTCGGCGAGTTGGGTTTCGAGCGCGCCCGTAAGGCCCCCAAGTCGTCGCGCTCACCAAATGGTGATAGAGGTCCATCCGTCGATTGACCGCTCCACTTTGTTCTGGAACGGTCCACCACTCAACCGGCTTTAAAGCGTCGCTGGTGGCCTCCCGTCTCCGATGACGATTTAAAAATGACCAGCCCGGGGAGGAGGCCAAGTCCCTGAGGCACCCCTCGAGTTGGTCGGTCGGTTGGCAGACCCATGAACCCACTCTTCCCTGCCACCCCAGACAGCCGCCCGTGGATCGATCGGGCGGCGGCGCGGGCGGGAGGTGGGCAGTTCGTAAGGGACCTGTCCGCCTCCCGTGTCCTGAGCCTTGTCGGACACGTCGCTCCGGGGCAGTCGAGGTGATCGTGACGATCAGCCATGCCCAGCGGGACGCGCTCTACGACCGGATCCTCGACCGGCTGAGCGGCATCGAGGACATCTGGCTGGCGGCCTCCACCCAGAGGTACGAGACCGCCGACCGCCTCGGTCGCGAGTACTGCGACGAACTACGACTCGTCCTGGACGACCTCGGCTGGGGCACCGGCCCGGAGGTGGAGACGATCGAGCTGACGACGCCACCCGACGTACTGCGCCGCGTCTTCGTCCGACTCCGTGACACCAACGCGAATGAGCGCATCCACCGAGAGGCGGATCGGGCCGAGATCCGCGCGGACCAACAGCGCATCCGGCTGGTCGGGGAAGCCGGTCAGGTGGTCCTGGCGACGCTCGACGAGGGCGAGGGGCCCCGATGAGGATCGGCCTCGTCCCCCGGCTGCTGCCGGGATACCCGCGAGCCACAGGCGGTGACGGCATGCCGCCGGTACCTCTCGGCGCCGGAGAGGAGATCAACCGCGCCGTCCTGTCGGGCCTGATCGCCGCCGAGCCGATACGCGACACGAGCCGCGACGGGGAACCGATAACCGTCCTCCTCGTGTCGTTCAGCGCCCCGGGCGAGCGGGCGCGCGAGACCTCGACCTGTTGCGAGGTCGAAGTCACCGATTCCATCGCCGACCGGCACCGCCGCCGCCTTCGTGTCGGTCGACGGGTCTGGGTTGTCGGTCAGTTGACCGGTACCGGTCTCTGGGCAACCTCGCTCGGCGCGCCATGAAAGACGATCGTCGTCTGCGGTTCGACCAACGGCTCCTCGTGGCGGTAGGTGATCCGCTGCGGGTGGCGATTCTCGAAGCGCGACCGGAAGCTTGGTGAAACTATCGGGGAGGTCCGGCCAAAATCGGGGAGGCCTGAAAGGATCGTCGAAACCTGGATACTCCTCAGGTACCGAATTTTCAAACAAGACACCCTGAGGAAGAAGAACGGCGACTACCCTCGGCTCCGGCGGGTGGGCGCCAGGCAGCATTCGATGAAAGCAAGATCTCGCGCGACCACCATCACATGCCATCTCCCGATCGTGAGGCGGGGCTTCCACGGAGAGGGCGAAGGGGGAGTGTTCGATGGTAGGACGCAGCGACGATCAGGACACTGACAAAGGGACTAGATCGCCAAGCATGCATTGGAGGAAGCGGGAAAGCCGGATTTGGACGATCTGCGCCCTGCTGGTCATTGCGATCGGGGCTCCCACCGCCGAGGCGGCGACCACCAGCTGGGAGTTCGACACGCCGAGCTACGACTTCGGTGAAGCGCCCGCCGGCGGTGGGCTGACCGAGTCTCACGAATTCCAATTGATGAATACCGGCGATACGTCGATCACGATCAGCCAGACGGTGCTCGGATTACCGGAAAAGGAAGCACTGGCAGTCACCGAATCGGCCTGCCTGAAAGGGCTCGTTCTCGAACCGGGCAGCTCGTGTCGCACGGTGGTCGCGTTCGGGCCGATCACCTCGGGGCCCAAGACGGGTTACCTCAAGTTCAAATCGCTGTCCGAAGATCCACCGCCGGCGGAAGTCCGCCTCGAAGGGGAAGGCTTCGGCCCCCCGATCGGGATCGAAGCCGAACGTCTCGAATTCGGATCGATCGCGGTGGGAGCCACCTCGCCGGTCCAGACGATAACCGTGGAGAATCGTGGCTCGTCACCGCTGAGGATCTACGGCGTCTCGGCGGCCGGATGGGACTATGAGGGCTGGACTTTGGAATACGCATCCCCGTTTCATCTAGCGGGCGGGAGTTGCAAAGAAGGTGAGGTGCTGACGGCATTCGCCGACTGCACCATCGAAGCGCTCTTCACGCCGTCGAAGGAAGGCAGCTTCGGAAGCATCATCTCGATCTCCGACAACGCTTCCCCGGGTTCGCCGCAGACCGTCCAGCTGACGGGGAAGGGAGTCGCGCCACCGCCACCAACCTCGATCTCGGTGGGTGCGGGCCCGGGGACGAGCTCTAACGCGAGCGCTTCCAGCCCGTCGGGTCAGCGGGCCAAGAGTCCACCTGCGCCACCCCACTGCGGACGCGGGCGAAGGCTTGAGAAGTTCAAGGGGCGATACCACTGTGTCAGGCGAATGCCCAAGCATCATCACCGACGGCGGTCTAACGCAGCGTAATTTCATGCGGATGGTTCGGCTGCCGCCCCATCCCTGAGCGCGCGGCCGCTAGGCGTGTGGTGCGCTCTTTGGCTGCGGGCGCCCGGCGGCATCCGCCACCTGGCGGCCGATCTGCTTGGCGAAGGCGATGATGGTCATCATCGGGTTGACGCCGACCGCGGTGGGGAAGAGCGAGGCGTCGGCGACGTAGAGGCCGGCGGTGCCGTGGACGGAGCCATCGGCGGCGCAGGCGCCTTGGCGGGGGTCGGCGGCGATCCGGGCGGTGCCCAGCGGGTGGAAGCCCTCGAGGCGCAGGTCGCCGGGCTTGATCCGGGCGGCCTCGAAGGTGGGGAGGTCGCCGGGGCGCAGGACCTTGATCCCGGCGACGTTGGGGTAGACCTCGCTCGCCCCGGCGGCGAAGTGGACTTCGGCGGCGCGGGCGATGCCGAAGAGGACGCGGGCGGCGTCGGCGCGGTCGAGCTCGTAGTGGACGCGGAGCCCGCCGTCGCGGCCGAGCCTGACCCGGCCGGCGGAGCGGTCGGTGAGCTGGACGCCGATCGAGCCCATGTGGGGGTAGTCGAGCATCGCCCGCTGGTGCTCGACCCCGGAGCCGATGAGCCAGGCGCCGCCGAAGGCCAGCGGGGTGAAGGTCGCCTCGAGCAGGACGCCCTGCGACTCCCACTCGTCGAGGTAGTAGCTCTGCATCACGCCCTCCCAGCCGCGGACCTCCTCCGGGTAGCGGGCGCCGACCCAGCAGGCGGGGTGGATGTGGAGGTTCTTGCCGACCTGATCGCCGCCGAGGCCGGAGCGCGTCAACAGCTCCGGCGTGCCGAAGGCACCGCCGGCGAGCACGACCGCGCGCCGCGCGCGCACCGTGAAGGTGGAGGCAGGGCGACCGTCGCCGCTGCCCGTCCGGCACTCGACCCCGACCGCGCGTCCACCCTCGACCAGCACCCGCCGGACCTCGACCCCGGCCCGTAGGTGCGCACCCGCGGCCACCGCCCGGGGCAGGTAGCTGACGTGCATCCCGCGCTTGGCGTCGATCGGGCAGCCGAGGGGGCAGGAGCTGCACTGGACGCAGGCGCCCGCGTTGCGGGCGATCGGCCCGCCGCCGACGCCGAGTGCCGCCGCGCCCTCCATCGCCAACTGCCCGTTGCGACCCATCCGCTCGGGGTCGAGCCGCCGCACCCGCAGCATCTCCTCGGCCTCGGCGAAGTCGTCCTCCAGGTCGCGGGCCCAGTCGATGCCGAAGCGGTCCGCCCAGTCGCCCAGCACCTCGTCGGGGGCGCGGAAGCAGGTGCCCGAGTTGACCACGGTGGTGCCGCCGACGGTCTTCGCCACCGGTACCGGGATCTTGGGCTTGCCCGTGGCGATCGTCAGCCCGGCATCGCGGTAGAGGCCGCGGACGGCATCGAGCTGGTCGCCGGGATAGCTGTCGCGGTCGTGATGGGCGCCCGCCTCGAGGACGAGCACGTCGAGCCCCGCCTCGGCCAGGGTCGTCGCGGCGACCGCTCCGCCCGCGCCGGAACCGATCACGACGACGTCGCATTCCTCGTCCTCGCGGCGCGGCTCGGTGTCGCCGAGCGTGCCCGCCGGCTCGGGCACGGTCCCGTCGCCGAGCTCACAGCGCAGGTCGTAGCCGACCCGCGCCTGGACCTCCGGCGTGACCGCGTAGCCGAGCGTCGAGAACAGCTTCGCCATCAGCAGCAGGTCGTGCTTCAGCGAGGAGCGCGAGCCTTCGAGCCGGACGAGGAAGCGTTCGCGGGCGGGCTGGTCGAGGCGACTGAAGCGGCGGGGGAAGGGGAGCCACTCGAAGGCGCGCATGCCGAGGCGCAACTGCAGTAGAAGGTGGGGCGGGACGGCGCCGAGGAAGTCGGCGACCGGGCCGGAGGCGTCGACCTCGAGCTCTGCCGCGGGCAGGCCGTCGATGCCGGGCGCCATCGCCGAGCAGATCGCGCTCAGGGTGCGTCGTTCGGCGGCACCGAGGCCGGGGCGGCGGGTGCCGCCCGCGACAAGAGGGCGGTCGATCCTCCCGACGAGCATGTAGAGCCAGAGCGCGACCAGGATCAGGGAGCCGTCGACCAGGGCGCCGAGCAGGTAGGCGAAGGCGTGTTCCTGGATCAGGAAGAAGGCGAGCGAGGTCAGCGACGAGGCCGCCTTGCCGGCGGCGAGCAGCAGCAGCAGCGGCCGGTAGCGGACGACGTCGGACTGGGCGATGACGCAGAGGCCGGTGATCACCACCATGTAGGCGAAGCCGAGCGAGAGCCAGAGGTACTCCTGGGTGTGCGGGGCGCGGGTGTGGTTGCCGAAGAGTTCGCCGACGTCCGACATGAAGTCGAGCGAGGGGCTCGGCAGGACGAGATAGAGGAGCCCGACGACCGCGAAGCAGACCGCGAGCACGCGCAGGCCGAAGACGACGAATCTCTCCGCAGCATCCCCTTGCACAGTGCGAGCCTAACTGGCCGGCCGGCCAAGTGCCAGTCCGGGTACTAGGCTGCGGCGATGGTGGAACGGGCGCGTTTCGGGGAGGTGGCGGCCAAGGCGGGCCACTACGAGAGCTTCTACTTGAAGGCCTGCCGGCCCGACGGCGGGCTGGGGATCTGGATCCGCCACACCGTCCACAAGCGACCGGGGCAGGAGCCGACCGGATCGATCTGGCTCACGCTCTTCGACCGCGACTCGTCTGCCCCGCAGGCGACCAAGGTGACGGTGCCGGCAAGCGAGTTGGCGGCGCCGGCAGGCTCGTGGATCCGGGTCGCCGACGCCGAGATCGGGCCCGGAGAGGCCCGCGGGTCGGCCGACCCTGGGGGCCTGGCGGCCACCTGGTCGCTGCGCTTCACCGGCGACTTCGAGCCCTGCCGCTACCTGCCGGCCGACTGGCTCTATGAGGCGCCGCTGCCGCGGACCAAGTTCGTCGCCCCGGTCCCCGACGCGGTTTTCGAAGGGACGCTCGAGGTCGCGGGCCGCTCGCTCGAGATCTCCGGCTGGCCAGGGATGATCGGCCACAACTGGGGCACCGAGCACGCCGAGCGCTGGGTCTGGCTCGAGGGCACCGGCTTCGCCGACTCGGCGGGAACCTGGTTCGACGCCGGCGCCGCCAAGGTCCGGCTCGGCAGTCGGGTCAGCCCCTGGGTGCCGTCCGGGATGCTGGCGCTCGACGGTGTCCGCCATCGACTCGGCGGGCTGGGGGCGATCCGCTCCTCCTCGATCGAGGAGTCCGCGGACGGCTGCTCCTTCGTCCTGCCGGGCAAGAACATCGTCGTCCGGGGGAGCGTCACGGCGCCACGGAAGGACTTCGTCGGCTGGGTCTACGCCGATCCGACCGGTGAGGAACACCACACGATCAACTGCTCGGTCGCCGACCTCGAGCTGACGGTCGAGCGCCCCGGCCTGCCGGATCGCAAGCTGACGCTCCCGGGCGGTGGCGCCTACGAGCTGGGGATGCGGGAGACCGACCACGGCATCCCGATCCAGCCGTTCCCGGACGGCTGACCCGCCGGTGCGATTGAGCCGCCCCTGACCGGCTTAAGTGCACCGGCGCGACGAGGGGTGTCACGGAATACGCGCTAGAGGCCCGGCGGGTGGCGGGCGACGAAGCCGGAGGTGTCGGTCGGCATCAGGTGCCAGCGCGGGCCGGTGCCGCGGGCGTCGCCGACGGTGTCCCAGCGCAGCCCGGCGATCTCCATGAAGGTGTGGCCGGCGTTGGCGTAGACGGTGATCCACTTGCCCGGGCCCGCTTCGCCCCAGCCCTCGAGCGCCCCGGAGGTGAGCGGTTCCGGGATCAGGCCGCCGCCGAAGAGCGCGAAGCTGACCGAACCCGAGCAGTCATAGCCGTAGGAGTAGAAGGAGGCGTGACCGCCGCCCCAGACGTAAGGCCGACCGACGATCATGTTGGCGTTGTTGATCACCTTCTGCACCGCTTCCGGGGCGTCAGGCGGGGCGAGGGCGATGCCGGTGAGCAGGATCGCGGTCGACCCGCTGGCGCCGCGGGTGTGGGCGAAGAGCCGGCCACCGCCGTGGTGGGGGACCGTGGTGCCGTTGGTGCCGGCGGAGGCGGGCGGCATTTCGGAGGGGTCCACCACTTCTTCGGAGGCGGCGAGGGTCGGTTCCGGTGCTTCGGCTTCTTCGCGGGCGAGCTTGCGCTCGGTGGCGCCGATCCGCTTCTGCGCTTCCATCAGCAGGAGGCCGTGGCCGATCGCGTCGATCGCCTGTTCGGCGCGGGCGGCGCCGAGCGCCGCGATCAGCGATCCGAGCGCGTTCGGCCGCGCGTTCGGGCCGCTGGAGGACGATGAGCCGTTCGCCACGGCGCCGGCCGCCGCCGGGCCGAGCAAGGTCGCCGCCGCGAGCGCCGCGACCGCGGCAAGGGAGCACGCCAACGCCCCGGCGCGCCGCCGGAGTCGCCTGCCACCTCTGCCGTCGCAGATTGCTTTGTCGCGCGGGAAGCCCATGTGGTCGCCCCAGACCATGGAAACCTTAGCCGGCGCCACCGTCGCGGATGTGAAGCGCCCGTTAGGTTCCCTGCCCCTTGGCGAAACTCCTACTGATCCCGATCGCGATCATCGCGTTCATCATCTTCCTGATCGTCCTCGGGGCGATCGGCCTCGGCATCGCCTTCATCATCCTCGCCACGCTGGGCAAGATCTGGCGCCTGATCGGCGGCGCCGGGCGTGGCGTCGGCCGGGCCGGGCGGCGGGTCAGCAAGCGTGGAGGGCGGCAGCAGACCTGACGACTTCGAAGGCGCTCCCCGGGATCGCCTTCAGCGCGTCCAGTTCTTCGTCGTCCCAGCGCCGGTCGCTGGTGCCGGAGATGTACCAGTTGGATCCGTTGTCGGCGACGATCAGGCCGTATTCCTTCATCGCCACCGCGATCGCCCGCGCGGCGGGCGGCATCCCGCCGACGCCGTAGCCCGCCTTCAGCCGTAGTCGCAGGCCCATCGGGGGCGCGGCGCCGGAGTCGGTGTCGCCGGCGCAGTGGGAGGCGGGGTGGATCCAGGCGTTGCGGGTGCTGTCCACGGTGACCCGGATCGCGTGATCGACGTGGCCGGCGGCGGCTTCGTCGTAGCGGACCAGGCCGGGGAAGATCGGTAGGCCGGCGGCGTCGGCGGAGGTCCAGCCGTCGGGGCGCAGGGCGGCCGAGCGGAGGTCCCATTCGACCCCGGCATCGGCGTTCCAGTGCGACTTCGGCTGGGACTGGGGGAAGGCGTCGTAGAGCTCGAAGAGCTTGCAGGTCGACTTGTCGACGACGAGGACGTGGCGGTCGCCTTCGGCGTGGGCGCCGCCCTCGACCAGCGCGTTCGCCGGGATCGGGAAGGGGCCGGGGGAGCTTTCCGAGCCGTAGGCGGTGTAGTGGATCGGCAACTTCTTGGCGCCCGCGCCGACCACCGCGTAGGGGAAGCCGTAGGCGCGCGGCGAGCCGAAGTCGGGGTGGATCGCATTGCCGCCGTGGGAGTTGATGTAGGCGATCACCTTGGCCGAGTCGGCGGCACGCGGGGCCTTGGAGATGTTCTGGTTCCAGGCGGCCTCGGTGGCGAGGGACGGGGCGGTGGGGGAGGTCGACGCGGGCGGTGCGGGGAAGATCGTGCAGGAGCCGAGATCGGGGTAAGGCCCGACGGCGGATGCCGGTCCCGCCGCGAGGAGCGCGACGGCGACCAACAGCGTGACGCCGACCAACGCCCCTGCGACCCGCGGCAACCGGGTGCGTGCGCACTTTCCCGTGCCATAGGCGGAGAACTGCGAACGCATGCCGGTCATGGGCGGAGGTCGTCCGGCAGGCCCTCGCGGACGGTGAGCTTGCCGATCGTCAGGTCGTCGATCTCGAGCTCCTCGATCTCCATCCGTTCGAAGGTCGCCTGGCCGACCTTGAGGCGCTTGACCGAGAGCCGGCCGATCGCGAAGCCGCCGATCGCCGCCGCGCCGATCGCGGTGGCCCCGATCGCCAACGCGCCGATCGACTCCGCGCCTCGCGCCTCGATCACGGTCGCCGCCGCGGCCCGGGCGACGGCGGCGCGGGCGAGGGCACCGATCGCTTCGGCGGGGCGGGCGAGGGGCGGAGCCTTGACGACCGAGTCGCGGGCCTTGCGCGGCATGCGGCAACCGTATCGCCCGATTAGCCTGCCGGGATGAGCGTGGACGAGCGTCCCATCCTGCTCGCGGTCCGCAACGTGCCGTGGGAGACGCCGCACCGGATCCTCGATTCGTGTGGGGCGCTCGAGGTGCGCCACGTCTGCCCGCTGGAGGGCGATGCGCTGCCGGCGCACGAGGAGGTCGCCGGCACCCTGGTGATGGGCGGGCCGATGAACGTCGACGAGACCGACCGCCACCCGGGGCTGGGCGCGACGCGCGAGTGGCTGGCCGGTGCCGTGCGCCGGGAGATGCCGGTGCTCGGGATCTGCCTCGGCGCCCAGCTCCTCGCCCGGGCCCTCGGCGCCGCCGTCATCCCCGGCGAGCGCAAGGAGATCGGCTTCCACGAGGTGACGGTGGCCGACCCCACCGACCCGATCCTCGGCGCTCTCGCCCCGCGCGCCCGCGTCCTGCACTGGCACGGCGACGTCTTCGAGCTGCCCGACGGAGCGACGCACCTCGCCTCCTCCGCGGTCACCGCGCATCAGGCCTTCCGCCACGGCAGCGCCTGGGGGATCCTCTTCCATCCCGAGGCCGACCTCGCCCTGGTCGACCAGTGGATGGCGACGCCGGAGATGGCGGGCGAGGCAGTCGAGGAGCTGGGGGAGGCAGGAGCCGCCCGGATCGCCCCCGAGGCGGCGGAGCTCGAGGCGGAACTGGTCGCCGCGACGACCCCGGGCTTCGAGGCCTTCGCCAGCCTCGTCGCCGGCCGAAGCTGACCTGGCCTCGCCGGAGTGTGGCCAGGACCGCGGTCGAGCGCTATCGCTTCGCCGCGGTCGCTTCGATCCCGTCGAGGAGCCACTCCAGCCCCGGCTCGAAGCCCGAGTCCGGCGGCACTCCGAACGGGTGGCTGCGGTTGCGCCGTCCGGTGATCTTCTTGATCAGCGGCAGCTCGCCCGCCGCGAGCGCGGCGGCGACCTCGGGGTCCGGATCCTTGAACGTGCGCAGGTTCTCCTTCGCCTCGATCGAGAGAGACCCCAGCATCCGCTGCCGCGAGCGTGCCCGCGTGCAGTAGCCGGTCACGTAGTCGTCGATCGACATCAGGATCGCCCGGCCGGTCGGCGGGTCGACGTGGAGGCGGACCATGATGCTGACCGACTGCTCGACGTGGCGGAGGCGGTTGATCCGGGCGCGCGGCCGCAGCGGGACGACGTCGAGGCTCCAGGGGTGGGCTTCGAAGGCTTCCTTGGTCTTGTGGGCGATCGCGCGGAGGGCGGTGCGCCAGTCCTCGGGGAGCGGCTCGGGAAGGAGCATCTCGGCGGCGACCGCGTCGCGCATCAGGTCGAGCAGCTCGTCCTTGGACTCGACGTGGGTGTAGGGGGTCATCGTGGCGACGCCGAGCTCGGTCGCGAGCCGCCGCATCGAGACCGCCTCGATGCCCTCGGCGTCGGCGATCCGCACGGCGGCGGCGACGATCTCGGCACGGCGAGGATCGGTCTTCGCCTCGGGCGGGTCGACGCTCATCGTCCGTACACTGTACAGTTCCCGCCCGTACGTCGTACGGATTCCATGCCTCCAGCGATCTCCGTCAAAGACCTCCGCAAATCCTTCGGTGACTTCGAAGCCGTCAAAGGCGTGAACTTCGAGGTCGGGACCGGCGAGGTCTTCGGCTTCCTCGGTCCCAATGGGGCAGGTAAGACGACGACGATCAACATGCTCTGCACGCTGACCCGCCCCACTGGCGGATCCGCGGAGGTGGCGGGCTTCGATGTAGCGACCGCCCGCGACGATGTGCGCCGCCACATCGGCCTCGTGTTCCAGGACCAGACCCTCGACGGCTACCTCTCCGCCGAGCAGAACCTGCGCCTCCACGCCGAGCTCTACGGGGTCGAAAAGGCGGTCGTCGACCCGCGCATGCGACAGGTGCTGGAGATGGTCGGTCTCTGGGAGCGGCGCGACTCGCAGGTCATGACCTTCTCCGGCGGCATGCGGCGCCGCCTCGAGATCGCCCGCGGCCTGATGCACTCGCCTCGCGTCCTCTTTCTCGACGAGCCGACGATCGGTCTCGACCCGCAGACCCGCGCCTCGATCTGGAGCTACATCCGCCAGCTCCAGCGACAGGAGGAGATCACGATCTTCATGACCACCCACTACATGGACGAGGCCGAGTTCTGCGGTCGCATCGCGATCATGGACCACGGCGAGATCGTCGCCCTCGACACGCCGACGGCGCTGAAGGAAGCGGTCGGGGCCGACCGGATCCGGATCGAGACCGCCGACGACGAGCGCGCGATCGCCACGCTGGGCGAGCGCTTCGGCCTCGAGGCGACGGTCTCCGAGGGCGTCGTCAGCTTCGCCGTCGCCGAGGGAGAGGAGTTCGTGCCGCGCCTCTTCGCCGAGCTGGGCGTGCCGATCAGGTCGGTCAGCCTCTCGCGGCCGACGCTCGACGACGTCTTCATGTCCCACACCGGGTCGACGATCCGCGACGCCGAGGAGTCGAGCGCGAAGAACCGCAACCGCGCCGTGATGCAGGCGATGGGGGGCGCGCGGCGATGAGCACCGAGGTGGTCACCGCGGGCGCTCCCACGCCGCATCCGACGGTCGAGGTCCGCGTCCCGCCGCGCAGCTGGCGCTCCGAGGTCCGCGCGGTGAAGATCGTCTGGCGCCGCGAGCTGATCCGCTTTCAGAAAGACCGCATGCGGATCGTCACCTCGCTGGTGCAGCCGCTGCTCTTCCTCTTCGTCCTCGGCTCCGGCCTGCAGCAGCTCTCCGCCGCCAGTACCCACGGGGTCGACCTGAAGACCTTCATCTATCCCGGCGTGCTCTGCATCTCGGTGATGTTCACCGGGATGTTCTCGGCCGCCTCGATCGTCTGGGACCGCGAGTTCGGCTTCCTCCGCGAGATGATGGTGGCGCCGGTGCGGCGCAGCTCGATCGTGATCGGCAAGGTCCTCGGCGGCGCCACCGTGGCCTCGCTCCAGGGACTGATCCTGCTGGCGCTAGCCTGGGCGGTCCACGTCCCCTACAGCGTCACCCTGGTGCTCGGCGTCTTCGCCCTGCAGCTGCTGCTCGCCTTCAGCATCACCGCGTTCGGGGTGATGATCGCCGCCCGGATCACCCAGATCCAGTCCTTCATGGGCGTGATGCAGATGATCGTCACGCCGATGTTCTTCATCTCCGGCGCGCTCTTCCCCAGCGGCGACCTGCCCGGCTGGCTCGCCGTCCTCAACCGGCTCGACCCGATCACCTACGCGGTCTCGCCGATGCGGACGCTGATCTTCGACCACCTCGACATCTCCGCCGCGGCGCACGAGGCGCTGAACCCGCCGATCACGTGGTTCGGCTGGGCGGTGCCGATCGCCCTCCAGATCTTCACCGTCTTCGCCCTGGGGATGCTGATGCTGGGCATCGCGATCGCGGAGTTCAGCGCCGGGGACTAGACCGGCGCTACCCTCACCGAAAGCCAGACGAGCGAGAGGAGCGGGAGATGGAGAGCAACGGAATCGGGCAACAGGATGGGCGGATCGCCTTCGTCCAGTCGTGTTGGCACCGCGACATCGTCGACGAGTGCCGCGACTCCTTCCTCGCCGAGGTCCAGGCGCGCGGCGTCCCCGCCGACCGGGTCGACCTCTTCGAGGTGACCGGCGCCTTCGAGATTCCGCTGCACGCCAAACGCCTCGCCGAAAGCGGCCGCTATGCCGCGGTCGTCGCCGCCGGCCTGGTCGTCGACGGCGGCATCTACCGCCACGAGTTCGTCGCCGAGGCGGTCATCGACGGTCTCATGCGGGTCCAGCTCGACACCGGCGTGCCGGTCTTCTCCGCCGTGCTCACCCCGCACCACTTCCACGAGCACTCCGACCACGAGCGCTTCTTCCACGACCACTTCCAGGTCAAGGGGCGCGAGGTGGCGAGGGCCTGTACCGACACGGTGGAAAAGCTCGGCCGCCTGCCGATTCCCGCCTGACGGCTCAGTCGCTAGAGCGTCGCTCAGGCGGGTAGGGAGGCGGGATGGAAGTCACGCTGATGATCGAGGGGCAGGAGGACGTCACCTGGGAGGACTGGGTGGCGATCGCCCGCGCCTGCGAGGACAGCGGCGTCGGGACCCTCTTCCGCTCCGACCACTACTACTCGGTCGACGACCAGGCCGAGCGCGGCTCGCTCGACGCCTTGAACACGCTCGCGGGGCTCGCCGCGATCACCGAGAAGCTGCGCCTCGGCACGATGGTCTCGCCGGCGACCTTCCGCCACCCCTCCGTCTTCGCCAAGTCGATCGTCACGATCGACCAGATCAGCGGCGGCCGGATCGAGCCCGGCCTCGGCGCCGGCTGGTGGGACCGTGAGCACGAGGCCTACGGCTTCGACCTGCCGGAGCTCGGCCCGCGCATGGATGCCTTCGAAGAGCAGCTCGAGGTGATCACCAGGCAGTGGGAGGACGGCCCTTTCAGCTTCGCCGGCGAGCACTTCGAGATCGTCGACCTTGACGCCCTGCCGAAGCCGGTGCAGCGCCCGCGACCGCCGTTCATCATCGGCGGCTCGGGCGGCCCGCGCAGCCTACGGATCGCGGCGCGCTGGGCGGACGAGTACAACACCGTCTTCGCCGGGCCGGAGAAAGTCGCCGAGCTGCGGGCCAAGCTCGACGCCGCCTGCGAGAAGCAGGACCGTGATCCGGCGACCCTGCCGCTCTCGGTGATGACCGGCTGGATGGTCGGCAGGACCCGCGAGGACGTCGTCGACTACGCCTCCCGCCTCTCCCGCTGGAAAGGGGAGGACGGTGACGGTGAGGAGTTCCTCGCCGGGCAGCGGGACGCGGTGATCGTCGGAACCGTCGAGGAGGCGGTCGAGCAGCTCCGCGCCCTGCACGAGGCCGGCTGCCATCGGGTCATGGCCCAGCACCTGCTGCACCGCGACACCGAGTCGATCGAACTGATCGGCCGCGAGGTCGCGCCACGCATCGAAAGGTTCTAGATCCAGAGCGCGGCCGCGCCCGTCGTCCCGGTATCTTGGACGTTGCGCGGTGGCGGTAGCTCAGTTGGTAGAGCTCTGGCTTGTGGTGCCAGCGGTCGCGGGTTCGAGCCCCGTTCGCCACCCCTCGAAGGACGATCGGTCGGGTGTCTGCATCCCGCGTCTCCGGATCTGGGACCCTGACGGGGTGGAGGCCGACCGCTCGGAGCGAAAGCAGCACGCGCTCGACATGTTCGGGCAGCTGCCCGCCCACTACGACGAGCTCGGTGCGCTGCTCAGCTTCGGCCAGGACCCGCGTTGGCGCCGGGCCGCCGTCGCCGCCGTGCGGGCGGCGCCGGAGGACCGCGTCCTCGACGTCGCCTGTGGGACCGGCCTCGTCTCGCGGGCGCTGATCCGGCGCTGGAGCTGTCGGGTCGTCGGCCTCGACCAGAGCGCGCCGATGCTCGACCGCGCCCGCGCCGCCGTCGCCGCCGATCCGCGGCTCGCCGAGCGCCTGGAGCTGGTCGAGGGCGAAGCCGAGCGCCTGCCCTTCGCCGACGCCGAGTTCGACCATCTCACCTTCACCTACCTGTTGCGCTACGTGGACGACCCGGCGGCGACGCTGCGGGAGCTGGCCCGTGTGGTCAAACCCGGGGGGCGTGTCTCCAGCCTCGAGTTCTGCCTCCCGCGCGGGATCTGGCTGCCGGCCTGGCGCCTTTACACGCGGATCGGCCTGCCGCTGCTCGGCCGCCTCGACTCGTCTGGCTGGTACGCCGCCGGCCGTTTCCTCGGCCCCAGCATCGAGGGCTTCTACCGCGAGTGGCCCCTGCGCCGCCAGGTCGAGGCGTGGCACGCCGCCGGGATCGGCGACGTGCGGGTGCGGCGGATGAGTCTCGGTGGCGGCGTCGTGATCTGGGGCACGGTAGGCCGACCCTAGGATCGGCCCACCGGCGCTGGAGCCTGTCGCCTCAGGTGTGGCCCGGCCCGTCGTCGTTGCCACCACGACCACCACCACCGTCGCCGCCGCTACTCTGCGGCTCGATCTGCCTGGCGATCAGACCGCTGCCGCTCATGACCGCGTCGACCTCGATGCTCATGCCCTTACGCAGCCCGCTGAAGCCGCCGGCAATCCGCTCGAACTCCGTGTTGCCGTTGATCTTGAAGGTCACCTTGCTGCCACCCTCGGTGGTGATCCGCAACGTCTTCGAGGACGAGTCCTTCGACAGGACGGTCCCATCGAAATGTCGGAGTGCCGCCTGGGCGCCGCTCGCGAGCAGCGCGGTGGCGAAGGCGACGCAGACCAAGCTCGTTGCGAAAAGGGACGAAACACGCTTCCTGCTCATTGCTCTCCTCCAGATGTTGCGGTGGCTTGGGAAAGGTCTACGCAGCCGCGGGTACCCAGGTTCACCAACCTCGGGCGGGACGGAATAGGCTCAGCCGATGCGGGTGACGCAGCTGGACGGGGGAGCGTTCACCTCGGCCGCCGGGATCTGGCGGAGCGGGGAGAGCCTTGGCAGGCTCGTGCGCTTTCCGATCCCGGTCTACCTGAACGAGGTGGGGGAGGAGCGGGTCCTGGTCGACACCGGGCTGCATCCGGGAGCGGCGGCGGATGCGGCGAGCCACTACGAGGACGCCGAGAACATGCGGAACTTCCGGCTCGAGCAGGAGGCCGGGCTGGACGCGCAGGTCGACCTCGCGACGGTGACCAAGGTGGTGATGACGCACCTGCACTTCGACCACGCCGGCGGGCTCGACCTGATCCCGGCCTCGGTGCCGGTCTACCTCCAGCGGCGCGAATGGGAGGCGACCCGCGATCCGGAGGCGGTGGCGAAGAACTTCTTCCTACCCCGCGACTACGAAGGCGTCGCCGCCCAGGTCGTCCCGGTCGAGGGCGACCACGACCTGCTCGGCGACGGCTCGATCGAGCTGCTCTCGACCCCTGGCCACACCCCGGGCCATCAGTCGGTCAAGGTCGGCGACCGTCTGGTGATCGGCGGCGACGTCACCCACTTCGCCGCCGGCCTCGACGACCACCGCTTCCCGCTCTTCGGCGACGACCTCGATGTCCAGCGCGCCTCCGCCGAACGGCTGCGAGCGCTGCGCGACGCCGGCGCCGAGGTGCGGCCCGGCCACGACCCGGCGGTTCTCGCACCAGGAATTGTGTTCACGGCCTAGGACGGGTCCAGCGCTGAGGAGGGAGGCCGCCTTTTAGGCGGCCTCCCGATGTTCCAGAGGCTGACGATGTTCCTTCTAGTCACTCCGATTCCTGGTCCGCTAGTTGACCTGGAATGCTTCGCCGCCTGACAATTCATTGTTCGCGGTCCCGGTGATCGTCGCTGGGTTCCCGGCCAGGGTCAGCGATCCTGCCGCGTTGGTGGTCGCGTTGAAGGCCAGCGGCTGGTTAGAGGCGCTGACGCCTGTGTTGTTCGACGCTTCGCCGATCGCGGTGCCGGTGACTTTGTAGCTGCCTTCTGCGGCGCATCCGGTCAGTTTGATGCTCGTGAATTTTTCGCCGACCGATTTGAATGTGGCGACCGGGCGTTGTGTTTCTTTCGGAACCGATTCTTTTTTCACGACCCCTGCCGGTTCTGTTTCCACTTCGATTTCGTCATGCATGTCGATCGCGAGCGTCAGCGATTCGGTCGTGAGTTTCGCGCTGCCGTTCGCTTCGCCGTTCAGTTTGCAGCCGGACGGTTTGTTGACGGTGATGCCGGTGAAGGAAAGCGTGCCTTTCCCGACGGCCATCGCGCTTTCGCCGGTCCCTTCGTTCCAGAGCTTGCCGCTGCACGACATGCCCGTGGCGGTCAGTTCAGCTTCCGAGCCGAGAATGGTTCCCTTCAGGACGAAGTTGGTTGCGGCGGAGCATTTGGGCGTTTTACCCGTCGCTTCGGAGTTGCCGAACGGGGTGCCACCGCTATTCCATTCGGCTTTTTTTGTTGTGATTGTTGTGAGGTGGTCGATGATCGCGCCGGACGAACTTCCGGCGAAGACCGCAAACAGCGCAGCCGTCATCACGACCACGAGGCCGAGTTTCTTCAGGCTCATTGGACGAGCTCCCTTTCGATTCGAATGTCTTCGGCGGATCAGGCCGCATGGCCGCCCGGCGACATCCAGTAGTCCCACCTATGGATGCCACTACAGAAGAACTCACTGGCGGCATGAGTTCAAAATTCACTGAGCTGGGTTTCCTATCTCTGGCGATTGGCCGGCATGATGCCCCGTGTGGAGCACTACTTTCCGCCAGGGGAGTCGATGGCGCGGCGCGTCCATGGGGAGCGCGCGGTGGGGCTGCTCTACGGGCAGCGGGCGCTACTGATCGGGGCGCTCGAACCCCTCACTTACACCGGGACGATGATGAGCACCAAGTCAGCAGACCGGCCGTTCGAGCGACTGGTGCGGACGGCGAAGGCTCAGGAGGCGATCTTCCTCGGCACCAAGGAGGAGGCCGACCGGATCCTCGCCCGTGTGCATAACCAGCACCTGCGGGTGAAGGGGAAGTTGGAGCACGACGCGGGCACGCATCCCGCGGGCACCGCCTATTCGGCCTTCGACCCGGAGCTGATGCTCTGGACGCTGGCGGTGATTGCCGATTCGGGCCGGGCGATGTACGAGACGATGGTGCGGCCGCTCTCGCCGGGTGAGCGCGAAGCGCTCTGGAGCGACTATCTGCGCTTCGGCGAGCTCTTCGGCATGCCGCGCGACGTCGCCCCGCCGACCTACCCCGAGTTCGCCGCCTGGTTCGGTGCCAGACTGCGCTCGCCCGATCTCCAAGCATCCCGGCACGCTCTCGAGTTCGCCCCCGTCGTCGCCTTCGAGCAGCCGGTCCCACCCGGCGCGCGCCTCAACCTCGCCGCCCAGAACCTGGTGATCAAAGGGACGCTTCCGCCGCGTGTCCGCGAGATCTTCGGCATCCCATGGCCCCCCCGCAGCGAGCGTGGCTTCCGCGCCATCGCCGTTGCCCACCGCGCCGCCCGGTACGCGATGCCGCGCATAGTCCGTCGCGGACGCAACGACGTCTTCTTCGATGTCGTCGCCACCGGCGAGCGGCTCCGCGGCGGCACCCCGACGCCTGTCGTCTGATGAGGCTGGGAGTCGCTGCCGCCCTCGTCGAGGGTGCGCTGCTGCCGGGCGACGTCGAGGTCGCGGACGGCCGTGTCGCCGCCGTCGGATTGGGCGAGCCGCGTGGCGAGAAGATCGCCGTCCCAGGCTTCGTCGACCTGCAGGTCAACGGCTACGCCGGGGTCGACTTCTCGGCCCCGGGCGAGGAGGGGTACGCGGTCGCGGGGGCGGCGTTGCTGGCCGCCGGGGTCACCGCCTTTCAGCCGACGATCGTCACCGCGGGCCTCGAGTCGATGCTCGACTCGCTCGCCCGGGTGCCCACCGTCGATCCCGGACCGCGCTTGATCGGTGCCCACCTGGAGGGCCCGTTTCTCTCCCGCGACCAGGCCGGAGCACACCGCGCGAATGCCGTCCTGCCGCCCGACCCCGAGGCGCTCGAGCGGCTGCTTGCCGCCGGGCCCGTCAGCCAGATGACCCTGGCGCCGGAGCTGCCGGGGGCGCTCGCGCTGGTCGACGCTTTGGTCGCGCGTGGTGTTACGGTCTCCTGCGGGCATACCGATGCGAACGCCGCTGCCGCCCACCTCGCGTTCGAGCACGGGGCCATCGCGGTCACCCATGTCTTCAACTCGATGCGGAGCTTCCGTTCGCGCGATGCCGGCATCGCCTTCGCCGGGCTCGGCCGCGAGGACGTCTTCGTCTCGGCGATCGTCGACGGGCATCACCTGGCGCCCGACACGGTGCGAGTCCTTTGGCGGGCCGCCGGCGACCGCCTCGTGCTGATCAGCGACGCGGTCGCCGCTGCGGCGGCACCTGACGGCCGCTACACGCTGGGCGGCATCGTCGCGATCCACTCCGCCGAGGGGGTGGTGCGCACCGACCAGGGTTCATTGGCCGGCTCGACGCTCTCGATGGCAGAGGCGGTGCGCAATGCGCATGCGCTCGGCATGTCGCCAGCGGCGGCGCTGACGGCGGCGACCGAAGCGCCGGCGCGGATGGCGCGCCGTCCCGACCTGGGCCGGATCGAACCAGGCGGGCGCGCCGACATCGTCGTCCTCGACGACACCCTGCGGGTCGAGCGGGTACTGCTGGGAGGCGAGGAACCCGTCGCCCGCACAGGGTAAGCCGGCCGCGCGGCCTGCGGCGGGCGAGGGGGCGCTACCTGCCCAGGAGGTCGCAGACCGCTTCGGTCTGCACGCGGCGCAGCTGCACCAGCGGCCGGCCTTCCGGCGCCGGGACGTTCAGCGTCGTCGTCACCGCGCGACTGCCGTCGGCGGTGGCGGCGGCGAACTGGGTGTAGCCGGGGAAGTTGCCGGTGTGGCCGTAGACCGTGCCGCACCTGGTCTGGTAGCGGAAGAGCGCCAGGCCGGCCGAGTTCTTGCCCGGCCCGGGCGGGCTCGATTCGCCACCCGCCCACCAGTTCATCTGCCGCTGCTGTTGGGCGCGGTCGAAGAACTTGAGGCCGAGGTCGGCGCGGATGAAGGCGTTCAGGTCCTCCGGCGTGGAGACGATCCCACCCGATGCCCAGGCGCCCGAGGGGCTGAGCAGTTCGGAGACGTCCTCGGCCCCCGCGGTCGCGGTCGCCGCCAGGTAGCCGTGGATGAAGGGGGAGGGGATCTTGATCCTCGTCGGCAGGGTCGTCTGGGTCAGCTTGGTCGGCCCGAAGACGATCTGCCGCAGCTCGTCGGCGTAGGTCGCGCCGGTCACCGCTTCGACCATCAGCCCGACGACGATGTTGTCGGTGTTCGAGTACTCGTACTTGCTGCCGGGCTTGAAGACGAGGGGGCGCTTGGCGACCCAGCTGATGACCTTCCGTGGCGAGACGTAGCCGCGCGGGTCCGTTTTCGCCTGGTTGATGAAGCCGTCGGACTTCGTGTAGTCGGGGACGCCGCTGGTGTGGTGGAGCAGCTCTTCGAGGGTCACCTGCCCCCAGGCGCGCGGCAGGCTCGGCAGCACCTTGGCGATCGTGTCGTCGAGGCTCAGCTTCCCTGCGCGCACCAGGTTCAGCGCGACGGCGCCGCTGAACGCCTTGGCGACGCTGGCGATCCGCATGTGGTCGGTGGCGCGCGGCTTGGCGGCCTTCTCGATGTCGGCGCGGCCGGTGCTGAGCGTGGTCAGCTTGCCGTCGCGGTAGAGCGTCGCGATCGCCCCGGGAGGCCCGCCGGGCGAGGTCACCAGCCCTTCGAGGCCCTTCAGCACCTGCGCGTCGGTCGTCTTCGCCGCCGCCGCGGTCGTCCCGCAGGCGAGCGCCAGGCAGGCGAGGGCGAGGAGAAGGACCGAGGCGCGACGCACGGGCGCATCCTATGCGCACCCGCCCCTCTGTCGTTTGTATCCCACAGGGCGACAAGGACAGAGGGATTAACAGAGCTTCTTGATAAGCTTAATCAAGAATGGATGCGGTCGACGTACATCAGCACCTTCTGGGCGAGCCTCTGATCGAGGCGCTGGCGCGTCGGAGCGCCGCGCCGCGGCTGATCGCGCGTCGCGAGGGGTGGACCTTCCGGCTCGCGGGTGAGCCCGACAGCATCCTCGCGCTCGCGGCGACGGACGCCGAGCTGCGGCGCGCCGACCTCGAGGCCGACGGGATCGACCGGGCGTTGGTCGCCCTCTCGACCGCGCTCGGGATCGAGTCATTGCCGGGCGAGGAGGCGACGGCGCTGATCGACGCCCACCACGCGGGCCTCGAAGAGCTGCCGGTCGAGTTCGGCGGTTGGGGCGCGGTGCCGCTCGGCGAGCCCGAGCCCGACCCGGCCGCCGTCGACGCGGCCCTGGGTCGCGGCTGCGTCGGCGTCACGCTGCCCGCGACCGCGCTCGCCGACCCCGCCGGGGTCGAGCGCCTCGGCCCATTGCTCGCCCGCCTGGCGGAGCGCGACGCTCCCCTCTTCGTCCATCCCGGCCCCGTCTGCATCTACCCCCGCTCAGAAGGGGTAAATGCAGACACCGCGTCCGCCCGGCTGCCCCATTGGTGGCCGGCGCTCACCGACTACGTCGCCCAGATGCAGGCCGCCTGGTTCGCCTTCCTCCACGCCGGCCGCCCGGCCCATCGGCGGCTGCGCGTCCTCTTCGCGATGCTGGCCGGCGGCGCGCCGCTGCATCTCGAGCGCTACGCCGCCCGCCGCGGCGTCCCCGCGCCCGGCCCCGACCCGCTCGTCTTCTACGACACCTCCTCCTACGGCCCGCGGATGATCGGCGCGATGGCCGCCGCGGTCGGCGGCGACCAGCTCGTCTACGGCTCCGACCGCCCCGTCGTCGAGCCCCCGGTCATCGACCGCGATCGGGCGTGGCCCGACCCCGACCTTCGGCAGGCACTTCTCGCTGCCAACCCGGCCCGCCTTCTCAGTCACGAGAGCAATCACGACCCGAAAGGAGCCCTCGCGTGAACCAGCGCATCGAGGACCTCATGCGGCCCAGCGGCCGCGACCTCACCGAGTCCGAGCTGATCACCGTCGCGACGCAGATCGCGGCCATCCCGGAGCTCTGGACGGAATGCGTGTCCCACGATCCGGAGCACCGGACCTATAAGGAGCTGCTCCGCGACGAGCACCTCGACATCTGGTTGCTCTGCTGGTCGCGCGACCACGACACCGGCTTCCACGACCACGACCTCTCGGCCGGCGCCGTCGCGGTCGCCCATGGGAGCGTGCGCGAGGAGCGGCTGGTGCTGGGCCGCTCGGTGGACGAGCCGATCGGCCGGATCGCGAGCGCGGGCTCGCAGTTCTCCTTCGGCGCCTCCGACATCCACCGCGTCCTGCACGCGGGGGAGGGCCCGGCGGTGACGATCCACGCCTACTCGCCGCCGCTGACGCGGATGGGCAGCTACACGGTCGAGCCGACCGGGCAGCTGCGACGGCACGCGGTGTCCTACGAGGAGGAGCTATACGCTGCGGAGGCATGGCCGACGACGCCCGCCGCCCGATCCTGATCGCCTACGACGGCTCCGCCTGCGCCGACCTGGCGATCGACAAGGTGGCGGAGGAGTTCGGGCCGCGCAAGGTGATCGTGCTGGTCGTCTCCGAGGGGCTCGAACGGGTGCCGTTCTTCGGCACCGCCGGGGTGCCGGTCGAGCCGGAGACGATGGAGCTGCTCGCCGACGCGGCGCAGAAAGGCGCCGACGCGACCGCCGCGAAAGGCGCCGACCGGGCCCGTGGGCTCGGCCTCGAGCCGACGACCGCGGTCGCCGAAGGCGGGCCGATCTGGAGCGCGATCGTGGAAGCCGCCGACGAGTACGACGCGGCGGTGATCGCGCTCGGCTCGCGTGGCCTCTCCGGGGTCAAGCACGCGCTGCTCGGCAGCGTGTCCGGCGCCGTCGCCCACCACAGCCACCGCAGCGTCTTCATCGTCCACAGCGCCTAAAAGAGATCGCGCCTCGGCCGTTCCAGGGCGCCGAGCTCTTCCGCAGCGCTCGAGCCCGCCAGCAGCGCGGTCGTCCCTAGGCCCGGTTCCACGGACCGCGGTCGTCCCTAGGCCCGGTTCCACGGAGCGCGGTCGACCTTGGGTCCGGTATCCGGGCCAAAGCACGACCGCGCCTTCCGTGGCGGGCCGAAGCACGACCGCGCGCCGCTGGGCGCCGGTCACGGCGACCGCAGCGCGGGAGTTGGGCCGAGGACGGCCGCTTGCAAGGATTTGGCGGTGACCGACGACTCCCCCCATCGCAAGCGCATCGGCTTCCTCAGCTTCGGCCACTGGTCGAGCGCGCCCGGCTCGGAGACGACGACCGCGGGTGAGGCGTTGCGCCAGGCGGTCGAGCTGTCGGTCGCGGCGGAGGAGATCGGCATCGACGGGGCGTTCTTCCGCGTCCACCACTTCCAGCGCCAGTACGCCTCGCCGTTCCCGCTGCTGGCCGCGATCGGCACCGCCACCAGCCGGATCGAGATCGGCACCGGGGTGATCGACATGCGCTACGAGAACCCGCTCTACATGGCCGAGGACGCGGGCGCCGCCGACCTGCTCAGCCGCGGGCGCCTGCAGCTCGGGATCAGCCGCGGCTCGCCGGAGCCGGCCCTACGTGGCTACGAGGCCTTCGGCCACGTGCCGGCCGAGGGCGAGACCGACGCCGACATGGCCCGCCGCCATACCGAGCTCTTCCGCGCCGCGATCGCCGGCGCCCCGATCGTCGCGACCGATCCGGCGATGGGCGGGACCGGCGGGCGCCTGGCGATCCAGCCGCGCTCCGAGGGCCTGCCGGAGCGGATCTGGTGGGGCGCCGGGACCCGCGCGACCGCCGTCTGGACGGCAGAACAGGGGATGAACCTGATGAGCTCGACCCTGCTCACCGAGGACACCGGGGTGCCGTTCGACCAGCTGCAGGCCCAGCAGATCGAGATGTACCTGGAGGCCTGGCGCGAGGCGGGCTGGGAGCGGCGGCCGCGGATCTCGGTCAGTCGCAGCGTGCTGCCGATCGTCAGCGACCTCGATCACGCCTTCTTCGGCCGCGAGGTCGGCGGCGGCGACACCACCGGATACCTCGACGGTGGCATCGCCCGCTTCGGCAAGACCTACGCCGGCGAGCCCGACCGGATCGCCGCCGAGCTGGCCGAGGACGCCGCCGTGGCCCTCGCCGACACCGTGCTGGTGACGGTCCCGAACCAGCTCGGGGTCGCCTACAACGCCGAACTCCTGCGCAACATCGCCGGCCACGTCGCCCCGGCGATCGGCTGGAGCCCCGCAACCGCCGACGTGTGAAAGCCTGAGCGCTCGATGCCCGCCGAGCGCAACCTGCCCACCCCCGAGGCCGAGGAGATCGTCGGGCTCGCCCGCTCGGTGGCGCGCGAGCAGCTGGCGCCGCGCGCGGCGGGGGCCGAGGAGGACGCCGCCTTCCCCCGCGACGTCTTCCGGACGCTGGGGGAGCTCGGTTTCCTCGGCATGCCCTACCCGGAGGAGGTCGGCGGGGCAGGGCAGCCCTACGAGGTCTACCTGCAGGCGCTGGAGGAGATCTCGGCCGCCTGGGCAAGCGTCGGGGTCGGGCTCTCGGTGCACGTCATGTCCTGCTATCCGCTCGCCGGCTTCGGCACCGCCGAGCAGCGGGAGACCTGGCTGGGGGAGATGCTGGCCGGGGACCTGCTCGGCGGCTACTGCCTGTCGGAGGCCGACGCGGGCTCCGACCCGGCGGCGATGCGCACCCGGGCGGCGCCGACCGACGCTCCCGGCTGGAGCGTCAGCGGTGCCAAGGCCTGGGTCACCCACGGCGGCGAGGCCGACTTCTACACGCTCTTCGCCCGCACCTCCGAGGAGCGCTCGCGGGGGATCTCCTGCTTCCTCGTCCCTGGCGACGCGCCCGGCCTCAGCGCTGCCCCGCCGGAGCGCAAGATGGGCCTGACCGGCTCGACCACCGCCACGCTCGACTACGAGGGGGTCGAGCTGGCCGCCGACCGGCTGATCGGCGGCGAGGGCGCCGGCCTGCAGATCGCCCTGCAGGCGCTCGATTCCGGTCGGCTCGGGATCGCCGCGGTCGCCACCGGGCTCGCCCAGGGCTCGCTCGACCTCGCGGTCGAATACGCGAAGGAACGCGAAACCTTCGGCCGGCCGATCATCGAGCACCAGGGCCTCGGCTTCCTGCTCGCCGACATGGCCGCCGCGGTGGAGTCGGCGCGCGCGGTGACGCTGGAGGCGGCGCGCCGCCGCGACCGCGGGCTGCCGTTCTCCCGCCAGGCCTCGATCGCCAAGCTGGTGGCCACCGACGCGGCGATGAAGGTGACCACCGACGCGGTCCAGGTCCTCGGCGGCTTCGGCTACACCAAGGAGTTCCCGGTCGAGCGCCACATGCGCGAGGCGAAGGTGATGCAGATCTTCGAGGGCACCAACCAGATCCAGCGCCTGGTGATCGCCAGGCACCTCGCCCGTCAGGGCGGCTAGGAAAGAGGGGAAGGGAGCGATGCGGACAGAGGGTCAGGTCGCCGCCGTGTTCGGCGGGGCCTCGGGACTGGGGGAGGCGACCGCGCGGCGGCTCGCCGCGGGCGGCGCCAAGGTGCTGGTCGCCGATCTGAACCAGGAGCGCGGCGCCGCGGTGGCGCGGGAGATCGGCGGCGCCCACGTGATCGCCGACGTCGCCGACGCGGGCTCGGTCGAGGACGCGGTCGCCGCCGCCGGCGAGCTGGGCGACCTGCGGATCGCGGTCGACTGCGCCGGGATCGCCACCCCGACCAAGCTGATCCGCAAGGGCCGGCCGACGCCGCTGGAGGACTTCGCCAAGGTGCTCGCGGTCAACCTGCTCGGCACGATCAACGTGCTGCGCTGTGCCGCCGCGGCGATGGCCGATGCGGAGCCGGTCGCCGACGGCGACCGCGGCGTCTGCGTCGTCACCGCCTCGATCGCCGCCTTCGAGGGTCAGGTCGGCCAGGTCGCCTACGCCGCCTCGAAGGCGGGCGTCTCCGGGCTCACCCTGCCGGTCGCCCGCGAGCTCGCCGACAAGGCGGTGCGCGTCGTCGCGATCGCGCCCGGCCTCTTCGACACGCCCCTCCTCGCCGGCCTGCCCGGCCCGGCCCGGGAAGCGCTGGCGGGCTCGGTGCCCTACCCGCAGAGGCTCGGCGACCCGGCCGAGTTCGCGGCGCTGGTCGAGCACATCGTCGTCAACACGATGCTGAACGGCGAGACGATCCGGCTCGACGGGGCGCTGCGGATGGGCCCGGGCTGAGCGACGAGGGTTGGCGGGGCAGGGAGGCCCGCCGGCCCTTTCCCTACTTCGATTCGTTCAGCGCGATCGCCGCGCGCACCAGGTCCTTGAAGGCCGCGGCGTCGAGCTCGTCGCCCTCGCGGATGTCGATGGCCCTGCGGGCGTTGCCCTCGAGGCTGGCGTTGAAGAGGCCGGTGGGGTCGTCGAGGGAGGCGCCCTTGGCGAAGGTCAGCTTGATGTAGTTCTTGTAGCTCTCACCGGTGGTGATGATCCCGGCGTGCTCCCAGACCGGGGTGCCTTTCCATTTCCAGGTCTCCTCGACCTCGGGATCGGCCTCGTGGATCAGCTTGCGGACCTCGGCGAGCTTCTCGCCGCGCCAGTCGCCCAGCTCCGCGATGCGCTCGTCGATCTTCTGTGCGGGGGAGTCGTTCATCAGGTAATCGTGACACCTGCCGTCGAGGCGGAAGCGATCTGCTGGGTCCGAGCCGCGATCGGCTCACCCTACGTGTTTGAATAGTCGCCGGTGGGGGAGGGGCTGCTGATCTTCGATTGCGACGGGGTGCTGGTCGACAGCGACCGGATCTCGCTGCGCATCCAGGCCGAGTGGATCAGCGGGCTGGGGCTGCCGACGACCTACGAGGACTGCGTCCGCGATTTCCTCGGGCTGGGGATGCCGGCGACCTTGCGGCAGGTCGAAGAGCGGCTCGGCAGGCCGATCCCGGAAGGCTGGGAGGAGGAGCTCGAAGCGGCGGTCGAGGAGGCCTTCCGGCGCGAACTGGAGCCCGTTCCGGGGATCGTCGAGGCGCTCGATCGGATCACCATGACGACCTGCGTCGCCTCCAGCGGCAGCCACGAGAAGATGATGTTGACGCTGGGGCTGACCGGGCTCTACGAGCGCTTCGCCGGGCGGATCTTCTCCGCCGACGAAGTCGAGCGTGGGAAGCCCGATCCGGACCTGTTCTTCTTCGCCGCGGAACGGATGGGCGTCGTGCCGGAACGCTGCATCGTGGTCGAGGACAGCCCCTGGGGGGTCGCCGGCGCGGTCGCCGCCGGGATGTCGGTGCTCGGCTACGCCGCGGACACCGAGCCGCGGACCCTCGGCGGGCTCTTCGACGCCGGTGCGATCGTCTTCACCGAGATGGCCGAACTGCCGGGCTTGATCGCGGCCGCGACCTGATCCCTCCCAGCGTCGCCGCCGGTCTCTTGCCGCGACTAGCGCGGGGCGAAGCTGGCCAGGTCCTGGCCGTAGACCGGGCTGACCACCAGCTTCTGCAGGTCGATCCGGTCGGAGACGAAGGTGGTGAGCGGGAGCGAGCCGAACGGGGCCCATGGCGCCTGGCGCATCACCTCCCGGTCGAGTCGCGCATAGGCGGCTTCCTGCGCGGGTCCGAGCGGTTCGCGGTCGAGCTTGGCGATCTCCCGGTTGATCGCCGGATCGGAGAAGTGCGCGTAGTTGGAGTTGGCGGTGGGCGTGATGGTGGCCCCGGAAAGCTGCGGCGCGAAGTAGTCGTTCGGATGCGGATAGTCGATGTACCAGTTGGCGAAGCCGGTATCGAGGTTCGGGGTCGAGCCGTTGCCGATCACGGTGATGTAGTTCGCCGCGGAGACGGTCTTCAGCGTCGGGTGGAAGCCGAGTTCGCGCAGCACGCTTTCGTAGTACTCGCCCGCTTGTTTGTTCGGTTCGGCGTTGTAGGTCCAGACGGTGACGTCACGTTCCTTCGGGTCTGCTGCCGCGATCAGTTCCTTCGCCTTCCGCATGTCGTGCGGGTAGGGCTTGTAGGTGCGATGACCTGGCATGGCCACCGGCAGCACCTGCTGGGTCGGGCGCAGCTGGCCGCCGTAGATCCGCGTCAGCGCCGCCGGATCGATCGCGTAGTTGACCGCCCGCCGGACCCGGATGTCGTCGAAAGGCGGCTTGGTGACGTTCATCCAGAAGTAGTAGACGTCGATCTGCGGCGTGATCAGCAGCTGGGTGCCTTCGTAGCGGCTCTGCAGTTCGGCGAAGCGGTCCGACGGTGGCTGCTCCTCCATCCAGTCTTTGTGGCCGCGCTGGACTTCGTTCACCGCCGTCTCGGGGTTTTTGTTGACGGTGACGTCGATCGCGTCGAAGTGCCCGGAGGGGATCTGCGGCAGCAGCTTGGCGTTGGTCTTCGCCCACTCCGGGTTGCGGCGATAGGACCACGAGCTGCCCGGCTTCGCGGCGACGATCTCGTACGGCCCGGTGCCCGGCGGTGGGGTTTCGGAGAGGTCTTCGTGCTTGGTGCCGGCGGGCAGCGGCGCGGCGAAGAGCATCGCCAGCTCGTTGCTGAAGGTGCTGCGGGGCTGCACCAGGTGGATGACGATGCGGCCGGTCCTGTCGTCGGCTTCGATCCCCGGGATGCCACCCTTCTTCGTCTTCGAGAACCGTTCGGCGCCGACGATGTCGGTGAAGAACGGCGTCGCCGGCGAGGCCATCGCGATCACCCGTTCGATCGTCGCGCCGAAGTCGGAGGCGCGCACCAGGGTGCCGTCGGAGTAGCGCAGGCCCTTGCGCAGGACGAGCGTGTAGGTACGACCGCCGTCGGTGATCTTCGGCAGCGCCTTGGCCAGACCCGGGATCAGCTTGGTCCCGGCGGCGCCGTCGGCATGCACGTAGGTGAGCAGCGGCACGTAGGTCTCCCACATCGACGTCCAGCCTTCGAGCGTGTAGGAGAGCGACGGGTCGAGGTAGTCCGGGAAGCTGGCGAAGGTCGCCTGGAGGGTCGACGAGGACGTCGAGTCGGAGCCACCCGAGCCACCGCAGCCGGCGCCGGCCAAGGCCAGCGCCACCACGGCGACGAGTGCGACCGCTCCGGCCCGCGACCGTGCCGCGAACCCCCCTCCGGTCCTCGTGCCTACCCCCACCGGCCCATTCTGGCGTGCCTTCGCCCCAACTCCAAAAAACTCTTTGCGATGAGTGACATCGCTCACTCCTCGCGGCGGTCCCCGAGCCGGTGGGCGGCGCGCTGCTCGGCGACCCGCAGGAGGGCGGAGTCGTCCTCGCCCCCGTGGCCCGCGGCACGGAGCTGGCGGAACATCTGCTGGACCTCGGCGGTCAGGGGCAAGGGGGCGTCGACTTCGCCGCTCGCCGCGAGGGCGATCTCGAGATCCTTGTGGTGGAGGTCGACTTTGAAGCCGGGGGCGAAGTCGTGCTCGAGGAAGTTGTCGCGGCGCACCTCCATGATCCGGTTCGCCGCCATGCCGCCGCCGACCGCGTCGAGGATCGCCGCCGGGTCGACGCCGAGCTTCGAGCCCAGGACCAGCGCCTCGGCGAGGCCGGCGAAGATCACCGCCACCAGGACCTGGTTGCAGGCCTTGGCCACCTGCCCGGCGCCCGCGGCGCCGACGTGGGTCACACGTGAGCCGAGCACCTCGAAGACCGGCCGCGCCCGCTCGACGTCCTCGGCCTTCCCGCCGACCATGATCGAGAGGGTCCCCTCGCGCGCGCCGACGTCGCCGCCGGAGACCGGCGCGTCGAGGAACCCGACCCCGCGCGCGGCCGCCTCCGCGGCGAGCCGGCGTGCCAGCGCGGGGGAGACGGTGCTCATGTCGATCACCAGCGAGCCCGGCCGGGCGGCCGCGATCGCCCCGGAGGACCCGCCGAGCACCTCGCGCAGCGCCGCGTCGTCGCTGACGATCGAGATCACGATGTCGGCTTCGGCGGCCACCGCAGCCGGACTCTCGCCCGCGCGTGCGCCCGCCTCATCCAGCTCCCGCAGCGGCCCCGGGCTGCGGTTCCAGGCGATCACTTCCCGACCCGCGGCGAGCAGGTTGCCCGCCATCGGGGCGCCCATCACCCCGAGCCCGATGAAGCCGATCTTCGGGTCGCCCGCCATCTCGCCCAGGCTATGGCACCCTCGCGATCGGCGTGCTTGCCCAGAGCGCGACGATGGGCGGGATCAGCAGCGAGGCCAGCGCCGCCAGCTCGGCGGACCCTTCCACCGCGCTGAACCCGTCCAGGTGGGTCACGTGGAAGAGCAGGTGGGGGACCGAGACGGTGAGGAACCCGGCGCAGGCGGCGATGACCAGGTCACGCTGGAGCCGCCAGGCGGCGAGCCCGACGACGACGGCGAAGCCGATGTAGAGGCCGCCGACGTCGGTGATCAGGTGCCCGTTGTAGGGCGGCAGCTTGTCCACCCAATGGGCGAGGAAGGGGAAGTCGTCGTAGAAGGTGTGCGGGGCGGCGACGGCGACGAAGCCGATGAAGAGGCAGTAGCCGCAGAGCACCAGGAGCGCCCCGCGGGCGAGCTCCGGCCGCCTCATCGGCCCGGCTCCGCGATCCCGCGCAGCTTGTCCGGATTGCGGACGACGTCGATCGCGGCGATCCGGCCGGCGTCGATGGTCAGCGAGTAGACGTTGGTGGCGCCGCGCTCGCGGATGACCATGCCGGTGGATCCGTTGACGCGGGCGAAGCGGCCTTCGGGCTCGATGCCGTGGCGCGCGGCGGCGCGGGCGAAGCCCATCAGCGCGCGGACGATGCGGTCGGCACCGACCAGCGGCTTACCCGCGGCAGGCACCTTGCCGCCGCCGTCGGAGCGCATCACGGCGTCGGGGTCGAGCAGGGCGAGCAGCGCCTCGTGGTCGCCCTCCTGCCAGGCGACGGCGAAGGCGGCGACGATCTGCGCCTCTTCCTCGGCGCCCGCCGGGAAGCGCGGCTGACCGGCCTCGACGTGGGCGCGGGCGCGGGCGGCGAGCTGGCGCACCGCGGCGGGGGAGCGGCCGACCACGGCGGCGACCTTCTCGAAGGGGAGGTCGAAGACGTCGTGGAGGAGGAAGGCGGTGCGCTCGGCGGGGGAGAGCCGCTCGAGCACGACGAGGAGCGCGGTCGAGACCGACTCGTCGAGGGTCGGTTCGTCGCCGTCATCCTCGACCACCGGCTCCGGCAGCCACTCGCCGACGTAGCTCTCGCGGCGGGCGCGAGCGCTGCCGAGCGCGTCGAGCGCAAGCCGGCCGACCACGGTGGTGAGCCAGGCGCGCAGGTCGTCGATCTCGCCGCGGTCGACGCGACCGAGCCGCAGCCAGGCCTCCTGGACGATGTCCTCGGCTTCGGCGAGGCTGCCGAGCATCCCGTAGGCGACCCGGGTCAGCTGCGGGCGCAGCGCCTCGAATTCCTCTGCGAGGGCGTTACTCATGTCGAAGCCATTCCTCGAAGTCCTCTCCCGGGGTGGCCGCCGCCGGGTCGCAGAGCGCTCCCACCGCGAGGGCCTTGCCCATCCTCCCCCAGGAGGGGACGCGAAGGGGAAGGCGATGCTTGCCGCGTGCGTCGGCCCAGGCGCGGGAGAGCTCGGACAGGGTCTGGGCCTTCGGCCCGGCGATGTCGGGGAGCCGGCCGGCGGGACCGGTGAGCGCGGCGTCGGCGAGGCGGGCGGCGACCACGGTGGGGTCGATCGGCTGCACCTTGGCGGCGCCGGTCGGTCGGACGCCGAAGCGGGCGGCGACGGCGAAGGCCTGGTCGAGCAGCTGCGGGAACTGCGAGGCGCGCAGGATCGAGAAGGGGATCGACCCGGACTCGATCGCCTCCTCCTGGGCGAGCTTGGCGCGGTAGTACTTCATCGGCACCTGGTCGATGCCGATGATCGAGATCGCCACGTGGTGGCCGACGCCGGCGGCCGCCTCCGCCTCGAGCAGCCGGCGGGTGCCGGCGACGAGTACGTCCTCCGCTGCCTTGGTCGAGTTGGCGGCGTCGATCACGGTGTCGGCTCCGGCGAGGGTCGCGGGCAGGCCCTCGCCGGTGCTGAGGTCGACGCGGCGGTGCTCGGCGCCGTCCGGGACGTTCGTCCGGTTGCGGGAGAGGACGCGGACGCCGGCGCCGCGCGCGAGGAGCTCCCGCACGACGGGTGCCCCCAGCGTCCCCGTCCCGCCGACCACGGCGACCGTCTGCGTCATCGTCCCGTGCCCGCCGGCTCCGGTGCCTTGCCGAAGTCACCCGGCTGGTAATGGCCGGGCTCGGCCTGGGTCGTGATCTGCAGGCGGTTCCAGGCGTTGATCGCGGCGATCTTGCAGAGCAGCCCGCCGAGCTCGGCCTCGTCGAACACGGCCGCCGCCGCGTCCCAGACCGCGTCCGGGACGCCGCCCGGCTCGAGCCGCGTGACCGCCTCGGTCAGCGCCAGGGCGGCGCGCTCGCGGTCGCTGTAATCGGGGTTCTCGCGCCAGGCGTCGAGCAGGTAGAGCCGTGCCTCCTCCTCACCCGCGGCGCGTGCGTCCTTCCAGTGCATGTCGAGGCAGAAGGCGCAGCCGTTCATCTGCGACGCGCGCATCTCCACCAGGTGGGCGATGGTCGGGTCGAGGTCGACGGCGCCGAAGCGCTGCAGCGCGGCGACCTGGCGCGACGCGGTGCCGGCGATCTGCAGGCGGTCGGCTGGATATCCCTGGGACATGGCGTCTCCTCTCGTCGGGTTCTGGGAGATAGACGAGACGACCCCGGATTCGTGTGACATCGATCAGGTGCGCCGGGCACGCGGCACGACGAGGAGGCACTCGGCGTGGGCGAGGACGGTGCCGTCGGGGTCGAGCACCGCGGTCGCCGAGAGACCCTTGCGACCGGAGCGTTCGAGCGGCCGACCGACCACCACGTGTTCGACGCCTGTTCGAATCGGAGCGAGGATCTCGACCTGTTGACGAGCGAGGTAGGCGACGGTCATGTCGTCGCCATGGAGGGCGAAGAAGCCGGGGCAATCGAGCGCCGCCCAGACGAACTCGGGCAGGACCGCGCCCTCTCGATCGGCGGTCCAGGCGGGCGGCGTCCAGGGCGAGGCGACCAGGTCGGTGCCCTCGATCGGGCCGGTGAAGATGTCGAAGCCGTCGTCGCGCGAACGGCCGCAGACGAAGCAGTGACCGAATTCCCCATCCGGCTGAGCGGAGTACTTCTCGCGCCCGGCGCGCGCCTCCTCGAGACCGGGCAAAGGCCCATCCCAAGCCAAAAGCGGAGGTACGGGGACGGCTTCGGCGATCAGCTCGCCGGCCGCGAAAGCGCAGACCCTGCCGTCCTCTTCCTGGCGCAAAGCAAGCGTTTGATCGAGAGGCACCGGCCGCCGCAGCGACACTGCCGCGGGTCCCTCCGTAAACGAAGCAATCACTCCACATGAGTAGCCGCCGTTGCCGCTGGAGGGCGGTCCGTTGAAGCGGGAGGGGACGGTGACGGTCGACATCGGCGCACGATCTTACGCGGGCGCTCAGCTCCAAATTGGCTCGGGGAGCCACATACCGCCGGTCGAGAGGGTACGGTGCGCACGCCCCCGGAGACTCCAAGGAGCGAGGAATGCCAAAACAGACCAAAGCGACCCGGAAAACCGCAGCGAAAAAAGCTGCGGCGACCCGGGCAAAAAAACCCGCAAAAGCGAGCGCGAAAAAAGCCAAAAAACCGGCTAAAGCGAGCGCGAAAAAAGCCGTCAAAAAACCGGCGAAAAAAGCGGCGAAAGCCGTGAAAAAAGCAACGAAAAAAGTCGCCAAAAAAGCGACTAAAGCTGCGGCGAAAACCAAAGCCAAAGCGAAACCGAAAGCGAAAGCGAAACCGAAAGCGAAAGCTAAATCGGCGAAAACCAAAACGGCCAAAAAATCCGCTGCGAAAAAAGCCGCCAGAAAACCGGCGAAAAAAGCAGCGAAAAAACGCGCTAGAAAATAGGGCGCTCCGCCAGGGAGGCGCTCTCGCTCCAGGCAGGATGACCCCGCCCCCGCGCCGCGTCAGCTGAGCGCGGGGGCGCGGCCATCTTCGAGTCGGGAGCGCTCCTCCATCCGCGCGGCGTTGGCTTTCGCCCTACGCCGCCCCCAGGCGCCGGTGGTCACGCCACCGACGCCGAGCATGGTGAGGCCGCAGAAGGCGATGATCGCCCAGCTCACCCTCGACGCCGACGTGAACGCGGGGCCGGCGGCGATGTGGGTGAGGTGGCTGGCGATCACCGATCCGATGATCGCCACACCGAGTGCCGAGCCGAGCTGCCGCGTCGTCGAGGCGACCGCGGCGGCGACGCCGGCCTGCTCACGCGGCATCCCCGACACCGCGGTGTTGGTGATCGCCGCGTTGGCCCAGCCGAGCCCGGTGCCGAGCAGGGCGAAGGCGATGAACAGTCGGGCGTTGCTCGGTTCGCCGGTGGGCAGCGCGGCGACCAGCCCGGCGGCGAGCACGCCGATGCCGCCGATGATCAGCGAGGGCCGCGGGCCCCGCCGGCCGATCAGTTTTCCCGACAGCGGCGAGAAGACCATCATCAGCGCCGCCATCGGTAAGAGCGCGACGCCGGCGTGGAGGGGCGAGAAGCCGCGGACGTCCTGCAGGTAGAGGGTATTGAGGAAGAGGAAGCCGCCCAAGGAGACGAAGGCGCAGACCGAGACGACCGCGGCGCCGCTGAACGGCGGCGAGCGGAAGAAGCGCAGGTCGATCAGCGGCTCGGGGTGGCGGGCCTCCCAGAAGACGAGCGCCCCACCGCAGGCGAGAGCCCCGGCGAAGCAGGCGATGATCAGGTCCGAGCCCCAGCCGTGGTTCGGCGCCTCGATGATCCCGAAGACGAGCAGGCCGAGGGTGAGGATCATCAGCAGCTGACCGAGCGGGTCGATCTTGCGCGGGTGCGGCGCCTTCGATTCGGGGACGAACTTATGGGTGAGGATGATCGCCGCGATCCCGACCGGGATGTTGACCCAGAAGACCGAGCGCCAGTCGATCGCCTCCACCAGGATGCCGCCGACCAGCGGGCCGCCGGCGATGCTGACGCCGGCGACGCCGCCCCACCAGCCGATCGCCCGGGCACGCTCGCGCGGCTCGGTGTAGACGTTGGTGACGATCGACATCGCGACCGGGTTCAGCATCGCCCCGCCGACCGCCTGGACCATGCGGAAGGCGATCAGCCAGCCGAGCCCGGGGGCGACCGAACAGAGCGCCGAGCCGATCGTGAAGGTGAGCAGGCCGACCTGGAACGTGCGCCGCCGGCCGAGCCGGTCGCCCGTCGACCCGGCCAGCATCAGCAGGCAGGCGATCACCAGCGTGTAGGCGTCGATCGTCCACTGGGCGCCGGAGACCGAGGCGTCGAATTCCTTCTGGATCGAGGGCAGGGCGACGTTCAGGATCGTCACGTCGAGGCCGACGATCAGCATGCTCATGCAGCAGATCGCCAGCACCAGCTCGCGTCGCACGTGTCCAGAATTCGACATCGATTTCAGTCTTTCAGGGCGCCACCTTTAGGCTGGGTGGGTGGCCACCGCCGACCTCACCGTGATCGGGCTCGGGCGCCCTGACCCGAGCGCCGGCGCCTACATCGCGGCGATCCAGCGCAAGCTCGCCGAGCAGGACAAAGTCGGCTACCGGATGCACGCGATGGGCACCTCGCTGGAAGGCTCGACCGCGGACATCCTCGCCCTCGTCGGCGAGCTCCACGCGGTGCCGTTCGACCAGGGACTGCCGCGCGTCTACACGGTGTTGAAGTTGGACGAGCGCCGCGACCGACCCGAGCAGACCCTCGACGACAAGGTCGAGTCGGTGGAACGGCATCTGGCCGAGGGCGGCGCGTCGTGAGCGCGGGCGGCGCCGGGGTGCGACGCGCGGCGGTGCTCGGCGGGGTGACCGGCGCGCGCACCTTCCTCGCCCCGGCGGCACTGGCGCTGCGCGGGCGACTCGGTAAGGCGGCGAAGTTCGTCCTGCCGGTGCTCGCGGCGGGCGAGCTCGTCGGCGACAAGCTGCCGATGGCCCCGCCGCGGACCGAAGGCCCCGGGCTTGTCGGCCGGGTCGTCACCGGGGCGATCTCCGGTCGGGTCAGTGGCGGCGCGCGCGGCGCCCGGGTCGGCGCCGCCTTCGCCCTGGCGGCGACCTATCCCTTACAGGCGCTCCGCGCCCAGATCGTCAAGCGGACGCCGCTCCCCGACATCGCCTGGGCCGTCCCCGAAGACCTGATCGCCGCCGCCCTGGCCGCCACCGCCTCCCCCGAGCCCCGCCCCGACCCCGGTGTTGATGGGCCGAAAACTTGCCATATAGGCAAGTTTTCGGCCCATCAACATGGAGGTCGGCCCGGTTTTGTGTCGGCGGCGGGGGTCGGGGTGGCTGCCGGGGTGGTGGGGACGGCGGCGATGACGTCGGCGCAGGTGTGGCTCTACGGCCTCACGGGCGGGCAGGCGTCTGAAGCGCCGGGGAAGGTGGGGGAGCGGATGCTCGGCGTCAAGGTGCGCAAGGAGCAGCGGCCGGCGCTGAATACCGCGATGCACGTTCTCTACGGCTCGAGTTGGGGGAAGGTCTTCGGGTTGGCGCTGGGACGTGGCGAGCGGGCGCCGGGGCCGGCGCAAGGCTTCGCGTTCGGCGCCGGCGTCTGGGGAGTGAGCCTGGCGATGCTGCCGGCGCTCGGGCTCGCCGAGGCCCCGTGGAAGCAATCACCTGCCGCGCTGGCCCAAGACCTCGGCTTCCACCTGATCTACGGTGCCGCCACCGCGGCGGCGTACGAGGCCTTTACCGCGTAGGGACGCGGCCATCTCGGAGGTTGCCCGGGCAGACTGAGGCCGCCTCCGAGATGACCGGGTCCGTGGGGGAGGTGAGGGTCCGAGAAGGTGCTGGACGGAGCAACGCCCCACAGCGCCGATCCGGAGCCGACCGCGGTCGCGGGATCAGCTGGTGCGCGGGTCGCCGTCGCGGCCGACCACGGTCCAGATCGCGATCATCGGCTCGGAGTCGCTGAGGTTCCAGATCCGGTGGGGAATGCGGGATTCGAAGGCGATCGAGTCGCCGGCATTCAACTCGAAGTGATCCTCGCCGACCGTCGCCCCGCAGCGGCCCTCGAGCACGATCCCGTACTCCGAACCCGAATGGGTCATCAGCTCATCGGCCGGGGCCGACTCGCCGCCCACCGGATAGCTGCAGTAGAGGAACTCGACGCCCGGGTCGTGGGAGGCGGTGAGCCGTTCCCAGCGCACTCCGGTGGCCAGGGTCAGGCTGAGGCGGTTGTCGGCGCGCAGCACCGGGCCCTCGCTCGGCGCCTGCCAGTGGCTGGACGGGCTGCGCTCGTCGCCGGGGTCCGTCGGCGGAGTGCGCTCCGAGGCGGCTGCCACGGCGGCAGCCCCGCGCGGCTGGTCGAAGAAGAGCTCGTCGAGGGAGACCCCCAGCTCGGAGACGATCGCGTAGAGGGTCGCCACCGAAGGCGTCGCCTTGCCGTGCTCGATCTGCGAGATCAGGCTGGGGGAGACGCCGACCTTGCGGGCCAACGCCCGCAGGCTCATCCCCGCCTCCTGCCGGTGTTGGCGCAGACCCTCGCCGACCGGCTCGGCCAGCTGCTGCCGACTCCCGTTGGAGCGCCCACCCGTGTCCGGCGCCGACTCCGATTTTCCGGTCTTCGTCGCCATACGTTCGCGAAGTTACTAGACGCCGCGGAGCGTCATCACGGTTCCCATCCGTCCCTCCCTAATCTGAGGCCATGCTGCTCTACGACTCCGCCATCTCGGGCAACTGCTACAAGGTCCGCCTGCTCTTCGCGCTGCTCGGGATCGAGTACGAGCGGCGGGAGGTCGACGTCATCGACCGCTCGGGGCGGGCGGAGCTGCTGGGGGACCTGAATCCGGGGCTGCGGGTGCCCACGCTGGTGCTCGACGACGGCCGGCCGCTGGCCGAGTCGGACGCGATCCTCGTCTACTTCGGCGAGGGAACCGAGTACCTGCCGGAGGACCGCTACGAACGGGCGCAGGTGCTGCAGTGGATGTTCTTCGAGCAGTACAGCCACGAGCCGAACATCGCCGTGTTGCGCTTCTGGACGCACGCCGGGATCAAGCCGGAGCCGCGCGAGGCGTTGGCCAAGTTCAACGGCGGACTGATGGCACTGGAGGCGATGGACCGACACCTCTCGGGGCGCGAGTTCTTCGTCGGCGCCGTCCCCACGGTCGCCGACCTCGCCCTCTACGCCTACACCCACGTCGCCCCCGAGGGCGGCTTCGAGTTGGACCGCTATCCGGCGATCGGTGCATGGTTGGCGCGCGTTTCGTCGCTGCCGGGCTACATCTCGATCGACGACTGAGAGCAAGATCCCGGGTTTTGCGGATTCGCCTCCAGGCACCCCCTTGCACGTCGCCGGGGGACCGGTAATTTGCCCCTTGCGACCGGGCGAGACCGGCGCCCCGCGAAAGCCAGGCGGGGAGGCAGGTCTCACAGGCGACGCAACCGAGCTTCTGAGCGCGAAGGCTACGCGCATGGCAGGCGACGAGCGTCCCCCCGGTCGTTTTTCGTGGTTGCGCTCGACCCCGCGAACCGCCCTATACATCCTGTCCAGGATCGGTTACAAGTTGTTTATCGATCCGTGCCCTTCGGGTAGGCCTCTTCAAGACAGGATCCGATCGTCCGCACGCTTCTCCGGAGCCTCTGGGCGGGCCGTCGGAACGGGAATTCGCGCCCCCTCCAAAGGCGCTGTAGGAAACGGAGAAGCAATGAGCGCAGTTGTCAGCGAGCCCCATCGGGGGCAGTCGGAGAAGGAACTTTGGCGGCGGGTCACCGAGGAGCGTGACCAGGCGGCGCGAGCCCGGCTGGTCGAGCTCTACATGCCGCTGGCGAGGCGGATGGCGGCCCGCTACGCGGGCGTCTCGGAGCCCTACGACGACCTGCTGCAGGTGGCGAGCCTCGGCCTTCTGAACGCGATCGACCGGTTCGACGCGAGTCGCGGCATCCCCTTCGCCGGTTTCGCCAAGCCGACCATCCTCGGCGAGTTGAAACGGTACTTCCGCGACAAGGTCTGGACGGTGCGGGTGCCGCGCTCGGTCCACGACCGCATGGGCCGGGTCGAACAGGCGACCGAGAAGCTCACCCTGGAGCTTCGCCGGCCGCCCTCGGCGCAGGAGCTGGCCGAGCACCTCGCGATCGAGGTCGGCGACGTGCTCGAAATCCTCGAGGCGCAGCACAACCGCCGGCCGCTCTCGCTCGACGCGCCGCCGGTCGGCGAGGACCCGGAGGATGCCTCCGGCGCCGAGTGGGTCGGTCGCCCCGACGGCAACTTCGACCTCGTCGACGACCGCCTGGCGATGGAGTCGGTGCTGCCGAGCCTGGGTGAACGCGAACGTGAGGTGCTGCGGCTGCGCTTCGTCGAGGAACTGCCGCAGACCGAGATCGCGGCGCGGGTCGGGTGCTCGCAGATGCACATCTCGCGGCTCCTGCGGCGCTCGCTCGACCAGTTGCGCGAGGAGGCCGAACGGGACCCGCGGATGGGCAAGGCCGCGGCGGCCTGACCGATTGGCGTCAGCCGCCGCCTTCGGCCGCCGCCGCGATCCGCAGCACCACGTCCTCGGCGTGCGGGCGGCCGATCACCTGCAGGCCGACCGGCAGCCCCTCGCGCAATCCGATCGGGACCGAGACGGCCGGGCCGTCCAGTTGGCTGAATGCCATCGCGCAGGAGAGCAGGGCGGCGCGGGTCGGGCGACGCTCGCCGCGGACGGTGATCTCTTCCTCGGCGATCCGCGGCGCCAGCACCGGCGAGGCCGGGGCGATCACCGCGTCGAGACCCCTGATCGCGGCGGCGAAGGAGCGGCTGAAGAGTCGACGGTGGCGCTGGGCCCGTAGGTACACCTCGGCACCGAGGCTGTAGCCGGGCTCGATCCGTGCCCGCACCTCGGGCGCGTAGCGGTCGCGCTGCCGGGCGAACCACGGGGCGTGGGCGGCGGCGACCTCGCAGGCCTGGACGATCCGGTGGATCGCGGTGGCGCGGCCGGCGAGATCCGGCAGGGCCACGTCGACGACCCCGGCACCTTGCGCACGCAGGTGGTCGACGGTCGCGCCGATCGCCTCCGCCACCGGCTCCTCGGCGAGGGCGAGCAGCTCGGTCGCCAATCCGATCCGCACGCCCGTCACCTCGGGCCTCGGGATCGGGCGCTCGCGGCCTGCCATCGCGTCGAGGACGAGCGACGCGGTGCCGACATCGGGGGCCAGCGGTCCGACCGCGTCGAGGCTCCAGGCCAGCGGCACCACGCCCTCGGCGGGGACGAGGCCGCGGGTGGGGCGGATGCCGACCACGCCGCAGAGGGCGGCGGGGACGCGGATCGAGCCGCTGGTGTCGGTGCCGATCGCCGCCTCGGCCATCCCGCTCGCCACCGCGGCGGCCGGGCCGGAGCTGGAGCCGCCGCTGAGGCGGTCTGGATCGTGTGGGTTGCGGCAGTCGCCCTTGTGCGGGTTGCGGCCGTCGATCCCGCAGGCGAACTCGTTGGTGTTGCCCTTGCCGATCACGATCGCCCCCGCGGCGCGCAGCCGCGCGACGACGACGGCGTCGGCATCGGGGTGGCGGATCCAATCCTTGCCGCCCGCCGTGGTCGGCATCCCGGCGACGTCGATGATGTCCTTGACGCAGATCGGCATCCCGGCGAGGGGGCCGGCCCGCTGCTCGGCGGCCGCGGTGGCGCGCGCTCCTTCCGGGTCGAGGTGCAGGTAGGCGTTGATGGTCGGGTCGAGGCGCTCGGCCGCGGCGATGGCGGCCTCGACCCGCTCGGTTGTCGATGCCACCGCGCTCACTCCCAGTCCTGCGGCCCGGCGACCGGCGGCACGCCTTCGACCTCGTCGGCAGGCAGCGCCGCGGCCAGCGCCTCGAGCTCGGCCAGCTCAGCGGCGACCAGGGGGTCGGCGTCGTCGGGGCGTCCCGTCATCGGCCAAGGCTAGCCCCCCGGTGGGTTCGCAGAAATCCCCGGACAGCGGGGGGAACTGCGAACGCACCGCGCGCTTTGGCCCGGTTGGGGTAGACACTCGGCGGTGTCCGCGGCGTTCCAGCAATCCTGGCCCCCTTTCGTCCTGATCGCCGGACTGCTCCTGATCGGGCTGGTCGCCAATCGCGACGGCCTCTTCGCCTGGGGCGGCGCACGGCTGGAGGCGCTGCCCGGCGGCGGTCTGGCGTTGCTCGGCGCGGCGCTGCTGCTCGACGCGGTGGTGACCGCGGTCCTCAACCTCGACACCGCCGTCGTCTTCCTCACCCCGGTGCTGGTCATCGCCGCGCGCCGGCGCCAGGTCGGGGTCGAGCCCTTCCTCTACGGCTGTGTCTTGATGGCCAACGCGTCCTCGCTCTTCCTGCCCGGCTCGAACCTCACCAACCTGCTGGTGCTTGACGCCCACGGCGGCGGCTCCGGCGCGAGTTTCGCCGCGAAGATGTTCCCGATCGCGATCACCGCGGCGCTCGTCACCGCGGTCGGCATCGCCGTCCTCTTCCGGCGCGCCCTGGCGCCACCCACGCGTTCGCACTTTTGGCCGGATAGCGAGGCGAAGCGCGAACTCACCTCCGGGGGCGCCGGCTCGAGGGCGCCGTCGCTCCTGCTCGGTCCTGGCCTCGCCGCCACCGTCGCCGCGGTGATCCTCGTCCTCGTGCTTCGCCAGCCGGCGCTCGTGGTGCTCGCGGTAGGCCTCCTCGCCACCGCGGTCGAGCTGCTCCGCGACCGCATCGCCCTCGCCGACGTCTGGCGTGTCGTCGGCCCCGTGAGCCTCGCCGCCGCCTTCGCCGTCACCGTCGCCCTCGGCACCCTCGCCCGCCACTGGGACGGCCCGGCCGAACTGATCGGCGACGCGAACGGCCCGGAGACCGCACTCCTGGCGGCGCTCTCGTCCGTCTTCCTCAACAACCTTCCCTCGGCGGCGCTCTACTCGGCCCACGCCGTCGACCACTCGCGCATGCTGCTGCTCGGCCTCAATGTGGGGCCCAACCTGGCGGTCACCGGGGCGCTCTCGGCGCTGCTCTGGTTCCGCGCCGCCCGCGAGGTGGACGCGCGGCCCTCGCTGCTCGAGTTCTCCCGCCGCGGGGTGCCCCTGGCCCTGGTTGCGATGGCCGCCGCGATCGTGGTAGGGATGTTGACTTGAGCGGTCGGGAAGGGGCGCCCCGACGACGGCTGCGCGCTAATCTACTTAAACCTGATCAGAATTTAGGAAGAGGAGACAAGAATGGCTCTGAGACTGGGCGACGAAGCCCCCAACTTCGAGGCTGACACCACCGAGGGACACATCAACTTCCACGACTGGCTGGGCGATTCCTGGGGCGTGCTGTTCTCGCACCCGAAGGCGTTCACGCCGGTCTGCACGACCGAGCTCGGCTACATGGCCTCGATCGAGCCCGAGTTCGCCAAGCGCAACACGAAGATCATCGGCCTCTCGGTCGACCCGTTGGAGAGCAACGAGGGCTGGGCGAAAGACATCGAGGAGACCCAGGGCACGGCGCCGAACTACCCGCTGATCTCCGATGCCGACTTCTCGATCTCGAAGGCCTACGGGATGCTCCCGGCCGACGTCTCCGGTGACGCCTCCGACCGCACTCCTGCCGACAACCAGACGGTTCGCAACGTCTTCGTCATCGGCCCCGACAAGAAAGTGAAACTGATCCTCGTCTACCCGATGACCACCGGGCGCAACTTCGACGAG
>Ga0134125_10000756_pt1 | contig 42402 bp, 40 predicted proteins | sample KB31751_FD_96464 | JGI IMG/M metagenome (GOLD analysis project Ga0134125, IMG submission 96464) | Terrestrial soil microbial communities with excess Nitrogen fertilizer from Kellogg Biological Station, Michigan, USA - KB3-175-1 | ecosystem: Environmental > Terrestrial > Soil > Unclassified ...
GGCCTGAACGGTCTCAAGGGGACCGCGGGGACGGTCGCCACCCGGGAGGAGCCGCCATCCCCCTTTCAGGAGGCCGGCCTTGTCGGTCGATCGCTCGAACGGGACAGTACAGAAGGGGACGAAGGCGGAGGCCAGGCCAGCCAGCCCACGGCCCGGACTCCACCGCTGGTTCACCCAGACAAAGCACGTCACCACGCAGTAGCCCAGGAACACGAGACCGTGGATTCCACCGAACACGGGGACGAAGGCCTCGCTGACGCGGCCGTACTTCAGGGCCATGCCCAACAGCAGCAGTCCCCAGGTGAACATCTCGGCAGTGGCCAGGAAGCCATAGAGCCGCTTGGGGCTCAGGCGGACGGTCGTCCGGGGGGCGGAGGTGGAGGGCATGATGTCCTTTCATCGAGGACCGGCACGTCGTGGCCGGCGGTTGCTGGTGGAGGGTGTGCTAGCCTCTCGGCGGGAGCAGCCCGTTCCCACCGGACGAGGGAGCCGTACCCGGCGAGCGACAAGACGGCCACCGAAGGGAATCGGTGATTTGCCATGGCATGGATCGTGCTCATTGTCTCGGGGCTGTTCGAGGCGGTCTGGGCCATCGCCCTCGGCAAGACGGAGGGGTTTTCCCGGCTCGTGCCGTCCGTCGTCTTCGGCGCCGGGCTCGTCATCAGCATGGCTGGTTTGGCATATGCCATGAAGGACATATCCACGGGGACGGCCTACGCGGTCTGGGTCGGCATCGGGGCTTCGATGACGATCATCTACGGCATGGCGGTGGATGGCGAGAGCATCAGCTGGGCCAAGGTCCTGTTGTTGACGGCTCTGGTCGGCTGCATCGTCGGCCTGAAGTTCGTCGAATAGACCCAGCGGTCAGCGCCACCGGGTGGTCATGAAGAACCCGACCATGGCGATGCCGAAACCGACGACGATGTTCCATCCGCCTGCGGCGATGATCGGCAGGACCCCCTGGGAGATGTAGTAGGTGATGATCCAGAGCAGTCCCAGGATCATCAAGCCGAACATGACGGGCTTGTACCAGGCCGGCAGCGGCTTGGCATCACCGTACTTGTTGGCGGCTTCCGACACCCTGCGGGCCTTGCGGCGGGTCCTCGACTCGGGCACTGCTTCTCCTGACCTTGTGCGGGTCAAACATGTCTGCTGCCGGACCCGGGCGATACTCTCGTGCGTGGGGGCAGGCTTCCTCGTGCCCGCGGTACCCACCGTCCCGTCATTCTACCGGTACCCGTCTGTTGGCCCCTGCGTAGCGGGGACCAAGCCGCGCGACCGGCGCGCACCCGGGCTTCCGCCATCGTCGGCGGGATCGGGGAGGTCCCGCCGTCGTCCTGCGTTTTCACCCGGCCACCATCCACTCCGCAAAGGAGAACCCCCGCGTGTACGCCTGCCTGTTCGGCAAGCTACCCAGCCACTGGTCGGTCCGGCTTCTGATTTCTGCAATGCTGGTCGCGCTCGTCATACTGGTCCTGATGGAATACGTGTTCCCCTGGGCCAGTCAGTTCAGCCCGCGGGCCGAGTCAACGATTGGTCTGGTGCAGTGACAATGCCCGCCCCCACGCGGATCCTGGTGATCGACAACTACGACAGCTTCGTCTACACGCTGGTCGGCTACCTGCGCGAACTCGGCGCGGAGACGACCGTGGTGCGCAACGACGACGTGACCCTCGAGGAGGCCATCGAGTTGGCGGCCGCCCGCGACGGCGTCCTCGTTTCCCCCGGCCCGGGTACCCCCGGCGAATCGGGCGTCTGCATCGACCTGATCCGCTGGTGCGGCGAACACGGCAAGCCGATGCTCGGGGTGTGCCTGGGGCACCAGGCGCTGGCCGAGGCATACGGCGGGGTCGTCACCCACGCCGAGGAGCTGATGCACGGCAAGACCTCGCTGGTGCACCACGGATCGCACCCGCTCTTCCACGACATCAGCAACCCGTTCACGGCGACCCGCTACCACTCGTTGGCCGCCGTCCGGTCCTCGATCCCCGACGACCTGGAGGTCATCGCCGAGACCGACGGCGGGGTTGTCATGGGCCTGGCCCACCGCGAGGCACCCCTCTGGGGCGTGCAGTTCCACCCGGAGTCGGTCCTCACCGAGGCCGGGTACCACATGCTGGGCAACTGGCTCGAGTCCTTGGGCCTCTCCGGGGCGGCAGCCCGGGCCGCGACGCTGAGCCCGCTGATCAGCGAATAGGGACCGACTCCGGCCCCGCTTCCGACGCCCGGGATGTCGCGGCACCGGATTTGCCCCTACTTGGAGGGCTTGCCCGGATCCGTGGGCTTGCCGCGGCCGTTGCCGTTGCCGTTTCCGCGTCCCTTCCCCTGGCCCGGCTTCGTCGACGTGGCCGGGGCGGATTCCGTGGCGCCACCGGACGGCGTCGTGGAGCCGGAGGACTCCTGCGAGGGGGATGGCGTTTCGGAGGGTTCTTCCGGTGGCTTGGCCGCCACGGTGATGGTCACCGTTCCGCCCTGCTCGACGTCTTGGCCCGCTTCGGGGACCTGGTTGGTGATGGTTCCGGGATCGAGGACGGTATTCGGCTTCTCCACCACCTCCAGCTGAAGGCCGACGGCCGGGTCCGACAGGACCTTGCGGGCCTTCTCCTCGTCGAGGTCCATCAGCGACGGGACGGTGACCTTCCCGGTCGACAGCGTCAACTCGACCTCGCTGCCGGCTTTGACCTTCTCCCCCAGCTGCGGATTCGTGCCGATCAGGCTGCCGAGGTCCACGGAGGCCGAGTTCTCGCGCTTGACGTCGTTGGAGACCATCAGCCCCAGGCCGTCCAGGGTGCTGCGCACGGTCGCCTCGGACTGCCCGGCCAGGTCCTTGGGCAGGGTCACCTGCTCCGGTCCCTTCGAGACCAGCAGGTGGATCTCGGACTGCTGCCGGGCCTCTGCGCCGGCCGCCGGACGGGTCCCCACGACGGAACCGGACTCGACCTTGTCGTCGTACACCTCCTCGGTGATGGGGATCAGGTTGGAGGCGTAGATCTGGTTCTGCGCCGCGGTCAGTGACAGGTTGGCGACGTCGGGGACGGTGACGGTGGCATTGCGCTGCTGTTCCTGCTGGCTCCAATTCCAGAACAACCACGCCCCGGCCGCCAGCACGACCACCGCGAGGATCGCGAACACGGTGATCCACGCATGCCGCCGCGAGGTGCGGTAGCGCTCCGCGTCCTCGTCGGTGTGCCGGCGGTCGGAGCTGAATAGAGCGGCGTCGGCCTCGCTGTCCCGCCCGTATCCTCCTCCGTCGAAGGAGGGCTGCCGGCCCGTGGGGGCGTCGGCGGCAGCGGTGGCGGCCATCGCCACCGTGGCCGGCACGGCTTCGTCGTCCTCCGGGGTGCCGGCGCCGTCCTCCGCTGGCGAGGACGACGCCGGGGCATCGGTGGCCAGGGCGCGCGTTGGGTGGTCGGTGGCCACCATGGCCTGCGTCGACAGCGGCATGACGGCCAGGGCCTCGGTCGCGTCGCCGCGGTCCTGCGGCACCGGGCGGTCCTCCACGGTGGCCTCGAGCGCCGCGGCGAAGGCACCGGCGTCTTGGTAGCGGTCCTCGCGGTCCTTGGCCAGGGCCGTGGCGATGACCTCGTCGACCTTTGGGCCGATTTCCGAGTTGAGGTCGCTGGGCGCGGCGGCTTCCTCGCTGACATGCTGGTAGGCGACCGAGACGGGGCTGTCGCCGGTGAAGGGCGGACGGCCGGTCAGCAGCTCGTAGAGCAGGCAGCCTGCCGAATACAGGTCGCTGCGTGCGTCGACGGTTTCACCGCGGGCCTGTTCCGGCGAGAAGTAGTGGGCCGTGCCGACGACCGCCTGGGTCTGGGTCATCGTCGCCGCCGAATCGGCGAGAGCGCGGGCGATGCCGAAGTCCATGACCTTCACGTGGTCATCGGTGGTGACCATGACGTTGGAGGGCTTGATGTCCCGGTGGACGATGCCCTTGCGGTGGCTGTACTGCAGGGCGGCCAGGACGCCGAGTGTGTAGCGGATGGAGGAGTCGGCCGTGAGCTCGCCGGCCTTGAGGAGGTCGCGCAACGTCCTGCCCTGCACGTACTCCATGACGATGTAGGGGACCTTCACGTCGTGCGCGGCCGCGCCGTCGGCCTCTTCCTCGCCGGTGTCGTACACGGCCACGATTGAGGGATGGTTCAGGCCGGCGACGGCCTGGGCCTCACGTCGGAAACGTGTCTGGAAGACCGGATCGCGCGCCAGGTCCCGCCGCAACAGCTTGATGGCGACCTCGCGTCCGAGCCGGATGTCCCGGGCATGGTAGACGTCCGCCATGCCGCCACGGCCAATGAGGTCGCCGACGTCGTAGCGCGAGTTCAGGATTCGGGATTCAGCCACGGGTTACCTCTGAGCACCCTAGGGGGTGGACGTTCCGGGATCGGTGGTGGGCCCGGCCGCATCCGGGGTGTCGCTGCCGCTGGCATCCGCGCCGCCCTGGGCTCCCGCGGAGGAGGAAGCGGACGAGGACGGCGCGGCGCTGGTGGTGCTGGCCGCGCTGGAGGAAGGCGTGGTGGGCGGCGGCGTCGAGGTCGGCGAGGGCGCCACGGCGTAGGTCAGGCGGACGACGTCGCCGACCTTGAGTGTTCCGGTCGGCTCGACCCGGATGACGGTGTTCTCGGGCTGGTCGCTCTCCACACCTTCGACCGAGACCTTCAGCCCCTTGGCGCGCAGCTCGTCCCGTGCCTCCTCGAGCTGTCGGCCCAGGTAGGCGTTCTGGTTGACCTCCACCGTCTCCGGCGAGGACGGCGCAGTGCTGGACCGCTCGCGGGTGGAGCTCGAATCCGTGCTGGACGCTGGGGACGAGGTTTCGGAGGACGGCGAGGAGGAGGCGGAACTGGACGGCGGGGACGAGATCGACGACGACCCAGTCGGCGCGTTGTCCGCGGCGTCGTCACCGGTGAACATCGGGATCAGCCAGGCGGCGAGCAGGCCCAGCAGGACCAGGATGAGCAAGATGATCAACGGCCACTTCCAGGGGCTGCCCTCCTGCTGCGGGGGCCTTTCGCCACCCCCGGCGCCGGAACCGCGGGCGGGGGATGTGGAGGAATCGTCGTCTGGGTCCCAATCGCGGCTTGCCCCGAGGACGGAATTGAAGTCGTCGTCGCGCCCGGCCCCGGCGGCAGCCCCGGCCCCGGCTCCTGCCGCTGCCGCACCCGCGGCACCCGCAGCGGCTGCTCCCTGCCGCCGGGTTGCCGGCGCGTGGGGATCCCGGCTGGCGGCGGGGCCGCTCGCGGTCGGGTTTCCGACGGCGGGCAGCGCACTGGTGCTGGGCGCGGCGGGGCCGGAGGCGGTCGTGCGCGGGTTGGCCTGGGTCAGGGCCTCGCCCATCGGACCAGCCTGCGTGGCGTCGTCCCCGCCGGAGCCCAGGAAGGGGATGATCCCCGGCACGGCGGCACGGGCCGCGTCGATGTTGCCGGCCCGGATGGCGTCGGCTGCTTCGGCAAGCTTCGTTGCCGTGGCCGGCCGGTCCGCCGGGTTCTTGGCGAGCATCGACATGATCAGTGCGCGGTGGTTCGGCGGGATGGACTGGTCCAGTGGCGGCGGGTTGTCGTTGACTTGGGCCAGGGCGATGGCGATCTGGGATTCGCCGGTGAACGGCCGTCGTCCCGCCAGGCTTTCATAGCCGATGACGCCGAGCGAGTAGATGTCCGAGGATCCGGTGGCCTGCTGGCCGGTGGCCTGCTCGGGGGCCAGGTACTGCGCGGTGCCCATGACCTGCCCGGTGGCGGTCAGCGGGACCTGGTCCGCGATGCGGGCGATGCCGAAGTCGGTGATCTTCACCCGCCCGTCGGGCAGGATGAGCAGGTTCCCCGGCTTCACGTCGCGGTGGACCAGACCCTGCGCGTGGGCGGCAGCGAGGGCCCGGGCGGTCTGGGCGATGATCGACATCGTCCGGTCGGGGGCCAGCACCTTCTCGCGTTCGATGATCGCCGAGAGCGGCTGGCCGGGAACCAGCTCCATCACCAGGTAGCCGGAGCCCTCCTCCTCGCCGTAGTCGAAGACGTTGGCAATGCCGTTGTGGTTCAGCAGGGCGGTATGGCGGGCCTCGGCGCGGAAGCGCTGGAGGAAGCCCGGATCGCCGGTGTATTCCTCCTTGAGGATCTTGATGGCCACGACGCGGCCGAGGATCTGGTCACGTGCCTTCCAGACCTCCCCCATGCCGCCGATGGCTATCCGATCGGTCAACTGGAACCGACCGCCCAGGGTGATACCCGATGTAGGCCTCACTTGTTGAACACCGCCTCTAGGATCTTCTTCAGGTTGGGACTGGTCAGGTTGTGGCCGGTCGCGTAATCAGTCTTCTCGATGACAATGGTGACGGCGACTTGCGGGTCGTCCGCGGGGGCAAAGCCGGTGATCCACGAATTGACCTTCCCGGTGCTCCCGATCTGTGCCGTGCCGGTCTTCGCCGCGATCTCCAGTCCCGGGATGTCGGCCGTATAGGCGGTGCCGCTTTCCACCGGGCCACGCATCAGTTCCGTGACCTGGTTGGCCACTTCCTTGGAGGTCGCCGTGCTGAACTCCTCGGGCTTGGGCTCGCTGATCACCCGCAGGTCCGGTGCGGTGACCCGCTTGACCAGGTTCGGCTTCATGATGACCCCGTCGTTGGCGATGCCCATGGCCACCATGTTCATCTGCAGCGGGGTGGCCTTGACGTCCTTTTGGCCGATCGACGAGAGGGCCAGGTCGTCCGGGCTCATGTTGCTGGGGAAGACGCTGGGGGTTACCCGCAGCGGGATCTCCAGTTGCTGGCCGAATCCGAAGCGCTCGGTGACATCGCGCAGGGCGTCCTGGCCGACCACTTCGCTCATGGTCACGAACGGGGTGTTGCAGCTCTGGGCCACGATGAAGGAGAGCTTGGCGCGGGGCTGGTTGGAGCAGATGCCCTCGTCGAAGTTCGGCAGCGGCGTCTTCGTGCCCGGCAACAGGATGGAATCGGGGTTGTCGTAGGTGTCGTCGAGGTTGTACTTGCCGGACTCGAGCCCGGCGACGAGGTCGAGGATCTTGAAGCTGGACCCCGGCGGGATGAGGTGGCCGAGGGCCGGGTTCACGTTCGGGCTCAGGCCGGGGACCTTCAGCAGCTCGGCCATGTTGGCTGCGGCCTGCGAACCGCTGTGCACGGCCAGCTTGTTCGTGTCGTAGCTGGGCTTGGAGACCATGGCCAGGATGTTGCCGGTCTTCGGCTCGGACACGATGATGGTGCCCTGTTCCCCCTCGGGGATCAGGTCGTAGGCGGTCTTCTGCAATTTCGGGTCGATGGTCAACTCCACCGATGCGCCCTCGTTGGCCTGGCCGGTCAGCAGGTTCACCATGCGGTCGTAGAACTGCGAGTCGCTTTGGCCTGTGAGCTCGTCGTCCATGGTGCCCTCGAGGTGGTTGGCCCCGTAGACGAGGGAATAGAAGCCGGTCAGGTGGGCGTAGAGCTTCGGGTCCTCGTAGACCCGCTGGTAGTCGAACTGGTCGTCGGAGGCGACGGACTCGGCAATGGGGTTGCCGTCGACGAGGATCGCTCCACGGGCGAGGTCGAAGTTCTTGTAGAGCTGGCGCGTGTTCAGCGGGTTGGCGTTCAGGTCCTTCGCGGCGAAGAACTGGATGTAGCTCAGTGCGCCGAAGACGAGGATGAACAGGCCGATGACGGCGATCCAGACGTGGCGGAGGGCGGTGTTCATGCCGTGTCCCCCTTTCTGCTCGCCGGTGGCGTGGTGCGGTCGGCAGCGGTCCGGCCCGGTGTCCTGCTCCGGCGCTTGGCCTCTGCCAGCTCGCGTTCCTTGGCGCGGGCGCTGATGTCAGGGCCGGCCGCGGCCATGTCACGTTCGCTCAAGGGGCCCGTGGCCGCCGGACGCCGGGCGTTGTGCGAGACGAGCAGCAGCAACGCAACGATGATCCAGTTGGACAGCAGCGACGAGCCGCCTGCGGACATGAACGGGGTCGTCAGGCCGGTGAGGGGGATCAGGAGCGTGACACCTCCCATCACCACGAAGCACTGGAGCCCGATCGTGAAGGACAGCCCGGCGGCGAGCAGCTTGCCGAAGGAATCACGGCTTCCCAGGCCGGCCCGGATGCCGCGGCTGATGAGGATGACGTAGAGCATGATGATCGCCACGAGCCCGATGAGGCCGAGCTCCTCTCCCAGGGCCGTGATGATCATGTCCGAATTGGCCAGTGGGACCAGATCGGGCCGGCCGTTGCCGATGCCGGTCCCGAAAAGCCCGCCGCTGGAAAGGCCGAAGAGCCCCTGGACGATTTGCCGGCTGCCGCCATAGGCCTGGTCGTAGACATCGGGATCGAAGGCGTTCAGCCACGAATTCAGGCGGAGCGCCACGTGGGACATCGTCTGGGCGGCGAAGACCCCGGCGACGGCCACCATCACCAGGCCGATGATGATCCAGCTGATGCGCCCGGTGGCGACGTAGATCATGACCATGAACAGGCCGAAGAACAGGATGGAGGAGCCCAGGTCGCTTTGCAGGACCAGGATGCCGATGCTCACGAGCCAGGCGATGACCATCGGGCCCAGGTCCTTCAGGCGCGGCAACTGCAGGGGGCCGAGCTTGCGTCCGGCCAGCAGGATCAGGTCGCGGTGGGTGGAGAGGTAGCCGGCGAAGAAGAGCGCCAGGGTGATCTTGGCCAGTTCTCCGGGTTGGAAGGAGAAGGGGCCGATGTAGATCCAGATCCGGGCGCCGTTGATCACCCGGCCCAGGCCGGGAACCAGGGGCAGGACCAGCAGCAGCGCACTGATGGCCAGGAAGATGTAGGGGGCACGGCGCAGGATCCGGTGGTCGCGGACGATCCACAGGGTGAGGATGGCCGCCACCATCGCCAGCCCGGTCCACATCAATTGGCGCGTGGCCGCGTCGTCGTTGTTGACTAGATCCAGCCGGTGGATCATCGCGATGCCGATGCCGTTGAGGGCCACGACCGCGGGAAGGATGATCGGATCGGCATACCGGGTCCAGAGGCGCAGCACGATGTGCATCACCAGGGCCATGACGGCCAGCACGGCGCCCTGCGTGTAGAACCCCTCGTCGATCCCGCTGGGGTTGCCCAGCGAGACCAGGTAGTTGGCGCCCACCGCGACGATGAGGGCCAGGATCAGCAGGACCAGTTCGGTGTTGCGCCGTGGAATCGGCGCGGTCTGTACTTCGCTCACGGTGTCACCTCCTGACAGTAGGTGGGCAGGGCCGGTGGTTCGTCCCCGCTTTGCGGATCGGCCGGGACGATCACCGGACAGGCCTGCTTGGCGCTGATGAGCAGCTCGGAAACGATGTCCTGGGCATGGGCCAGGTCGCGGGCGGCCAGCGAGTTGCGGAGGCGCTGCTGCGTGTAGGACGGCAGGGCCTGGGTGGGGATCTGCGTCACCGAGTCGACATGGGAGAGCTTGATGGGGCCGAGGTCCTGCGAGACGCCGTTGTAGATGGCGACCTTGCCGTTGTAGTCGCCCACGTAGTACTGGGTCTGCGTCCAGACATAGCCGAACCACAGCACGGACGCCAGGATCAGGGCCATCAGCGTCAGGAAGGTCGGGATGAGCCAGCCGCGGCGGACAGGGCGCCCCCGCATCGGGTCGTATTCGCGGTCCGGGCCGGTGTCCTCGGGCTCGGAGGCCTTGTGGGTCAGGATGGCCGCCGCCCGCTTTTCGGCCGACCGTTGCGTGACCATGGGGATCTGGCCGGTCTTGGTGGCCAGGTCGGCGGCACCGACCAGGACGTGCGGGCGGATGGACATCTCGTGGCGGATGATCGCCGCACTGGCCTCCAGGTCGCCCTGCTGGGCCACCTGCAACTGGCCGGTATCCGGGGCGGGTTCCTGGGCCGGTGCGGCCACGGGCTCGTCGTCGGAAGCATCCTCGACGACCTCGACCATGACGATGGTGACGTTGTCGGGGGAACCGTGCTGCAGGGTCACCTCGACCAGCTCGTCGACCGTCTGCTGCAGCGACACGGTCTCCCGCACGATGCGTTCGGTCATCTCGTCCGGGACGACGGCGTTCAATCCGTCCGAGCAGAGCATCCACCGTTCGCCCGGGGCGACCGGGTACTGCTGGATGTCCAGCTCGGGGCTGGCGTCCGAGTCACCCAGCACGCGCATCAGCACGTTCTTGTGGGGGTGGTGCTCGGCCTCCTCGGGGCGCAGCCGGCCCTCGTCGACGAGGCGCTGGACGAAGGTGTGGTCCTTGCTGACCTGCTCGAACACCCCGTCCTTGAGACGGTAGGCCCGCGAGTCCCCGATGTGCGCGTACTGGAAGCGGTCGCCGGTCAGCAGCAACGCCGTGACGGTCGTGCCCATGCCGGAGAGCTTCGGGTTGGCGTTGACCAGTTCGTTGAGGATCGAATTGGCGGTCTGGATCTCGTCGGGGAGCACGGTTTCGACGTCGACCGTCGTCTCCTGGTCCAGGTGCACCAGGTCGAGGACCGTCGAGGCCGAGGCGACGTCGCCGCCGACGTGCCCGCCCATGCCGTCGGCCACGACCGCCAGGTAACGACCGGCATAGCCCGAGTCATCGTTCTTGGCGCGAACCTTCCCCACATCCGAACGCGCTGCGAACCGCAACGTGAGCGCCATACTACGGCCTCAACTCCATGACCGTCTTGCCGATCCTGATGGGCTGGCCGATCTCCACCGGCTGCGCCCGGGTCAGCTGCGTTTCCCCGAGGTAGGTGCCGTTGGTGGAGCCGAGGTCCTCGATGAACCACCGGCTGCCTTGCGGGAACAGGCGGGCGTGGCGCCCCGAGGCGTAGTCGTCCTCGAGCACGAGGGTGGCCTCCTGGGCCCGGCCGAGCAGGATGGGGCTGGCGGCCAGTTCGAGGCTGGTGCCGGCCAGCGGGCCCTCCAGGATGGCCAGCGAGTGGGCGGTCTTCTTGGGGGCCGGCGCCGGCTCGGGGGCCAGGGCCGGGTTCTTGCGTACCTCGCGGGCGGTGGGTTGCCCCGTCCTCGCCCTCTTCCCGATCGCCAGATCGCGGCGCAGGGCGGTGATGATGCTCAGGATCAGGATCCACAGCAGGATCAGGAAGCCCAGGCGCAGCGCGGTCAGGACGAGGTCACTCATGCGCTGCCTCCAGTGCGCTGGGGGACGAGACGGTAGGTGATGCGGGTGCGCCCCATGGCCACGATCGACCCGTCGAAGAGTTCCTCGCGGTCCTGGATGCGCTGGCCATTGACGTAGCTGCCGTTGGTGGAGCCCAGGTCGACGGCCCAGGTGCGGGAGCCGTCGCGGATGATTTCGACGTGGCGGCGCGAGATGCCAGGGTCGTCGAGCGGGATGTCGGCGTCGGCGGCGCGGCCCAGGACCACGGAGTCGGCGTTCAGGGCATACCGCTGGCCGTTGATGTCGAGCACGGGCTGCCGTCCTGCCGGGGGGCGGGGCGGGGCGGGCGGACGCGATGCCGACGGTGCCTCGGTGGCGGGCGCCTTCTCCATGGTGGCGTCGATGGTGAAGCTGCCGGCCTTGATGGCCTCGTCCCGGTTGAAGGACACGGTGACCGGTCCCTGCAGTGTGTACTGCTGGGAGCGCGCGTGCTTGACGGCCACATCGCACAGCTCCTCGGCCAGGGTCTCCCCCCATTGCCGGGCGCGTTCGAAGTCGGAGGCTCCGAGGCGGACCTTGAAGGAATTGGGGGCCAGCGTCCTGCCCTCGGACAGCGTCAGCGTCCGGTTGTCCATCTCGTTGCGGAGCTGGCTGGCGATCTCGACGGGTTGCACCTGTGCCGAGCCGGAGCCGCGGAAGACGCTGGTCACCAGCTTTTCGAGTCCGCGTTCCACGTTGTCCACCACACCCATGGCGCTGCTCCTCTCGAAGTCGGTTGTCGCGTGCGCCGCTCCGGTCACGGCGCGTGACGAAACAGCCGGCCGGGAGGCCTGTGCTTGTCCGATACTACTTGCCCTGTCTGGGAAACGGTTCGAGGGCAGTCGCATCGCTTCGATAACGCAACGTGTTTCCCGCCCCTTTTGGTTCCCCCGGGTGCCCCGCATCACACGGGAAACGGCGATTAGGCGATGCCGCCCGGACGTGGTTATGATTGATCTCGCTGTTCCGGGGAAACCCGAACCAGCGACTCGCGCGAGTGGCGGAATTGGCAGACGCGCTGGCTTCAGGTGCCAGTGCCCGCAAGGGCGTGGGGGTTCAAGTCCCCCCTCGCGCACGAGCACCGATGATGTCCCCTTCCGGATTCCGGAAGGGGACATTTTGCTTTCGCGGCCGGCCCGTGTCCGGACCCGGCCGGAATAGGCGCGGCGTTTGGGGGTTGTAACCACCATGACCCGTTTGCCGCCGCTGTCCATCCTCGACCGCGCCATGGTCCGTGCCGGGGAGCCGGAGGGCGAGGCCCTCCGGGCAGTCGTCGACCGTGCCCAGCGGGTCGACGACGGCGCGATCAAACGCTTCTGGGTCGCCGAGCACCATGGGGTGCCGGGCATCGCCGGCTCCGCCCCGGCGGTCTTGATGGCGGCCATCGCGGCCGCCACCGCCAAGGTGCGCGTCGGCTCCGGGGGCATCATGCTGCCCAACCACCAGCCGCTCGTCGTCGCCGAGCAGGTCGCCACGCTGGACCGGCTCCATCCGGGCCGCATCGATCTCGGCCTGGGCCGCTCCCTGGGCTTCACCCCCGCAGTCCGCGCCGGGCTCCGCGTGGAACGGTATGGCGATCGGGCGTTCGCCGACGACCTGGCCGAACTGGTGGCCTACCTGGACGGGGAAGCGGCCTTCACCTCACGCCCGCGACCGTCCCCGCGGCTGCCGGTGTTCATCCTGGCGACCCGGCGTTCGGTGCCCTTGGCCGCCCAGGGGGGCCTCGGCGTCGTCCTCGGGGGGCCCGTGCTGGCGGACACGGCACGCGCCGCGGAGGCCGTGGCGGGCTACCGGCGGGCCTTCCGGCCCTCCGGACGCTGTGCGCAGCCCCACGTCACCCTCGCGGTCACGACAATGGCGGCCGCCACGGAGGCGGGCGCCCGGGATTTGCTGCTTCCAGAGGCCTGGGCCATGGCCCAGTCCCGTACCCGCGGGGAATTCCGCCCCCTGGAGCCGGTCGACGCGGTCCGCTCGCAGGCCATGACCGCGCGCCAGAGGGCCCTGGTTCAGGACCACCTGGACGCGGCGGTGCACGGTTCCCCGGCCCGGATCCACCGGCAGCTGGCCGACCTCGCGTCAGCCACCGGGGCCGATGAGCTCCTGTTGACCGGCAGCACCTACGACGTGGAGGACCAGGCGCGCTCCGACCGGTGGCTGGCGGCGATGGGCCAACACCGGGACGACGCGGACCCGCCGGGGCCCTGAGGCCCGCAGCCTGGACGGTGCCGGCCGCTCCCGGATGAGACCGGCACCACACAATCTGCATAGACTGGGAACGCCAAGCGCCGTCGACGAGCAGGAGAGCATCCGTGGCAGAACAGTCAGCACACCAGAACGTCACCTTTCCCTCAGCCGGGCAGAACGCCCACGGCTATCTGGCCACGCCGGCGGCGGGCAGCGGACCCGGGGTGATCGTCATCCAGGAATGGTGGGGGTTGACCGACCATATCCGCGACATCGCCGACCGGCTGGCCGCCGAGGGCTTCGTGGCCCTGGCTCCCGACCTCTACGGCGGCTGGATCACCCATGACGGCGACGAGGCCGCCGAGATGATGCAGAAGCTCCCCGAGGAGGTGGGCGCCCGGCTGCTCGCCGGTGCCGTTGACTACCTGCTGGGCCTCGAGGCGGTCACCAGTTCGAGGGTCTCGGCCATCGGCTTCTGCATGGGCGGCGGATTCGTGCTCGCCTTGGCCGCGCAGCAAGGCGACCGCATCGCCGCCGCCGTCCCGTTCTACGGGGTCGGCCAGGGGGTGCCGGAATCGTTCGCCGGGGTCCGGGCCGCCGTCCAGGGCCACTACGCCACCGAGGACACGTCCTTTCCGGTGGACCAGGCACGCGCCCAGGAGCAGCAGATCCGCGACGAATCGGGCGCCGAGGTGGCCTATTACTACTATGAGGCCCCGCACGCGTTCCATAATGATGGGAACCCGCAGGGGAACTACCGGCCCGAGGCCGCCCGGCTGGCCTGGGAACGGGCCGTCGGCTTCCTGCGCGAGAAGACCAAGTAGACCCAGCACGACCAATGGGGGCGGCGCCACCGGTGCCGCACCGGACAGGGAGGAAACACATGTCAGGAACAGTCATCGTCGGTGTCGACGGCAGCGAGACCGCCAACAAGGCAGCGACCCGGGCGGCCACCGTTGCCGCCGGCCTCGGCGCCGATCTCATGGTGATCACCGCACACACCAAGGACAACACCGAGGTGGTCCAGATCGGCAGCGACACCTGGATCCTCGACGATGCCGAGCAGGCCCAGAAGCTGGCGGAGAAATCCGCCGTCAAGCTGCGTGAACTGGTCCCGGGTGCCACCATCACGGCCTCGGCCGTCAAGGGCAAGCCGCAGGACGCCCTCGTGGAGGAAGCCAGCCGCTTGGGTGCCCAGCTCATCGTGGTCGGCAACGTCGGCATGAAGGGCCTGGGCCGCGTGCTCGGCAGTGTCGCCTCCAGCGTCGCATTGAACGCACCGTGCGACGTCTACATCGTCAAGACCGCAAGCTAGGCGTCCCCCGACGTCAACGGCGCCCCTTCCCGACCGGGAAGGGGCGCCGTTCGCCGTCGTTGGCTCCGCGGGTGCCGGGGGTCAGCGGTCCCCGCCGGAACGCTGGGCGGCCTTCTGGGCCGCCGCCTCGCGGAGGCGTGCCTCCTCGGCCCGGACCGCCGCCATGTTCGCCCGCTCGGCCTGCAGCCACTCGGGGCCGTCGGCCAGCAGCTCCTCGATCTGGGCGCTGGTCAGCGCCTCCTCCACCCCGCCGCGGGCGAGCCCGGAGATGCTCACGTTCAGCTTCTGGGCGACCACCGGGCGCGGGTGCGGCCCGTTCTGGCGCAAGTCGACGAGCCATTCGGGCGGGTCGTTCATCAATTCGTTCAGGGCGTCCCGGGTGACCGGGCCCTCCTGGAACTCGGCAGGCGTGGCGGGCAGGTAGACGCCCAGCTTCTTGGCGGCAGTGGCCGGTTTCATGCTCTGCGGGGATTTCTGGCTCATGAAACCAGCGTACCGGTCGGTGGGGCTGCGGGTAGGCTTGCGTCCGTGGCCGAGCTCAGAATTGCCTACGTACCCGGCGTGACCCCGGGCAAGTGGCTGGACCGCTGGCGCGAGCGCCAGCCCGACGTCCCGGTCCAGGCCCGGATGTACGACGGCGGGGACGACCCCCGCGCCCTGCTCGCCGCGGGGACGGCTGACCTGGTCTTCCTGCGCTTCGCCGACGGGACGAAGCCCGCCGATGCGGTCACCCACGTCATCCCGCTCTACGAGGAGCTGCCGGTGGTGTGCGCCCCGCGGGACCACGGCATCGAGCTCTACGACGACGAGGTGCCCCTCGGCGACCTCGCGGGGGAGTCCTGGCTGGATCCGGCCGACTACCCCCCGGCCGTCGGCGGTGTCGCCATGGCCCTGGAGGTCGTCGGTTCGGGCGCCGGGCTGCTGCTGGTCCCCATGTCGGTCGGCAGGCTGCACCGGCGCAAGGACGTGGTGCAGAAGGTGGTGTCCGGGGCACCGTCGACGCGGATCGGCATCGCCTGGCTGAAGCCGGTGGGTGACGAGCCCGAGGATGTGCGGGTCCAGGAATTCATCGGGATCGTGCGCGGCCGCGGGGCGAATTCGTCCCGCCAACCCTCGGTGCGCGAACGCGAACAGCGCGAGGCGCTCCAGGCCCAGCGGCAGCGCCAGCGCGCCCCGCAGGAGGCCCCGCGAGGTGGTGACCGCAAGACGGGCCCCCGCCCCGGGGGCAAGGGCGGAGCCGGTTCCGGTGGCGGCAAGCGCCGCGGCGGCCCCTCACGCGGCCGCCGTTAGCTGCTGGGTGCGCCACCCGGCCCCGTATCCGGCCCGGTACCCGACGCCGGCCGACCCTGCCACCCAGCCACCGGTGCCGGACGCGGCAAGGCCCCGGGCCGCCGCGGGTGGGCGGCGGCACGGGGCCGGGGCGGTCCGTCGGGTCAGCCGATCGAGGCGAACCCGAAGACCACGGCGGCGATCACGAATCCGGCCACGCCGATGAGCGTTTCCAGCACGGTCCACGTCTTCAGGGTCGTCTTCACGTCCATGTCGAAGAAGCGTCCCACCAGCCAGAACCCGGAGTCGTTCACGTGCGAGATGATCACGGAGCCGGCGGCCACGGCGACGACCATCGTGGCCAGCTGGATTTCGTTCAGGCCGGCGGCGGCCACGGCGGGGGCCAGCAGCCCGGCGGCGGTCGTCAGGGCGACGGTTGCCGAGCCCTGCGCCACGCGCAGGATGCCGGAGATGAGGAATCCGGCCAGGATCAGCGGGACGCCGAGGTCCCCGAGGACGTCGGCGAGGGCGTCGCCGATGCCGGACGTGCGCAGGACGCCGCCGAACATGCCGCCGGCGCCGGTGATGAGGATGACCGAGCAGACGGGGCCCAGGGCCTTCTCCATGACCTGTTCGATGGCCGTCTTGGCCATGCCGCGGCGCATCCCCAGGACGACGGCGGCGACCAGCAGGGCGATCAGCAGCGCGACAGGGGTCTGGCCGATGGCCTTCAGCAGCTGGAACCAGGTGGAGTCGGCGGCGGATTCGGACAGGACGCCCGCCGAGGCGAGCGTGCTCAGCCCCGTGTTCAGGAAGATCAGCACCAGGGGCAGCAGCAGCACGGCGATGACGGTGCCGAAGGCCGGCGGGTTGGCCTCGTGTTCGGCGTCGGCCTCGCCCAGCAGGGACGGGATCGGCAGTTCCCACTTGCGCCCGGCCCACTTGCCGAAGAGGTAGCTGGTCAGGTACCAGGTGGGCAGGGCCACCACGAGGCCGATGAGCAGCACGTAGCCGACGTTCGCGTCGAAGAACTGGGCGGCCGCCACCGGACCGGGGTGCGGTGGCACGAAGACGTGCATGACGGAGAAGGCGCCGGCGGCCGGCAGGCCGTAGAGCAGCACGCCGCCGCCGAGCCGGCGGCCGACGGCGAAGACGACCGGAAGCATGACGACCAGTCCGGCGTCGAAGAAGATCGGGAAGCCGAAGATCAGCGAGGCGATGCCGAGGGCGAAGGGAGCCCGCTTTTCGCCGAACACGCGGATGAGGTAGTCGGCCAGGACCTTCGCACCTCCCGAGGTCTCCACGATGCGCCCGAGCATCGCGCCGAGGCCGACCAGCAGGGCCACGGAGGCCAGCGTGGAGCCGAAGCCGTCGGTGAGCACGGAGACGACGCTGCCGGCGGGGATGCCGGTGGCGAAGGCGGTCAGCAGGCTGACCAGGATCAGGGCCACGAAGGCGTGCAGCCGTAGTTTGATGATGAGCAGGAGCAGGACGACGATCGCCACGGCGGCAATGCCGAGCAACGGTCCGGCCCCCAGGGTCTGGGTCCAGTTCTCGATGGTCATGGGTTCTCCGGTCGGGGTTGGGGAGCGGATGAGGCGGTGGTGGCCGCGAAGGCCAGGTCCAGGGCGGCGACGGCCCGGTGGGCCAGGTCCGCAGGCGTGGTGTCGTTCACGAGCGTGATGCCGTCCTCGTCGGGCCCGAGGGGCTCGAGGGTGGCGAGCTGGCTGGCCAGCAGGGTGCCGGGCATGAAATGGCCGGTGCGGGCCTCGAGGCGACGCGCGAGCAGGTCGGGGTCCACCTGGACGTGCAGGAAGCGCACGACGCCGGTGGCCTGGTTGAGCAGGTCGCGGTAGCTCTTCTTCAGGGCCGAGCAGGTGACGACGGTCCCGGAGGACGTGCCCACGTGCCGGTCCATCCAGTCGCGCAGCGTCTCGAGCCAGGGCAGGCGGTCGGCGTCGTCCAGCGGGATGCCTGCGGCCATCTTCGCGATGTTGGCCGGCGGGTGGAAGTCGTCCGCCTCCGCGGCGGGCCAGCCGAGCAGTGCGGCCAGGTGGGCGGCGACGCTGGTCTTCCCGGAGCCGGAAACGCCCATCACCACCAGATGGGTGGCGGGGGCCGGGGATACCGGTGGCGGCATGTGATCTCCTGGACGGACGTCGTTGGCCTGCTGGTGGATCAGCGGGTGGGAAAAAGATAACACCTTAACCCGGTGCAAAGATAGTACCAATTGTGACGAGTCTCGCTGCGGGGGCGACCTAGGATGGTCTCCATGCAGATTCCGGCCGTCGCGACAGTGCTCCAGGAACCGATTGTCGAGGCGCTCGGGCGCGAGATCACCGACGGCACGCTGCGGCCGGGGGACCGGTTGACGCTGGAGGCGCTGCAGGCCCGCTTCGGGGTCTCCCGGACGGTCATGCGCGACGGGATGCAGGTCCTGGAGTCGCTGCGGATGGTCTACGCCAAGCGGAGGGTGGGCCTGGTGGTGCAGGAGCCGCGCTTCTGGAACGCGTATGACCGGCGGGTCATCCGCTGGCGGCTGGCCGGGCCCGGCCGCGAACGCCAGTTCACCGAGCTCACCGAGCTGCGCATAGCCGTTGAGCCCCTCGCTGCCGCGGGCGCCGCCCGGCGGGCGCCGGACCCGGACCGGGAGGAGATCCTCCGGTTGGCCGCCGAGCTGCGCCGGCTCGGCGAAGCCGGGGACCTGGAGGGCTTCCTCCAAGCCGACATCGCTTTCCACTCGCTGTTGCTCCACGCCAGCGGCAACTCCATGTTCGCCGAACTCGACGGCGTCGTCGCCGAGGTCCTCGCCGGCCGCACGCACCAGGGCATGATGCCGTTCCAGCCCCGTGAGAAGGCGCTGGCCGAACACGAGGCCGTGGCCGCCGCGGTGGCCACCGCGGACGGACCCGGTGCCGAGGCGCACATGCAGGTCCTCGTCGACGAGGTCCGGGCCGCGTTGGAGGCACGGCTGACCGACGGCCAGCTGCCGGTCTGATCGTCCGGCAGCCCGTCGCCCGGCAGCCCGCCGCCGTCGACCGATGGCGGGCCGCGCGGGGACGGGCTGGGCTACTGGAACAGCTGTCCCACCCGGGAGAGCGTGGTGACGATGCCGTAGACGAGGGGCACACCCACCAGCAGCCAGCCGAAGACCAGCCGGCCCGGGGCGACATTGACGGGGACGTGTTCGGGGGTGCGGGACGTGCTGTCCATCAGGCCTCCTCGGCGCTGGTCGTGGCGGTGTGGAGCTCGGGTTCGTGGAACCGGGAATCGACGGGTCGGATGAGCAGGGCGGCGACGAAGCCGACGATGAGCAGGGCCACCATGGTCAGCAGCACCGGCAGGTAGTTGTGCGCGTTCATCGTGCCGGGCTTGCCCTGGGCGTCCAGCAGGCCGTTGACGATCAGCGGCCCGGCGATGCCCGCGGCCGACCAGGCGGTGAGCAGCCGCCCGTGGATGGCCCCGACCTGGAAGGTCCCGAAGAGGTCCTTCAGGTAGGCCGGAGCGGTGGAGAAGCCGCCGCCGTAGAAGCTGATGATCACGAACGCCAGCAGGATGAACAGCAGCGTGCTGGATCCGCCCAGGAAGGCGAGGATGACGTAGAGCACCGCGCCGACCCCGAGGTAGACCATGTAGATGTTCTTGCGCCCGATCACGTCCGAGGTGCTCGACCAGGCGAAGCGCCCGGCCATGTTGCCGATCGAGAGCAGGCCGACGAAGCCGCCGGCGACACCGGCGGAGACCGCCGAGACGCCGTCACCGGCCCGGAAGAAGTCCTGGATCATCGGCGAGGCCTGTTCCAGGATGCCGATGCCGGCGGTGACGTTGAGGAACAACGCCGTCCACAGCAGCCAGAACTGCCGGGTCTTGATGGCATTGGCGGCCGAGACGTGGTTGCGCGTGACCAGGTCCGAGTGCTTCACCTGCGACGGATCCCAGCCGTTCGGGCGCCAGCCCTCGGCGGGGACGCGGATGCTGAAGACGCCGTACATCATCACGATGAAGTAGACGATGCCCAGCGTGACGAACAGCCGGCCGACCGCGTCGCCGCTGGCCACCCAGCCCTCGGTCCCGGAGGCCGGATCAAACGCCTTGAGCAGCTGCGTGGAGAGCGGGGAGGCGATCAGCGCGCCGCCGCCGAAGCCCATGATGGCCATCCCGGTGGCCATGCCCGGCCGGTCCGGGAACCACTTGATCAACGTGGAGACCGGGGAGATGTAGCCGATGCCCAGTCCGATGCCGCCCAGGACGCCGTAGCCGAGGTAGACCAGCCAGAGCTGGCCGCTGAAGATGCCCAGCGCGCCGACCAGGAACCCGGCGGCCCAGAAGCAGGCCGCGACGAACATGGACTTGCGCGGGCCGGAGCGTTCCACCCAGGTGCCCATGAAGGCGGCCGAGAGCCCGAGCATGACGATCGCGATCGAGAAGATGATGCCGACCGCCGTCTGCGAGGCCGCGAAGTGGTCGATCAGCGCCGTCTTGTAGACGCTGGTCGCGTAGGCCTGGCCGATGCACAGGTGCACCGCCAGGGCCGCCGGCGGGATGAGCCACCGGTTGAACCCAGGAGGAGCGATGGAACGTGATCTGTCGAGGAACCCCATGGAACGTGCCTCCAAAGATGGCCTGGCCGGCAAGCGGCGGTGACGGGTGCGAGTGGCGGTCGGCGCCGCAGGGCGGCGTCGTGGTTGCCTCTGGACATTGTGCTGCACAACACACTTCTTGCATAGTGGTCCGGCGTGGTTCGGCGGGCGCGGCCGGCCCCGATACATTGGTCGGCATGAACATCCCGGATTCACAGCCGTTCGTCCCGGTCATCCTCGGCGGGGACATCGGCACCTATTCGCTGGCCCGCGAGTTCCACGAGGCCTACGGCGTCGTCAGCGCCGCCGTCCCCGCCGCAGGCAACGGCGTGCTGGAGCACTCGGTCGCCATCGACATCCGCCCGGCAGGCACCATGACCGACGCCGAGGCGGTCGTGGCGCACCTGCTGGACCTCGCCCGCGAGCTCACCGCCGACGGCGCCCGCCCCCGCCCGCTGCTGCTCTGCGGGTCGCTGGACCTGCAGGTCGGCATCATCACCACCCACCGGGACCGGCTCGAACCCTGGTACACCATCCCCTACCCGGACACCGCGGTCATCGAACGGGCCGCGCTGAAGCAGAACTTCTACGCCCTGTGCGCCGAGCTGGACATCCCCCACCCGCTCACCGTGGCCTACGACCCCGTCGCCCCGCGCCCGCTGCCGGCCGACCTGCCCTTCCCGCTCATCGGCAAGCCCGCCGACTCCAGCGCCTGGGTGCACGCCAGGTTCACCGGCAAGCAGAAGGTCCACACCATCAACACCGCCGACGAGCTGGACGACCTGCTCGCCCGCATCCGCGCCTCCGGCTACGCCAGCCCGTTCATCCTGCAGGAGCTCATCCCCGGCGGGGACACCAACATGCGCCTGTGCACGTTCTACTCCGACCGCGACGCCCGGGTGCGCTTCGCCGCCTACGGGGAGGTCGTCGTGGAGGAGCACGCCCCGCTGGTGCTGGGCAACTCGGCGGCCATCGTCACCGACGTCAACGCCGAGTTCACCGACCAGGGCCGGCGCATCCTCGAACACCTCGGCTGGACGGGCTTCGCCATGTTCGACGCCAAGCTGGACCCCCGCGACGGGCTCGTGAAGTTCTTCGAGCTCAACCCGCGGCTGGGGCGCAACCACTACTACCTCACCGCCGCCGGGCACAACGCGGCCCGCTTCTACGTGCGCGAGTACCTGGGCGCCGAGTACGACGACGGGGCGCTGCCGGCTGCCGGGCCCGACGCACCCCCCGTGGTGGCCTCCGAGCACATCCTCTACACGGTGCTGCCGCTGGCACTGCTGCGCCGGCAGCTGCGCGGACCCGTCGGGGAGAAGGCCCGGGCGCTGCTGCGGGCCCACCGGGTCGCCAACCCCCTGCTCTACCGCGCAGAACGCCATCCCCGTAGGCTCTGGTACATCGCGCTGGCTTCACTGAACCAATTCCGCAAATTCCGCCAGCATCCGCCGCGACTCTGACATGCTGGGGGGACTGGCGGCCCACGCCGGTCGATGACGACCCGGAAGGAAGCACACATGGATTTCGCCCGCTACGACACGTTGCTCGTCGAGCAGGACGGGCCCGCCCTGGTGGTGGCCGTCAACCGCCCCGAGGCCATGAACGCCCTGGCGTCGGCCGTCGTGGACGACCTGCTCGACCTCACCGACCGCCTGGCCGGGGTGGGCATCGACGGGGACTGGCCCCTGCGCGGCATCGTGCTCACCGGCGCCGGGGCCAAGGCGTTCGTCGCCGGAGCCGACATCCGCGAGATGAACTCCATGAGCGCCGACGCGGCCGAGGCCTACGCCCGGCGCATGCACTCGGTCACCACCCGGCTCGAGGCCCTGCCGGTGCCGGTCATCGCCGCGGTCAACGGGTTCGCGCTCGGCGGCGGCTGCGAGCTGGCCCTGGCCTGCGACTTCATCTACGCCAGCCGAACCGCCAGCTTCGGCCAGCCGGAGGTCAACCTGGGGCTGGTCCCCGGATTCGGCGGCTCCGTGCGGCTGCAACAACGCGTCGGCCTCGGCCACGCCCGGGAACTGATCTACACCGGCCGCCGGATCGACGCCGAGGAGGCGTTGCGCATCGGCCTGGCCAACGCGCTGTTCGACGACGCCGACGCCCTGCTCGCCGCGGCGAAGGCCACCATCGCGGAGATCGCCGCCAAGGCGCCGACCTCGGTCGACAACACCAAGCGGGCGCTGAACCGGATCAACGGGCTGCCCGTCGCCGAGGGACTCGAGGCCGAGGTGGAGAGCTTCCGCGAGGCGTTCGCCACCGAGGACTCCGTCGTGGGGCGCAGCGCGTTCCTGGCCAAGGACACCCCCACCTTCCCGGGGCGCTGAGACCATGGCCGAGAACGACGAGGCGGCCCCGGCCCGCGAGCCCGACGCCCTCCACCACTACGGGCCGAACCCGAGCCAGTACGCCGAACTCTACGTCCCCTCCGAGCGGCGCCTGCCCGGCGTCGTCGTCATCATCCACGGCGGTTTCTGGCGCGACAGCTACGACGCGTCGCTGGGCCGTCCGCTGGCCGCCGACCTGGTCCGCCGCGGCTGGGTGGTGTGGAACCTGGAGTACCGGCGGACCACCGACGCCGCCGAGCCCGGCCCGGACGCCGGGGGCTGGCCACAGACCTTCGAGGACGTCGCCGCCGGCATCGATGCCCTGGGCCCGGCCCTGGAGCAGGCGGGGCTGGAGGCGGGCAACGTCGTCGTCCTGGGGCACTCCGCCGGGGGACATCTGGGGACCTGGGCGGCCGGGCGGCACAAGCTCCCGGCCGGGGCCCCCGGGGCCGGGCCGGTGGTGAAGGTCGCCGGCGTGGTCAGCCAGGCCGGCGTGCTGGAACTCTGGATGGCCAGCTGGCTCAAGCTCAGCCACTCCGCGGCCCTGAAGCTCATGGGTGCCACCGCCGAGGAGGACGCCCGGCGCTGGCAGCTGGCCGACCCGGTGCGGATGCTGCCGATCGGAGTCCCGGTCATCGCCCTGCATGGCAAGTCCGACTCCGACGTGCCCTCGGCCCTCTCGCGGGCCTACACCGACGCCGCCCGGGCGCAGGGCGACCCCGCCCGCATGGTCTGGACCACCGGGGACCACTACGCGCTCATCACCCCGGGGACCCCGGCATGGGATGCTTGCCTGGTGGCCCTGGCCGAACTCGCCGTTCCGGCGTAGCGGCCCGGCCGGGGGACACCGAGGGCGGGACGCACCGGGCGTTCCCCACGACCACAGGTAAGGTTGAATGGTGCTGACTGTTATGGGCGAGGCCCTCGTTGACGTGCTCTCCGGCGGCATCGCCGCACCCCAGGCCTACGTCGGGGGCAGCCCGATGAACGTCGCCGTGGGGCTGGCCCGGCTGGGGCATCCGGTCGCCTTCGTCGGGCGCTACGGCGACGACGAATACGGGCGCATGATCCACGGCCACCTCAGCGCCAACGGCGTCCAGGAGGTCCTGGCCCCCGACGCGCTGCCGACCTCCACGGCCCACGGCACGCTGGACCCGGTGGGGGCCGCCACCTATGAATTCGACATGGCCTGGGACCTCTCGGCGTTCGACGTCGCCACCGCGCCGGCCCTGGCCGACGCCCAGCTGCTGCACACCGGGTCGATCGCCACGGTCCTGGAACCCGGGGCCGCCACCGTGCTGGCCGCCGTCGAACGGGCCCGCCCCCACGCCACCATCTCCTACGACCCCAACGTCCGTCCCAGCTTCGTCTCCCACCACGCGGAGGCCGTCGAGCAGGTCGAGCGCTTCGTGGTGCTCAGCGACGTGGTCCGCGCCAGCGACTCGGACCTGCAGTGGCTCTACCCGGGACGCAGCGTCGAGGAGACCGCCCGCGCGTGGCTGGCCCTGGGGCCGGCGATGGTCGTGGCCACCTACGGCTCCGGCGGGTCCCGCGGCGTCGTCGCCGCCGGGACGGCCGAGGTGCAGGCCCCCGTCGTCGACGTGGCCGATACCGTCGGGGCAGGCGACTCGTTCATGTCCGCCCTGCTCTCGGCACTGGTGGACCGCGAACTCGTCGGCGCCGCCCACCGCGATGCCCTGCACGACCTGACGCCCGGCCAGCTGCGCGAGATCCTCGACTACGCCACCCGTGCCGCCGCCGTCACCGTCTCCCGGCCCGGCGCCAATCCGCCGCGCCGCGACGAGATCTCCTGACCGGGGGACACGTACCGCCGCCATGCGCCTGATCGCCAGCGACCTCGACGGCACCATCCTGCACCGCGACGAGACGATCTCCGCCCGCACCGTCGCCGCGTTTGCCGCCGCCCGCCGGGCGGGGCTGCAGGTGGTCTTCGTGACCGGTCGCCCCTTCCGCTGGCTGGACCCGGTCCAGCGGGCCTTCGGGCACCTGGGGACCGTCATCTGCTCCAACGGGGCCCTGGTGTACGACCTGGAGGGCGAACGCGTGCTGGCCAGCCACACCATCACCGGCGCGGCCGTTGCCGAGGTCCAGCGCGTGGTCCGGATCCACCAGCCTCAAGCGGTCTTCGCCGCCGAAACCCTCACCGGCCTGCTGCTCGAACCCGGGTTCCTGGACGACCGCGACCGGGCCACCGCCCTGCCCGCGGTCACCGAGACGCCCTTCGAGGCCTCCCGGCTCGATGCCGAGGGAGTGGTCAAGCTGCTGGCGAAGACCACCGGCATCGACGCCGAGGCGTTCCAGCACCTCGTCGAACGGGAGCTGGCAGGCCTGGTCTCCGTCACCCATTCCGCACCCGGCGTGGCGCTGTTGGAGATGGCCCACCCGGAGGTCAACAAGGCGGTCACCCTGGCCGGCTATGCCCGGGACCTGGGGATCGCGTCCGCCGAGGTCCTCGCCTTCGGGGACATGCCCAACGACGTGCAGATGCTCGCCTGGGCAGGACGCGGGTACGCCGTGGACTCCGGGCACCCGCTGGCCAAGGAGGCCGCAGGGCGGACGACCGCCTCCCTGCACGAGGACGGGGTCGCCCAGGTCATCGAACGCCTGCTGGCCGGCGAACCGGTCTAGCCCCCTCTGTGTCGGTTCCCGGGGGCGCGGCTCCCGGCGCGGCAGTGCCGGAGGCCCGGGTGCCGTGGCGGCTACGAGCCGAGATCGGCCGTGCCCCGCGGGATGGAGGGGGACCACCAGGCGTCGGCGAAGCGCGGGAGGGGACGCAGCAGGGGCTCGGGCAGCGGGCCGGCCTGCGGGAAGGGGGCCCCCGTGTGCTTCGCACCCCACGGCCGCGCCGGTGCCAGCGTCCGCACGGCGGTGGATGTCGCGGCCAGGACCAGCACCGGGCGGACGCCGTGGTCACGCAGGAAGTAGGCCTGTGCCGGATCGGCGGCGTCCTCGGCGAAGGCCACACCGACCGGGCCATTGTTTCCGCAGAGGGTATATGCCACTGCCCGAATGATCTCGGGACGGCCGGTCCAGCCCGAGAACCCGCGGGAGCGCTGCCACCCGGAAAGACGCCGCTTGCGCACGTGCGCCACCAGCTGCCCCGCGGCGTCCCACCAGTCGGCTCCGACGAAGACTCTCTCTCCGGTACGTTCGGGGGTGGAGGCCACGATGCCGACACCCGCCGTGCGGGCGGCCAGCCGGAGCCGTTCGCGCACCACGGCCTCCCCGCCGGCTTCGGCGGCCACGAAGAGTTCCGGCGTCAGCAGCAACCCGGCGCCGGCGGCAGATGCCTCGGATGCCCACTGCCGGATCCGCTCCAGGTTCGCCTCCGGATCGCGGCCCGGCGTCCCGGCGGCACAATACACGCTCGGCAACGACAACGATGGACCTCCCACGGGGTAGTGTCGGAACGGTGAGGACTCCGCCAACCAGCAGGTTCCCGTACCTGAATCCTACGTCCGCCCCCCAGGGTGCCCGCTGGCCCCTGGGCTTCTCCCACCGCGGGGACGCCCCCGACGGCGGCGAGAACACCCTCGAGGCCTTCCGCTCCGCCGTCGAGCGGGGATTCGGCTACCTGGAACTCGACGTCCGGACCACCCGCGACGGCGTCGTGGTGGTCTTCCACGACGAGACGCTCGACCGCGTCAGCACCGGATCCGGCCGGGTGGAGGACCACACCTATGACGACATCCGCCGCCTCGCCGTCGGCGGGCGCGCGATCCCGCGCTTCGAGGACGTGCTCGCCGCCTGGCCGGACGTCCGGCTCAACGTCGACCTCAAGGACGAGCAGTCGGTGCTGCCGTTCGCCGCGCTGCTCAACCGGTACCGGGCCCACGACCGGGTGCTGGTCGCCTCGTTTTCCGACGTGCGGCGCCGCCGCGTCCTGGGCCTGCTGGATGCACCGGTGGCCTCCAGCCCCGGCCGGGTGCTGGTCGCCGCGGCCGTGCTGCTGGGCAAGGTCGGCCTGATGGGCCTGCTCCGACCCTGGCTGGCCTCCGTGGCGGCCCTGCAGGTCCCCGAACGGCATGGACGCCTCCGGGTGGTGACGCCGCGCTTCATCGCCCAGGCGCACCGGGCCGGGCTCCAGGTCCACGTGTGGGTCGTCAACGACCGCGCGGACATGGAGCGGCTGCTGGACCTGGGGGTCGACGGGATCCTGACCGACCGGGCCGGCGTGCTGGCGACCGTCCTGGCCGAGCGCGGCTGCTGGCCCCAACGCCCGGCGCCGGACCCCGGGTCGACCGCGCCTCCCGGTGACCCGGGACCGCCACGCTAGAGGGTCAACGGTGAGACCAGCTCCGACAGGGGACGCAGCACCTGCGCCGCATGCCGCTCCAGGTCGGCGTCGCTGGCCCCGGTGAGCATCCGCATCCACGTCGCGTGGGCCTGCAGCTTGCCCAGGCGCAGCGCCGGCTCGATGTAGTGCCGCAGGTCCTCCACCGACCCGTAGTCCTGCCACTCGTGCAGGTAGGCGTTGACCACCGTGCGGATCCGCGGGTCCCCCGGCGTCGTGCCCAGTTCCTTCGACATGGTGCCCAGCGGCATCGCCAGGGAGGCGAAGGGGTGCGCCCAATAGGCGTCGCCCAGGTCGATGAAGCGCAGCGGCTCCTCCGGGGAGGCCGGCAGGAAGGCGTTTCCCCGGTGCAGGTCGTTGTGGTCGAGTGAGAGCGGCACCGGGCCGGCAGCCAGGAACGCCGCCATCTCGCGGACGGGGCCGAGTTGCCGGTGCAGGTCCTCGGCATCGCGTTCGGGCAGGTGCAGTGGGTGCCCCGCCGGCAGGGAGGCGTGCAGCAGCAGCTGCTCGTCGATGTACCCGGGCAGGAAGGCCGGGTCGAGCTGGCCGAGCCCGGCGTCGAAGAGCTCGTCGCCGTGGGGGGCCAGCCGGCGCTGCAACCGGGCGAAGTCGCGCAGGATGCGGCCCCACAGCTGGTAGTCGGTACTGGGGATCCGCGCCATGGTCTCGCCGTAGTCCGGCGAGATCATCCACCCGCGCAGCGGCTCGACGGCCAGCGGCATGACCAGCTGGTCCGGGGCGATGCGGGCGGCGGCCGCGGTCAGGGCGACCTCCGACTGCTGCCCGGGGTTCACCGCCTTGAAGAACAGCTTGCCGTGGTCGGTGTGGACCACGATCTGCGTGGACCACAGCTGGACGGCGCCGCGCTCCAGGGGCGCCGTGCGGTGCAGTTCGTAGGTCTCGAGGACCATCGAGACCCAGGCGTCGACCTCGTCGAGCCAGGCGGGGGTGCCCCAGTAGTCGTTCCATTCGGCCATGGCGTGCCCCTAGCCGAGCTTGCTGGGCGTCGAGCCCTCGTAGCCCGCAGCCGTCGTCGGTTCCGTGCCGCGCAGGCGGGCCAGGACGCGCATCCCGTGGAAGATGACGAGCGTGGCGATGGTGCCCAGGGCGATGCCGCCGAACTGCATCGAGCCGATCGTGAGGGTGGGGTTGGCGATGGCGATGATCAGCCCCGCCCCGGCGGTCATCAGGTTGATGGGGTTGGAGAAGTCGACCTTGTTCTGCACCCACAGCCGGGCGCCGATGATGCCGATCATGCCGTAGAGGACGATCCCGGCACCGCCGCTGACACCGGCCGGGATGGAGCTGATCGCCGCGCCGAACTTCGGCAGGAACGCCAGCAGGATCGCCGCGACCCCGGCGATCCAGTACGCGGCCGTGGAGTAGACGCGGGAGGAGGCCATCACGCCGATGTTCTCCGCGTAGGTGGTCGTCCCGGAGCCGCCGCCCAAACCGGCCACCATGCTGGCCACGCCGTCGGCCATGAGGGCGCGTCCGTTGACGTCGTCGAGGTTCCGCCTGGTCATCAGGCCCACCGTCTTGACGTGCCCGATGTTCTCGGCGACCAGGACGAAGACCACGGGCAGAAAGAGGGCAAGGGTGTCCAGGTGGAACTGCGGCAGGGCGAACGGCGGCAGGCCCACCCAGCCGGCCTCGCCGACACGGGCGAAGTCGACCTGCTGCTGGGCCAGGGCGACCAGGTAGCCCACGATGATCCCGACGAGGATGGACAGGCGTCCGAGCAGGCCCCGGAACAACACGGCGGAGAAGACGATGGCGGCCACGGTGGCGAACGTCGTCACGGGGACGGTCTGCATGGCCTCGGTGGTCGCCCCGGCCAGGTTCAGGCCGATCAACGCGACGATGGTGCCCATGGCCACCGGCGGCATCAGCGCATGGATCCACCCGGTGCCGGACTTCTGCACCACGAGCCCGACGACGAACAGGGCGGCCCCGGACATGACGATCCCGCCCAGTGCGCCGGCGAAGCCGTGGCCGGCCATCGCCGCGGTCACCGGGGCGATGAAGGCGAAGGAGGAGCCCAGGTAGCTCGGCACCCGTCCGGCGGTGATGACCAGGAACAGCAGGGTGCCGACCCCGGAGAAGAACAACGTCGCCGTGACGGGGAACCCGGTCAGGGCGGGCACCAGGACGGTGGAACCGAACATGGCCATCACGTGCTGCAGGCCGATGCCGGTGGTCTGGAACCAGTTGAGCCGTGCGTCCGGGGCCACCACGGTGCCCGGGCGGATCGTCTTGCCGTCGCCGTGGACGGTCCAGCCGAAGCGGTGTGTGGTGCTCATGGGTGTCCTCCGTGTGGCCCTGCAGGTGCTGTGGGGGCTCCGCAGCGGTGCCGGACCCCCACGGAATCCTACAGGGCGGGCACCGTCAGCCGACCTTCTGCGCTGGAGGGCCCGTCGCAGCCGACCCGGTCGATCGCCGCGACCCGTCCGGCGTCGGCGTCGGCGGAGGTCTGCGCGAAGAACGCCAGCTCGTGCCGGCTGGATGCGTCGAAGGCCCGCCGCATGGCCGCCAGCGAGGCGGCATCGACGCGCAGCGCCACCTCCTGGACCGTGGCGATCGCCCTGGCCGTGGCCGCGTCGAACTCCGGGGAGGAGTAGGCGGCGAGCCAATCGGCATAGGGATGCCCCGGGTGGGCTGCGGCGGCCAGCCGCCTGCCGATGTCCTGGTAGAGCCAGTAGCAGGGCAGGATCGCCGCCACGAGTTCGGGATAGGACGCATCGGCGGCGAGCAGGTGGTTCAGGTAGGCCGACGTCGTCGGGCTGGGATCCGGATCCGCCGCGCTTCCCAGCCGTTGCCGGTGCAGGTTCGCCTCCTCCTGCAGTGCGCCCACGGCCCCGGCGGCCCAGAACGACTGCTCGCCGCGGTTCGGCGCCAGCTGTGCGGCCCGCGAGAGCACCCGCGAGTACGTGCGCAGGTACAGCGCATCCTGCGCCAGGTAGAAGTGGAACTCGGCGGCCGGCAGGTTCCCGTCGCGCAACGCGCGGATGAACGCCAACGCATCGATGCGCGAGCGCAGCCCGGCGATCCCATCCCACCAGGTGGCCAGCAGGGCGTCGGGGGACGGGGGCATCCGCCCGGCCCACAGGGAGCCGAAGTGGTTCACGGGACCGTGGCCGGCACCGACCTCGAGCACGTCGGCCGAGCCGAGGGCGTCCTGCAGCCACGCCCGGGCGAGCCGGAGCGCATCTGCCCAGTCCCCGCACCGGGCGTGCAGCGTGGCCAGCGCGGACGAGAGCGAGCAGCCGGTGCCGTGCGTGTTCTGCGTGTCGACGCGCTCCCCGGCCACCTCGGCGACCACCCCCTCGGGGCCGACCAGGGCATCGGGGCAGTGCGCTCCGGCCAGGTGCCCGCCCTTGGCCAGCACCAGCACGCCGTGCCGGGCGGCCAGCAGGCGGGCCTGGTCCAGCACCGCCGGCCAGTCGGCGGCCTCCGGTTCGCCGAGCAGGACGGCCAGCTCGACGGTATTCGGGGTGAGCACATCGGCCAGGGGCAGCAGCCGGCGCAGGGCGGCTTCGGCGTCGTGCTCCAAAAGCCGGTCCCCGGAGGTGGACACCAGCACCGGATCCAGCACGACGGCGGTGCCCGCCCGGGTGCCCCGGAGGGAGCCCAGCCAGGTGGTGACCGCCGCGATGACGTCGGTGGTGGCCAGCATGCCGATCTTCACCGCGTCGATGCGGATGTCCGCGGAGATTGCCTCGAGCTGCCCGGTGAGGAAGGCCGCCGGCGGGGTGTGGACCCCGGTGACGCCCCGGGTGTTCTGGGCGGTCAGCGCGGTGATGGCGGCCATGCCGTAGCCCCCGCACGCGGCGATCGACTTCAGGTCCGCCTGGATGCCGGCCCCCCCGGAGGGGTCGGAGCCGGCAATGGAGAGCACGTTCGGGATGCGCGGGAGGTTCACCGGGCCACCTCCGCCCCGGTCCGTGCCCACTCCGCCCCCAGCGCGGCGGCGGATGCGCCCGGGTCGTCGGCGGCGCAAATCGCGCGGACCACGGCCATGCCCGCGGCTCCGGCGGCCCGGACCCCGCGGGCGTCCCCGTGGCCGAGCCCGCCGATGGCGACGCAGGGCAGCGGTGCGTGGACCAGGAGGGAGGCCAGGCCGTCCAAGCCCAGCGGGGTGGGGTGGTCCTTCTTCGTCGGGGTGAGTCGGACGGCCCCCGTGCCCAGGTAGTCCACGGTGCCGGTTGGCAGGGCGGCGGCGGCGGCGAAGTGCGCCGGTGTGCTGGCGCTCAGGCCGAGCACCGCGTCCGGGCCGATGAGGCCGCGCACGGCCGCGGCGGGCAGGTCCTGCTGCCCGATGTGGACCCCGTCGACGGAGGCCCCGGCGGCGCGGGCGGCCAGGTAGACGTCGATGCGGTCGTTGACCAGCAGCAGGGCGCGGCCCGCGGTGTGGACTGAGCAGGCGGCGACCTCGGCCAGGAAATCCCGCGCCCCGAGGTCCTTGCAGCGCAGCTGGATGGTCCCGATGCCGGCGGCGACGGCGGCGGCCACGATGTCGGCCAGCGGCCTGCCCGCCGTGCTGGCCGCATCGGCGACGAGGTAGATCCCGGCAGCGGGAGTGGGCGTGCTCATGCGGTCACCGCCTGTGCGGACAGGTCCCCGGGCGTGACAGCGGCCAGCGCATCGAGGAACGCGACGGCGAAGGAGCCCGGCCCGGCCGCGGTGGCGGCGGCCCGTTCCGCAGCGGCCGAGTACAGCGCATGGGCGGCCACCGTCCCCAGCAGGGCCTCGCCGTCGTTCGCCGCGACCATCGCGGCCACGAGGGCGCCGAGGGCGCAGCCGCCTCCGGTGATCCGGGTGAGCAGGGCATCGCCGCCGGGCACGCGCACGGTGCGTCTGGCGTCGGTGACCAGGTCGACGGGCCCGGACACCGCCACGACGGCTCCGCAGGACCCGGCCAGTTGTGCGGCCGGTGCCAGGGCGGCCTCGACGTCGTCCGTCGCGTCGACGCCGCGGCCGCCGGCCCCGGATCCGGCCAGCGCGGGGATCTCGGAGGCGTTGCCGCGGATGACCGTGGGGCGCTGGGCCAGCAGCTCGGCGGCGAAACGGGTCCTCACCTCCAGAAAGCCGACCGCCACCGGGTCCAGTACCCAGGGCGTCCCCGCGGAATGCGCGCTCCGGGCGGCCTCGAGCATGGCCTGGCGCTGCCCGGCGTGCGGCGTGCCCAGGTTCACGAGCACCGCGGAGGCGACCGGCGCGAACGCTGCGGCCTCCCCGGGGACGTCGACCATGGCCGGGGATGCCCCGGCGGCCAGCAACACGTTGGCCGTGAAATTCGTGACGACGGCGTTGGTCAGGCACTGGATGAGCGGCGCGCTGGTGCGCAGGTTCTCGATGGCAAGGCCGAGGTCGGCCGGTGTATAGGTGGGCGCATGCACGGGCATGGGCGACATCCCTCCGCTAGTACGAACTAGATCAGGTTCAAACGGGTGTGATCTCAGTCCGCGCCCTCTGCGCGGACACCCCGTGTCGATGACCGCGAGCCTACCGTGCCCCCGCCACCACCGCCAAGCCAGTGACCTGGTTCACCCCGGACGGGCACTAAGGTCGTAGCATGCCCACGCATCCACGCACCCGATCCACCGCCGCGACCACTGCCGAGCGCGGCGGGCAGCCTGCCGAGCATCCGGTGGCCGCCGCCCGCCGGCTGCGCGACGGCGCCGATTCGCGGTTGGTGCACCCCCGCCGCTTCCGTGCCGCGCAGCTCAAGGCACTCGAGCGGCTGCTCCAGGAGAACGAGGAGGCCTTATGCGACGCGTTGGCCGCGGACCTGGGCAAACCGGCGCCCGAGGCCCGCCTGACCGAGCTCGACCGCGTGAAGGCCGAGATCGACCACGCACTGCTGCACCTCGGCGACTGGATGGCCGACCAGCACGTGAAGGTGCCCGTCTCGCTGCAACCGGCGACCGCGCGCATCCAGCCCCGCCCCCTGGGCCTGGTGCTGGTCATCGCCCCCTGGAACTACCCGGTCCTGCTGCTCCTGGGGCCCCTGGTCGGGGCCCTGGCGGCCGGCAACGCCGTGCTCCTCAAGCCCTCCGAACTCGCCCCCGCGACCTCCGCGCTGCTCGCCCGCCTCGTCCCCGCCTACCTGGACCGCCGGGCCGTCGCCGTCGTGGAGGGGCCAGCCGAGACGACGACGGAGCTGCTGGGGCAGCACTGGGACCACATCTTCTACACCGGGGGCGAGCGGGTCGGGCGGATCGTCGCCCATGCGGCCGCTGAGTCGCTCACACCGGTCACCCTCGAGCTCGGGGGCAAGAGCCCGGCGGTCGTCTCCGACGGGAACTTCCCGGCCATCGCCCGCCGACTGGCCCACGGGAAGTTCATGAACGCCGGGCAGACGTGCGTCGCCCCGGACTACGTGCTGGCCGTCGGCAAGGGCGCGGCCGTAGGACTGGAGAAGCACCTGCCCCGGGCGATCACCGCCTTCTACGGCAAGGACCCCTCGTCGAGCCGGGACTACGGGCGCATGGTCAACGCGGGGCACTTCGACCGGGTCGCCGGCTACCTGGGACAGGGCCGGACGGTCTGCGGGGGAACCGTCGACGCGGAGAGCAGGTACATCGCACCGACCGTCCTGGCCGACGTCGATCCAGCGGCCCCGGTGCTGATCGAGGAGATCTTCGGCCCGGTCCTGCCGATCGTGCGGGTCGACCGGTTCGACGACGCCTTGCGCTTCCTCAACGCCCGGCCGGCGCCGTTGGCAGCCTATCTCTTCAGCGAGCGGCCGCGGCTGCATGCCGCCTTCGAGGCACAAGTGCGGGCCGGAGGGATCGGGCACAACGTGTGCAACATGCACCTGGCCGTCCCGGGCCTGCCGTTCGGGGGCGTGGGTGCCTCGGGGATGGGCGCGTACCACGGCAAGGCGGGATTCGACACGTTCAGCCAGCAGCGTCCGGTGCTCTCGAAGACCGCCCGGCTGGATACGCTGCGGGCCGTCTACCCGCCGTTCGGCTGGGCCAAGCGCGGGATCATGCGCCGACTGGGTTGATCCCGGACGCACCCGGACCCGGCCCCGCGGGTTGCGGGTCCGGGTCCGGGGCCACCCCGCCTGGGACGGGGCGAGCGATGGCTACTTGGCGGTCAGCGAGTCCACGTAGTCCTGGTTCTCGGTGATCCACTTGTCCACGATCGGGGCGTAGTTGTCCGTATCGGTTCCGTTGAACATGGCGTTCTCCAGCGAGAACAGGTGCTCGTCGTCCATCTTGAAGTCCTTCAGCCACGTGGTCAGCGTGGGGTAGTCCTTCTCAAAGTCGGCATCACCGTAGGCCGTGATGTGCTCGGCCGTTCCCAGCGTGTTCTTGGGATCCTTGAGGTCCTTGATCGGGAACTCGTCGTAGGCCCAGTGTGGACGCCACAGGGTGACGACGATGTTCTCGCCGGCATCGGTGGATTTCTTCAACTGCGCCAGCATGGCCGGGGTCGAGGAGGTCAGGAACTTCATCTTCTCCAGGCCGTATTCCGGGATGACCTTGCTCTCGGTGGCCTTGGTCAGACCGGCTCCCGGGTCGATGCCGTAGATCGTGTTGTTGAATTTGTCCGCGTTCGCCGCCAGGTCTTCCAGGGAGTCGATGGGCGCGTCCTTGTTCACCGCGATCGTCAGCTTGGCGTTGTCGTACCAGGTGCCCAGCTCGGTCATCTTGTCGCCGTACTTCTCCATGTAGTCCTTGTGCGTCTGCGGCAGCCACACGTCCATGGTGAGGTCCAGGTCGCCGGTGGAGACCCCCGAGAAGATGGGGGCGACATCGGCGCCGGTGAGCTCGACCTCGTAGCCCTTCTTGTCCAGGATCTGCTTCCACAGGTTGGACACCGCGACGCCTTCGTCCCAGCCCGCCATGACGCCGATCTTCAGTTCCTTCTTGTCTCCGTTGCCGGAGGCCGACGCCCCCGCGTCACCGCCGGAGGTATCACCGCCGCAGGCGGTCAGGGCCAACGCCGCTGCAGCGGCCATCCCCATCAATGATGCGAGCTTCTTGTTCATTCCTTGTTCCTTTCGTCGCGCCCCGGGGCCGGGGCTGCAGGGTCAGGCATTCTTGGCAGGCATGTTCGTATGCCCGAGGGAGGCGGTAATCCGGTCCAGGAAGATGGCCAGGATGACGACCGAGAGACCGGATTCGACGCCGAGCGGGGTGTTCAGCGTCGTCAGCGACTGGTACACCTCACCACCGAGGGCGCCGGCCCCCACCATCCCGGCGATGACCACCATCGACAGCGAGAGCATGATGATCTGGTTGATGCCAGCCATGATGGTCGGCAGGGCCAACGGCACCTGGATCTGGCGCAGGATGCGTGCCGGTGAGGCGCCGAAGGCCTGCCCGGCCTCGACCACCTCGGTGTCGACGCTGCGGATGCCCAGCTCGGTGAAGCGGGTGCCGGGGGCCAGCGAGAACACGATGGTCGCCACGATGCCCGGAACCGGGCCGATGCCCAGGAGCAGGAGCGCCGGGATCAGGTACACGAACGCCGGCATGGTCTGCAGGAAATCGAGGACGGGCTTCACGACGGCCGAGGCGATGGTGGACTTCGCGGTCAGGATGCCCAGGGGGACGCTGATGACCACGGCGACGGCGCTGGCGACCAGGACCAGGGCCAGCGTGTTCATCGAGTTCTCCCACTGGTTCATCCCGTAAATGAGCAGCAGCCCGAGGGCGGTGCCCACGCCCAGTTTCCAGCTCTTGACCAGCCAGGCCAGCGCGGCCAGGACGAGGATGACCACCCAGAAGGGGGGCTCGGTCAGCAGGTAGCCCAGCCCGTCGTAGAAGTTCTGGAAGAAGGCCTTGATGACGTTGAAGAGGCCATCCAGGTTGGCGATGATCCAATCCAGGACCGTGGCGGCCCACTGGCCCACCGGAATGCGGAACAGGTTGTCTCCCATCTAGCGCGCCTCTCCTTCATTCTCGATCGGGTCCGCGGCCACGGAAGAGTGGTCCACCGAGATGGCGGCGTCGTCGGTTCCCGCCGTTTGGCCGGGGCTGACCAGGGGGATGCCGCTGGTGCTCGAGGGAACATTTCCCAGGGCCGAGAGCAGTGTGGCGCGGGCGATCGCTCCGATCAGGCGGCCTTCATCGTCGACGACGGGCAGCGGTACCGGGGATTCGACCGAGCGCCCGAAGAGGTCATTCAAGGCGGTGTCGGCGGTGACGGGGTCGTTCCCGGTGCTGATGATCTCCTCCAAATCCGAACCGCCCCGTTCGAGCAGGGCCATGACCTCGCGGTCACGGACGGAGCCGAGCAGCACCCGGCGCCGGTCGAGGACGAACGCTGCCGAGGTCTGCAGCTCGCGCATGGTGCGCAGTGCGTTCCGCGCACCGCCAGAGAGGTTGACCACGGCACGCGGCTTTTCCATGACGGTGCCGGCGGTGAGCACGCGGGTGCGGTCCACGTCGCGCACGAAGGCCGAGACGTAGTCGTTGGCCGGGTGGGTGAGGATGTCGTCGGGCGTGCCGATCTGCACGATTTCGCCGTCGCGCATCACCGCGATGCGGTCACCGAGGAACATGGCCTCGTTCAGGTCGTGCGTGATGAAGACGATCGTCTTGCCCAAGTCGGCTTGGAGGGCGACGAGCTGTTCCTGCATGTCGCGGCGGATCAGGGGGTCCAGTGCGGAGAAGGCCTCGTCCATGAGCAGGATGTCCGTCTCGGCGGCAAGGGCGCGGGCCAGGCCGACACGCTGCTGCATGCCTCCGGACAACTGGCTCGGGTACTTGTCCCCCCAACCCTTGAGTCCGACGACGTCCAGGACCTTGTTCGCGCGTTCGGTTCGTTCCGCGGGGCCGACGCCCTGGACCTCGAGGCCATAGGCGGCATTCTGCAGTACGGTGCGGTGGGGCAGCAGCGCGAAGTGCTGGAAGACCATCGAGATGCGCTTCTGCCTCACCTTGCGCAGCTTCTTCGCGGAGATCTTGGCAATGTCGGTGTCTCCGATGACGACCGATCCGCTGGTCATGGGCCAGAGGCCATTGAGCATGCGGATCAACGTCGATTTGCCGGATCCTGAGAGGCCCATGACCACGAAGATCTCGCCGGGTTTGACCTCGAAGCTCGCGTCGATGACGGCCGCGGTGCCCAGAGATGCGACGTCCTGGCGCGTTTTCCCGGACTTCAGGAGCTTGACTGCCTCGTTGCCCCGCCGGCCGAAGACCTTGTACGCGTTGCTCACGCGTAGCGCCGGCTGCGCTGTCTCAGTAGTATTCACGTTTTCCCGTCCACGGCCTGGATCCGGGTGGAGGCAGACCGATTTCTCGGCAACCCGACCCGACGACGGGTCCCAAGCGCCACCACCGGGCGGCTACGTGGAGAGTCCTTCTGACAGGGCGAGCGATTGACTTTCACCAGCAACGCTAACAACCCCGTGTTCGCCGAGGGCTGAAAAGCCGCGTTTGACCGAGGGTACACCCGGGCCGCGCACCCCTGCATCCCTTGGGGCGCAGGGGGTTCCCGGAAGTTATGGCATTGTGACAGGGCGGTTTGTCAAAACGTCCTCAACCGGGTGGTTCCGCTGAAAGCGGGAGTCAAGAAGGTCAGCCGATGATCGAATCGACCAGGGCCTTGGCCTCCTGCTGGACCTGCCGCAGGTGGTCCTCGCCCTTGAACGACTCCGCGTAGATCTTGTAGACGTCCTCGGTGCCGGAGGGGCGTGCAGCGAACCAGGCGTTCTCGGTGGTCACCTTCAACCCGCCGATCGCCGCCCCGTTGCCCGGGGCCTCGGTCAACCGGGCCGTGATCGGTTCACCGGCGAGTTCGCTGGCCGTGACATCGGCTGCGGACAACCGTGCCAGGGCCGCCTTCTGCTCGCGCGTGGCTGCGGCATCCACGCGGGCGTACGATGGCGATCCGAAGTCCGCGGCGAGGCGTGCGTAGTGCTCGCTCGGGGAGGCGCCGGTGACGGCCTGGATCTCCGAGGCCAGCAGCGCCAGCAGCAGGCCGTCCTTGTCGGTGGTCCAGGGGGTCCCGTCGAACCGCACGAAGCTGGCTCCCGCGGATTCCTCGCCGCCAAAGACGCCGGTGCCGTCCAGCAACCCGGGGACGAACCACTTGAAGCCGACCGGGACCTCGATCAGCTCGCGGCCCAAGGACGCCGCCACCCGGTCGATCATCGAGGAGCTGACCAGCGTCTTGCCCACGCCGGCTCCCTGGGGCCACTGGGGACGATGGCGGTACAGGTAGTCGATCGCCACGGAGAGGAAGTGGTTGGGGTTCATCAGCCCGGCATCAGGGGTGACGATCCCATGCCGGTCGGCATCGGCGTCGTTCCCGGTGGCGATGTCGAAGGAGGCACCGCCGTTCCTCACCTTCTCGATCAACCCTGCCATGGCGGACGGCGACGAGCAGTCCATGCGGATCTTGCCGTCCCAGTCGAGGGTCATGAAGGACCAGCGCGGGTCGACCTCGGGATTGACGACCGTCAGGTCGAGACCATGGCGTTCGCCGATGGCACCCCAGTAATCGACGGAGGCCCCACCCATCGGGTCCGCGCCGATGCGCACACCGGCGGACCGGATGGCCTCGAGGTCCAGCACCGAGGACAGTGTGCCCACGTAGGCGGACATGAAGTCGTGGCTGCCGAGGTTCTCGGCGAAGCGTGCCTGCGAAATGGTCACCCGCTTCACCCCGGCGAGTCCTGCGGTGAGCAGGTCGTTGGCGCGTGAGGCGATCCATGTGGTGGCGTCGGAATCGGCCGGTCCCCCGTGCGGCGGGTTGTACTTGAAGCCGCCGTCGGAGGGCGGATTGTGGGAAGGGGTGATGACGATGCCGTCCGCTTGCCCGGCAGTGTCCCCGGCGTGCAGGGAGCGGTTGTGCGTGAGGATCGCGTGGCTGACGGCCGGGGTGGGGGTCCAGCCGTTGCGCGCGTCGACGCGCACGTCCACGCCGTTGGCCACCAGGACCTCCAGCGCCGTGTCCTGGGCCGGGTCGGAGAGGGCATGGGTGTCCTTGCCCACGAACAGTGGCCCCGCGATGCCCTGGCGGGCGCGGTATTCCACGATCGCCTGCGTGATCGCCGCAATGTGGTTCTCGTTGAAGGAGCCGTCCAGGGATCGCCCGCGGTGCCCCGAGGTGCCGAAGGCGACCCGCTGGCCGGGGTCCTCCGGGTCCGGTACGACGTCGTAGTACGCGGAGCGCACGGCGTCGAGATCAATCAGGTCCTCGGGGAGTGCTCGCATCCCGGCACGATCGGCAGCCATGGGTACAGCTAACCAGATGGGCGGCGAAAAAGCCCCGGTCCCGTGACGAAACGTCCGGGACCGGGGCCTTTTTTTACATGGCGTGGACGCCGGACTACTTCACTCCCGACATCAGCGTCTTGATCGGCTTCACGGCGGCCGCCAGGGCCACGCCCAGGACGATCGAGGTCCCGCCGAGGGCGACGAAGTACGGGATCTCGTTGCCTTCGGTGTAGAAACCGGCCAGGATGCCCGCGAGCGTCGTGCCCAGGGAGACCGAGAGGTAGAACAAGGCGACCATCTGGGTGGTGAAGGCGACCGGGGCCAGTTTCGTGGCAACCGAGAGGCCGATCGGGCTGAGCAGCAGTTCGGCCATGGTGAACAGGAACAGGATCCCGGCCAGGGCCAGCAGCGGCGTCTTCTCCAGCGAGTTCAACGGGACGAAGACGAGGAAGGCAATGCCCATGACAACCAGGGCGCCGCCGAATTTCAGCGGTGTCGAGGGCTGCCGGTCGCCCATCTTGGTCCAGATGCCGGCGAAGACCGCGGCGAAGATGATGATGAAGACCGGGTTGATGGACTGGGTCCAGCTGGCGGGCATTTCCCAACCGAAGAGGTTGCGGTCCAGCCGCTGCTCCGAGTACACGGCGATGAACGTGAACTGCTGCTGGAACAGTGCCCAGAAGGCGGCGGAGGCGATGTAGAGCGGGATGAAGGCCGTGACGCGGCGGCGCTCCGTCGTGTCGACCTTCTTCGAACCGAGGATGACGAAGAAGTAGATGACCGATGCCACCACGACGACGATGGCGATGGTGGTGGCCAGGTTGTCGGCATGGACGATCCCGGTGGTCAGCAGGACGATGATGACCGCGATGCCGACCAGGACGCCGATCCCGTAGCGCACGCGGAGGTTGCCCGGCAGCGGATCGGTGACGTGGTGGGTGGACTCCGGCAGGTTCTTGCGGCCCAGGGCGTAGATGGTCAGGCCGATCGCCATGCCGATTGCCGCCAGGGCGAAGCCGTAGTGGAAGCCCAGCCGGGTCTGGAGCAGGCCGGTCAGCAGCGGGCCGATCAGGGCACCGATGTTCACGCCCATGTAGAAGATGGAGAACCCGGCGTCGCGGCGGGTGTCCTTCTCGGCATACAGCGAGCCGACGAGGGTCGTTGCGGTGGCCTTCAGGCCACCCGATCCCAGGGCGACGAGCAGCAGGCCGACCGTCAAGCCGACGACCCCGGGCAGGGCGGCCAGCGCGATGTGGCCGAGCATGATCATGATCGCCGTGTAGAAGAGCACGCGCTCGGAGCCGAAGAGCCGGTCGGCGATCCAGGCCCCGAAGATGGTGCTGAGGTAGACGGTGCCGCCGTAGGCGCCGACGAGGCTCAGGGACAGGCCCTGGTCCAGGCCGAGGCCGCCCTTGGACACCTCGAAGTACATGTAGTAGGCGAGGATGCCCTGCATGCCGTAGAAGGAGAAGCGTTCCCACATCTCGACATTGAAGAGGTTGAAGAGCATCCGGGGGTGGCCAAAGAAGGTCTTTCCGGCCGGTTCCCGTGTGGTATTCAATGAGGTCATTTACAACATTTTGCGCCCGGGTGTCCCGATACACCTACTTCAGTGATCCAGGTCACATTACGGAAGCGGCATGCATCAGCTGCGCGGCCAGCGCCAACAGGTCCGCCTCGCTGCCCATCGCGCCGATCAGCTGGACCCCCATCGGCAGGCCGGTGGCGGTGCGCAGCGTGGGCACGGTGATGGCCGGCGTCCCGGCGACATTCACCACGGAGGTGTAGGGCGTGTACCGGCACTGCAGCTCGTAATCGAAGTCCGCACCGTGGGCGGTGTACCAGCCGATCGGGCGCGGGGTCTGGGCCATCGCCGGGGTCAGCACCGCGTCGTAGCGGCCCCATTGGGCGCGGCAGTCCCCGGCGATCTTCTGCAGGATCCCTGCGGCGGCCCGCTTGTCCGCGTCCGACCGGGCCAGGGCCCGGGCACGGAAGCTGCGGGTGAGCTCCATCAGCGCCGGTGCCGCCTCGTCCGGGAGGCCGGCTTCGGCCAGCCCGGCGGTCCAGATGGCCTGGAAGGCCTCGGCATAGCGGTTGTCGTAGCGGATGTCGGCGTCCTCGACGCGGTGGCCCGCGGCCCGCAACAGGCCGACGCCGGCCTGCAACGCCGCCTCGGCCTCCGGCGCGAGGCTGATGGGGTAGCGCGTTTCGAAGGGCGAGGTCCTCGAGAGGCCGATGCGCAGGGCGCGTCCACCGGCCGGCCGGGCATCCCGGGCCGCGGCCAGGTAGCCCGGGGTGCCGGTGAGCGATTCCATCAGCAGCCCGGCATCCTCGGCGGTCCGCGCCAACGGCCCCGAGACCACGAAGCGCGGGGCACCGAACCGGTCGACGCGGCCGTTGGCCAGGTCCGCCGGGATGGTTCCCAGGCCCGGTTTCAACCCGACCAGCCCGCAGGCGGAGGCCGGGATGCGCACCGAGCCACCGCCGTCGTTCCCGGGGGCCACCGGCAGCAGGCCGGCGGCAACGGCAGCCGCGCTGCCCCCCGAGGACCCCCCGGGCGACAGCGCTGGATCGACCGGATGCCGGGCCGGCGGGGCGATGAGGTTCTCGGAGTAGCAGTTCAGGCCGAACTCGGGGATCTGCGTCTTGCCCAGAGAGATCGCACCGGCGGCGCGCAGCCGGACGACCAGCGGACTGTCCTCCTGGGCGGTGGCGTGCGGAATGGCGGCACTGCCGGAGGTGGTGGGGACCCCCTCGACGTCCCACAGGTCCTTGTAGGCCAGGGGCATCCCGTGCAGCGGCGGCAGCGCCTGCCCGCCGGCGCGGGCACGCACGCCGGCGTCGTCGGCCGCATCGGCGTCGGCCAGGGCACGGTCGACGGTGACGGTGATGAAACTGCCCAGCCGGGGGTTCTCCTCCTCGATGCGCTCCAGGAAGTGGCTGACCGCCTCCCGGGCCGAGAGGTCCCCGCGGGCAATCAGGTCGCGCAGGTCGACGGCGGTGAGCGCGCCGATCGCGGCGCCGGGGGAATCGTCGGGTGCGGTGGTCATCGCCGGGCCTCCAAGGTGTCGTGTTCGTCGTCGCGGTCGCGTTGGAAGACGAGGACGACCGAGCGCAGGGCCAGAATGAAGCCCATGAAGAGCAGCACGTAGCCGA
>Ga0134125_10000757_pt1 | contig 42400 bp, 65 predicted proteins | sample KB31751_FD_96464 | JGI IMG/M metagenome (GOLD analysis project Ga0134125, IMG submission 96464) | Terrestrial soil microbial communities with excess Nitrogen fertilizer from Kellogg Biological Station, Michigan, USA - KB3-175-1 | ecosystem: Environmental > Terrestrial > Soil > Unclassified ...
ACGAAATACCAGCGGCTTATAAGGATATCGACCAGGTGATGGAAGATGCAAAGGATTTGGTGAAGGTCAAACACACATTACACCAAATATTGAACGTAAAGGGGGATTAGTATGACAACCCCACAGCATGACTCGGATGGGCTTGATAAAGTGCTCGCTTTACCAATGGCTGAATATATAGGTATTAGCAACATTGTATTTACCGATTTTCATGGTCAAGAAAAAGGTGAAGATAAGCAATTCGACAGTTATTTTGATAGACAACAAAAAGCTTATAGAAAACTTAAATCCGCCCTAACCCGCCATATCAAGCGGGAGGTGATTCGGGGGAAAATCGAGATATTAGACAAACTTGATTATAACAAGCAAATGTTTGGTGATTGGCAACAAGTAATTGAAAATGAGCGTGCCCAGCTCGAAGCAGAGCTTGAGGGGATAGGATGAGTGGCTTAAACTCTATACTGAAAAAACTTACTAAAAACGGGTACGGTAAAATTACCTTTACTAATGATGTTGGCCATAACCAGTGGTGGTGTACTAATGCAATAACGCACCAATTTGAAATTGGAAAAACGCCAGAGGAAGCTGCCCAAAAGTTATTGGAGGCGCAAGATGACTAAGAACAAACCGAGTCGTTTGCAGGGGGAGCTAGATGAGATATTAGAAGGTCAATATAGATGGATGATAGAAACTGTGAATAATGCTATAAAATACTCAGACGATGGTTTAAAACGACCAATACTTGGCACGGGCACGGCACCGTTACTGACACCTTCTGAAGCTAAATCCGCCCTCACCCGCTACATCAAACGGGAGTTGATTCGAGGGAGGATTGAGGAAATAAAGACACTATTTTACATATGGGGAACAAAAAACCTAACCGAACGGGAGTTGACTGTGCCGGAAAAGTTGGCCAGAAAGCGTATGGTTCAGCTCGAGGCAGAGCTTGAAGAATTGGAGACACAATAATGAAAAAGCTACCAATTGACCTTTCATATATCAAGAGATGTGGCTATTGCAATGGTGAAAACCGTTACATTATGCGGGCACCAAATGTAAACACTGGCGTTACAGACGATGACGCAAACAGGATGGCAATACAACACGTAGGAAGTACCGAAGGTGGCTTTTGTGAGTCCTGCAAGATGATTACTCAGATGACAGTTGTTGCGTATGATTTTGGAAAGAGGAAAGGTCCTAGCCATGCCCACATAACTCGCGAATGGAAACAACATGGCTGCGCCCTCACCTTTGGTAACCGCCAGGCAATGCGGGAACATTGGAAGGAATATCATGCCACAAAATGAGTACAAGATAACACTTAAGGGCATACTCCCGTCACTTTTCAATAACACTGTTACAGCAGTAGAGGTGTACGAGGCGAATAGTGGCCATGAGGCCATGGAAAAGGCCCGTAAAGATCTCAAGCACGAGTGCCTTGTAAACGGTCTAGACCCTGAAATAGATAGATTTAGGATAGAGATAATAGATGTGGAGAAATTATGACATTGACAACAGACCGAGCTGGCAATGATGCCCCAAGTAGTGGAGAGGGAGAGCTATCAGAAATTGTTTGGAGCATTTACAAAGAGGGCTTGGAAGCTGGATTCAATGAAGCTCACAACAAAACTAGTAAAGATGCCGGACAAGTAAAACAGCAAGCGTTGGCTAAGTTGGAATCCTGGCACGCTCAACAAGTAGAAGCAGCGGGAAAGGCTAAAGACAGCGCTTACTGGGAGCGAAATCAGCTCGTTGCCGCGCTCAGTAAGATTTTTCCAGCGTGGCTTGGATATCACGAAGGCCTTTGGGAAGACTGCTGGCGCACCATTGTTTACGTAATAATTCCAGTTCATCACGAGGTGAGCATTGGTGGCATGGGTGTGAGAGATGTTGGCAGCCATGCGCAACTTAGCTGGCACATTCACGATGACGACAAAAAGTACTTTCATCATCTTGACCTAGGTTTGGAAACATGGGACGGGCATACTACTGAAGAAAAATACAAGAGGTTGGCACAGCTGGCCACCCAGCAACGGAAGGGAGAGAAGTAATGTACGTAGCAAGTTTAGAGCTTTGCAAGGAGCTGTATGAGCTGAGTGGGTGGGATGATATAGAGTTCCAGTGGTCAAGTATCGACGGTAAGCATTGGGAAGCTGCCGTTTCGGTACTGTTTGCCGGAGCAACAGAGGTTGCTTATGACCTCGGCTATCTGCTGCGGAAGTTGCCACCAGTCATCCAAGAGGATGGTATTTTTAGGAGCTTGTAGATCAACTGTAACGGTGATGGTACATTTCACTTGGCTTACGTCGAACCGTATGACAAAGAGTTTAAGGGCAGCCACATTACCAATGGTAACACTTTGGAAGACGCCCTCTGTAAACTCACCATCGGGCTATTCAAAGACGGCACCCCTGAACAACTCAAAATGAACCTGGAAATCACAGACGACCTCTTAAAGGAATGCGAAAAACTACTTAACCACAACGCCAAGGTCTACAAGGAGTATCTGGCTGCCCTTACCCCTAAGACTACTAAGGAGGATGATCAATAAAATTGCACTCAATCCTTGACATAATGCACCCACTTTGCTAAGCTATAGGTAGTTCAAACGAAGGTAAAAGTTATACAACGCCTTGGCCGCTGAACGACTGCATTACTAGATTCATATCTAGAAAGAAACCGCCGGTAAAGAATGACAGATTGGTAGAGATGCCTAAGGCCTGTCACTAGCACTTTCTAGATATGAACCAAACATTAACAGGTTGGCTAGCACTTGTCGCTCTTAGCGGACCCCACCCCCTCTGAGGGCGGCACGAGCTGGCCAACATATCTAAGCCTATCGAGGAGGTGTAAGATGAGCAAATTAACAACCCGTGTCTTTAGGACTCTAGAAGAAGCAGATGTCTTCGTTGACCGTCAGATCGCCCGCCGTAAGCGCGTTAGCTTACTTCGGGACCTGGAACATGTTACTGTGTACGTCGCTTAAGTTTGAGAGCCTTTAAGTGACACTTGTGGAGTACGATGATCGCAACAAACAGAGTTAACAACGTGCGCATACCAGTGGATCTCATCGAAGAGGTCCGCTGTTTGCCACTCAAACAACAGGTTCTTACTAAACGGATACATTACATAATTAGGTTAGGGATACGATACCATGCGATTCTGGAGCTGGCAGCACAAAAGAACGAGGAAGAGGTACACTCATGACCTGTTTTGCCTGTGCCGAAAATGCAATCCTTCCGTGCGTAAATGGATTAGGGGGTTACAGTAATGGACTACTATGAACAAGACGCATATGAGCCGGATGAGCCACGTACAGCGGTGCATAACAAGCCATTGCTACGGGGAGTGAAAAGACAAACATTGAAGGACTTCATACAGTTTCTAAAGAACAGTGGTTCTAGTAAGATAGAAGGGGATCTAACGATGACTCTAACTAGTATGTCGTTTAGTGATCTGGAGGAGATGGTGGAGACGTTCTTACACGAGAAGTGAGAAGGTGAGTTCTTTAACAATGTAGACCGTAGTTGAGCTGGGAGTAAGAGCATGGGGTACCGGGCCACCCACAACCAGCTTGCTCTCAGCTCCATACGGTCTAAATGGTGGATGAATATTGATACCAAGACGGTGCCAGCCAAGCGTACGCACCCGTGAGTTAGATTCTCTCCATGGATGGGGAAAGCTTGGTATCAATACCAAATGCTAGTAATACAAAGTGGCGTAGGCTTAGAAGCAGCCATCGCTTAATCAACGCGTAACAGCGATCACCTTTACTAGCACCACACCTACCGGTAAGTGGCGGAATAGGTAGACGTAGTAGTTTTGTCAGCCAAACAAGAGGCAAATTACGTAGAGGTAGACGGACTGACAACGCCAAGACCTACATGCGGAGTGACTATACGAGTAACAAATTGATAGCCATAAATAAAACGGAGACAATGGCTGGCGCTCCATCTCGTCAAATCTCTGCCTTACCAGTAGGTGTGGCCGCATAAGAGAACCTTGAGCACTCCACCGTTGAAATAATACGGGCCTGCCAAGAGGAGAGCTCCAGGATTATGCCCGCATAATCCTGGAAGATTGCCTGAGTGGTTTATAGGGCTTCACTGCTAACGAAGTATACGAAAGTATCATAAGTTCGGATTCTATATCTTCCGCCACCGAATAACTAGACCTTGGTTTGTGCTGGGTTTAGGCGGTGGCAACTGTATAAATACAGAGTAATTTTATACAGTTGTAGGCTAGTACTGTATAAATAATATAATGTTGTTGCGTTGCAGCACTCCACTCGGTTCTTAATGAATCCTGTGGAGTTTTTTACTTCCATCTTGCTGTATCTATTACAGACTGTTCCGACAGCTGCATATATAGTGGTAATATGTATAGAAAGCGGAAAAGATATGTACCCCCCTTCCCTACAATTCCTCAAGCGTAATAGGGAGTTATTGCGGCTTGAGCATCCTTTGTTTTGGGAATATGGACTCGTGTTGTAGACGTAATGACGGTCTTGTAGAGTTTTTGGTTGTATGGTACTGTTCATTTGAGTAACCATTACTAGTCCTGATGTCTACTCATTAACTAAATTTGTAGGGGTCGGGTTGACTTCCCAGATTAGTTGTCGTATTATACTTACGACTAGTAATGCTTGAAACCCCTCGCAAGAAGGGGTTTTCTTTTATGGCAACATATTTCCGACCTGGAACGTACGCGTTAGTACCAAATAAGCATTTATTACCGGAAATGAAGGGCGCTCCATTATCCGTGTACATTACACTGTGTTCTCATGCGGACACGGAAGGTATTTGCTTTCCAGGTATCAAACGTATTATGGCGATGAGTGGTTACAACAAAGATTCGGTATTCACAGCGTTGAAAAAGCTTATTGAACTGGGGGTCATAGAACGCACGAAACGTAAATCTAATCTTGGAAATAACGATACAAACCTATACCGTATACTAATAGTAGACGATGTCAAGGGTAGTCCGGTGGAGCAGACTACCTACTCTAAAAAACCGGACTACCCTGGTACGGTGGAGCAGACTAGGGTGGTACGGTACACCGGACCCGAACTAACCCATGAACTAACCCATGTAAGAAAGGATGACATTGAAAAAACAGAAAGCTCAAAACGCATAGATCATCGCGGTGAATATAGCCCTACTGCAGAACGTATGCGTTCAGCTAGACAGAAAGGATTAAAACCATGGGAGGTACTAACAACATGAAGAAGTACAAAATTTATAAAGTGCCTGTGATTAAGAAAAGGGAATTTATAAAAATAAAATATTAGAGAATGGTAGACTTTTATTTTTTTTAGTGTTATAAAAGTCGTATGGCACATGCAGGTGGTAGACCACTAAAGTTTCAGTCCGTTGAAGAACTCGAGAAGAAGATCGATGAGTTTTTTGCATCTGGTAAACCACCTCTTATAACATCTTTAGCACTGTGGCTTGACACTGATCGAAAGGTACTTATTGATTATCAGGACCGGCCAGAGTTTTGTAACACCATAAAAAAGGCAAAATTGCGATGTGAGGAATATGTTGAGGAAACTTTGATGACTACTCGCAATGCAACAGGGGCGATCTTCAACTTAAAGAACAATTATGGTTGGGTTGATAAGACTGAGCAAGACATTACCAGCAAAGGCGAACAGATAAACCAACCTGTTAGTGAGACGCTTATGACACAGTTTTTGCAGAACGTGCAGGATAATACGAAACGCTAGTGGGTCTTAAAGAAGACCTAGAAGCTGCTAACACCGTAGCCTGGATCATAGGCCAAGGCTTCGTAACAGAGAACCGTAAACCGTTTGAGTTCTACGATCACCGTTTTCTGCTCACTTATCTCGCAGATAACCACCGGCACAAGGTAAGCAAGAAGTCTAGTCAGATCGGTGAGACAGTTGGTGAGCTCTTTGACGACTTCCATTTGGCGATACATCGGAAGATGAATGTGATTCATACGCTTCACACCTCAGATGTGCTCAAAGGCTTCGTGACACCTAAGGTCAACCCTATAATTCAACACAATCCCGCTATTTCAAAACACATGAGCAAGGATAGCGAAGGACTCAAACAGTTTAGAGATAACTTCGTATACTTCCGCGGTGCAAGCTCAGAGTCACAGGCCATTAGCATCTCAGCAGACGTGCTCAAAATTGATGAAAAGGACAGATCAGATCTTCGGGTGGTTGAGATGTTCCAGTCTCGTTTAGACTTTAGCCAGTACAAATGGATTAGAGAGTTTTCTAACCCTTCTGCTGTTGGTTACGGTGTGGACGAGACCTATAACAGGTCTGATCAGCGTCATTGGTTTGTTGAGTGCCACCATTGTGGCCATTGGGCATGGGTGGATTTTGAACAGTCAAGTGACGACAATCACTACATTAATCAATTACAAGAAATATTTGCTTGTGGCAAGTGTCACCGTGAGCTATCTGACGCTGATCGTTGTAACGGTGAATGGGTTGCCAAGTGGCCTTCTCGTAGCGACAAGATCCATGGCTATTGGTTCTCTCAGATGATGGCACCGTGGTTTACAGCTGCTGAGATCATGGATAAGTTCAGAACGACGAGCACTGAGTACTTCCACAACTTCGTGTTAGGTAAGGCTTGGACACAAGCCGATCTGCTTATTGACCGCGACACGATTACCAAAGCATTACGACCTGGTAAGCCAATCCAACGACACATTGTTATGGGTAGCGACATCGGTGTTCCACACTGGTATTGGTTAGGTACGCCAGATGGTGTGTTTAAGTGGGGTCGAGCGAAAGACTGGGAAGAGCTTGAGTATCTGTTTAACTTCTACCAGTGTGAAGCATGGGTTATGGATTCAATGCCAGAGTTCACTCAGGTGCAGAAGATGATCAAGAAGTACTCAGGTCGTGCATTCGCCTGCCAGTTCAATAAGGATCGTGCAGCTGCAGGTATCATTCGGTGGCAAGAGGGCGATAAACGTGGCTTTGTGTATGTTGACCGTACAAAGGCCATAGACCGCGTGGTGAATGAGCTCAGTAGTGGGAACATACCCATCTATGGCAACGTGTCTGACGTTGAGGAGTTCATTACGCACGCGGCGAACATGTACCGCTCAGTTGAGACAGACGACAAAGGCCTCACCAAGATAGACTGGATGACTATACGCAAGCCCGATCACCTTGTGCTTGCCCTTGTGTACTGGCGTGTGGCACTTGAACGTGTCTTTAGTGGCATTCACAGTAATGTAGTAGAGACTCCTGTGCTGAACAAACCGACAGTCCCGACTGTTGTTGATGGCAAAATACCGATCGATATAGATGTTAGCGCAAGCCTGGAACGGGCGCGGACCTTGCACGTTTAGTACTTATTTGTTATGGTACGTAAAACAACGTAAGCAGAAAAGCAGCGAGCACGCTAACTTATGCAAATTGACACGCTTATCCGTACACCTTACCACCAAATGCCAATCACTATCGTGAACAAGGCTATGAGGCAGAAGGTATATCGTGACCTCTTTTGTATAGAGTGTAAGTGGCCATTGGCCCAGATCACCGATAAGATCGTGCTCGTGAGCGATGGAGGTATGCAGATTGAGGAGCTAATACCGAACAACTTCGGTATTGTTGAGACGCACTGTGGAAACCACAGATGTAAGCAATTTTATAGAATGGAGTTTGCGGTATGACAGATAACGAATTGACAGACGATGAGATCACCGGTGGTACCTTTAACGGGCTAGGGCTAAAGGTAAAAAGGGATACGACTACGATTCATCCCCTTAATAACCATTGCCTAATAGAAGTCCTAGACGACTACGAAGGTGTGATACGTAATACCGAGAATGAGAATATGCAAAAAGGGAAACTATTAGGTTGCCATTTTGTTCCTTTTCACTTGACAGCTTCAACTGGGTTTGATTTATCCCAGTATACGATGTCTGAAGTTAGAGACGACGTTGAAAAGAGTCTCGGCAAGACCGTCTACTGGCAAGAATACGCCGACGCAGGTAGTAAGTTCACTGTCGATGGCAAGAAGTACGTGCTTGTGCCTTTCTACAGATTGATCGGGTTTGAGGGATGACCGTCGAAGAACTGAAGGCCGAGTATCACAAGATAGACGCTGATAGCCGTAAATGGTTGTCCAAGGTCAACAGCATAAGGGACTACGAGTCGAACGCACACGCTACGATCATGATGAACGCGCACTCACAGATTAAGAATCATATACTGATGACCATTGGTAAGAAGATCGTAGAAGAAAAAACAGATAAGGAGTAGCTATGACCAAAGACACCAAACCCACAGGCAAACAGTTCAGCCTAACCCCAATAGAAACCCAGCTCTTGCGCGTGACTCAGCAGAACTTTCAGACTGTTCTGAGCAATGAGATGGCTATGATCGCGGTACAGCGTTTGGCCTACCCCGTGAGCGAATACACTCGTTTTATGTTCAGTTCAGACATGACTGAGGTGACCATTAGCGAGGACGAACCTGTCGAGGATAAGGAAGAAACTGGAGTTATCGGTGATTAATGTAGAAGAAACGGAACATGATGTGACGATCACCTATACCCGTGCGGATGGTACTGGTAGTCACCAACGGTTTAACAAGTGGGACTTAACAGATAAGTCACCCAAAGCAGTTGATAAGAATGCAGCTAAGGCCTTACGTAAACTAGCAGATAGAATTGAAGGAGCTACAACTAATGTCTAGTTCAGGTATTCCCCCCCGAGAAGTCAAAGACCTCCAATACGGCCTGGACGCCCGCGCCACAGTCCTAGCCGGTGTAACCAAAGGCTACGAAGCCGTAAGTTCAACGTATGGCCCTAGTGGTCAGAACGTCCTCCAAGGCATGCCGTTCGGTGATCCAGTCCTAACAAGAGACGGTGTAACCGTTGCCAAGCGTGTAGTACTAGAAAACCGCGCCGAAAACGATGCCTGGTCTGTCGTCCGTCAAGCTAGTGAGAAGACCAACAAGACTGCTGGAGATGGCACAACTGCCACTGTAGTATTGGCCTACAATCTCTATAAAGCCGCACACCAACGCGTTGTAGCCGGTGAAAATCCGATGAAACTCAAAGCTCAGATGGCTGAAGATAGCCGCAAGGTGATCGAGTTTATCAAATCTAAGAGCGTAAAAGCTGATAAACACCTATTAGAAGTAGCCACGGTGAGCTCTGGTGACCCAAACATTGGTGCGTTAGTCTCAGATGTTATGCAGGAAATTGGCCTCAACGGTGGCATTACTATCCGTGAGCAGAACTACCCAACAATTGACGTTGAAAAGATCAACGGTTATTACTTCGACCGAGGCTTTTTCGCCCTAAATCAACAGATCGAGTGGGCAAAACCTCACATTCTAGTCACCCAAAAGCCCCTGACGGCTGCGAGTGACGTACTGCCTCTTATCCAGATGATCAACCAACAGACTGAGAAGAAGTTGGTGGTTATCGGTGAGGTTCGGGGTGAGGCACTACAGATTCTACTTGCCAACACTATGGCGCAGGCAGATAGTCAGGGTCGTCCAGTCCCATTTGAAGGTGTTGTCGTCCCTCCACCGATGTATGGTGAGGAATCCAAGCTATTCATGGAAGACATTGCCATCTATACCGGTGCTAAAGTATTAACTGATGCAGAGACCACGATCAGTGAGAGCCATTTGGGCAGTGCAGAAAGAGTTCAGGTTTCCCAAGAACGCGCAATCGTATTCAAGGGCAAAGGAAACGCTGAGGCTATTAGCTCACGGGCCGCTGAGATCAAGAAGAACATCGACAAAGAGACTAACTCGCACGCCAAGGACCAGCTAGAGCAGCGTTACAGCAAGCTCGTTGGTAAGATCGCCATTGTAAACGTTGGCGCCTCTACTCAGACAGAGATGGAAGAGCTACGCTTCCGTGTCGAGGATGCTATTGAGGCTACTAAGAGTGCTATGGCTGATGGTGTGTTACCTGGTGGTGCCACGGCATTAGTACACGTAGCTTACCTAACAAACCCCACGACCGGACCCGATAACAAGAATGTCTTTGGTGGTATATACCCGCGGCCTGCGATTGATACGCTGTTTAGAGAGGCTCTACTCGACACCTTTAAAAAGCTTTACGACAATGCTGGTGAATCACCTGACTACAGGGTTAAGCAGATACAGGCTAGTAAATTTGGTATGGGATTCAACCTCCGCAACATGACCGAAGAGCCCATAGACCTAGCCAAGGCAGGCATATGGGACGCCACTCGTGCAGTCGTACAGACCATTGAGAATGCAACGAGCGCTGCAGGTGCTCTCCTAACTGTAGGGGCGTTGGTGACGCCACGAGATGAAGAAGACGCTTAGAAAACGACTTGGTGTCTGGATGATCGCTAAGGGTATTCGCTTGGCCGGTCAACAACAAACTGAGGTGAGCAAGACTGATATCAAAAAAGCGATTGGTAAGCCCACAAGTGCAGTTGTGGAAGCACCACTCGAAGCAAAACGTTGGAAAGAGGTGCAGCACGGTAACGTTATCGTAGCTGAGCCAGACATCATGAAACAGTTTAGGAGGGAACGTGAGCAAATGTGAGCTTTGCAGCAACGAAGGATCTAAGAGCACGATTGTGAATGCAAAGTACTACCGTTCGATATGCGACGGTTGCTACGATTCGCTACTCACTGGGAACAGCGTTAGTAGTGGCCACGCTGATTATGAACGTGGTCGTGATGCCGAGGACCATGAAGCTGATATCATGCAGCCACTAGGCCCTGGGGGCATTCCATCTGCTGAGTTCATTAAGCTCTATCCCGACACAGCTAAAAAGATCTTCACACGGGAGGAGATAAGTAGAGCGATTCGTGCGTAATGTGTTTTCACCTCTAGTCATTCTTGCTTGTGCTATAATCCACGGTAATGGCACGAACTAAAAAACAACCTGCTGATACGCCGCTAATTTTCGATTTGTCCTTAAACGATGTAACACTTGCCGGTATGGTGAAGCGCCGTGCAGCCGAGGCACAGAGTAAGTGGAACGAGCTGTATGACCTCACTAAAATTCGTGAGGATAACAAGAAGTTGGCTGATGCCAAGAGCGCAGTCACTAAATACCGTGACGAACGTTTTCAGGATATATATAGCGATAACGTCATCTTTAAGGCAAAGCGTACCTTGTTGTCCTTCGTTAGCGCCCGTATTACCCAACCAGAAGTGACGCCACATGACTACACATCTCTGTCGTACCAGTTTGCTCAAGACTTTGAGAAGGTACTCTACCAAGTGGCTGACGCGGCTAACGCTAAGGCCAAGATTAAGCTTGCCTATAACGATCTGTTTGATGGCCAACGCATTGGTATCTTGAAGTGGGTCTACAGCGACTACAAAAAGAAGCTCGAGCTTGTGCACTGTGACCCTAAAGACGTCATCATCGGCAGTCGTTCCGGATGGCTAGAAGAGCCGGACTTTGTACAGCACAAGCAGAAGCGTACCGTCGCTAAGCTATTGCAGCAATTCCCGGACAAAACTGATGATATCTATCGAGAATGTGGCATTGACAAGGGCGTTCCGAGTCAGCTTGAGAAGGAAAAAGATATTACCGAAAACTGGATCTTCGTTGAGGATGAGGACACCACAAAGCTTGGGGTAATCTTCATGCTTGGTGACACCTTATTGGGTAAGATGAGCGACCCGAACTGGATTGACGGTGAAGAGAACTTCATAGATGAGCACATGATGCCATTCATTTTCTTTAACCACACCAACGACGGCAAGGGATGGATAGACAATACGAGCTTCATCGAGCAAGCTAAATACAACCAGCAACAGTACAACAAGCGTGGGGAGACGATTGCAGAGAACGCCAATTACGCCGGTATCGGTGTGCCAGTCTTCGGTAAAGATGCCATTAAGGAAGAAGCAGCCGCACAGGTGCAGTTCAATCCGACCCAGCGGCTCATGCTTGACATTGAAGACGTCGGCAAAGGCTTTACCACGTGGCAGGCAGGACAGCTACAACCATTTGTCTTCGAAGATAAAGCGAAGTTGGAAACCTCCATTTACGACACATTTGGTACGAATCTTGTGCAGAGTGGTACGGATACCAATACAAATACGCTTGGTGAGGCAGTCCTTATGCGTAACCAAGCTGAGGGTCGCCAGCAAGAGCTTATTGATGGCAATGATGCCGCTATGGACCGCTTTTACAAGATAGAAGCACAAATGCTGTACCGTTATGCTGATGAACCACTCTATTTCAATGTGCTCGGCGAGGATGGCCGTTTCGAACAGCTGGTTATTAGTCAGAAGAAAATTGCCGATAACTTAAAGGCCAAGATTAGTGTGAAGTCTGGCACAAACATGCCGATAGACCGTTCTCAGCGCATTGCTGTGGCAGTGCAACTTATGAACGCTAAACGAATTGGCACCAAGCGTCTTTACAAAGAGCTCGGTATTGAAGACCCGGATCAAGCTTACAAAGAGTTCTTACAGGAAAGTCTCATGCCGTTTGCTGATATGACGAAGGCCGACAAAGATCACGATAGCCGTGAAGCGCAAGAAGACCTCGATCTGGTAATTGGTGGAAAGCCCCCAATCGAACGAGAGGATATAGATGACGACTACATTGGCTATCTTACCGACTACCTGCTTAAACAATCGTACGAACAGCTGCCAACCGCAGCACAGCAGCGCGTTAGTAAATTTGTGGCAGATGTTATAGCCCAGGCGCAGCGTAAATCGATTAAACAGCAGACACAGCAACCAGTTGCACCGAACCCTGATACACAGATGCCTCCGGTACGACCAAATGTGTCTATTAGTGGCAAAGACTTACAACCTGATGTATTGGCACAGATGTTACAGAACCTTGGGTACCAACCGTCTGCACTGACACCACTCGAGATGGCCGCCGGATTTGCCACCCCACCACAAGAACGTATAAACGCGGCGCCGATTGCCAGTGGTCAACCAGCCCAACCAAGTAATCCAATAGGAGGATAGTATGCAACCAAACACTAACGGTGGCGATGGAGTCACCATGGGACCAACTGGCGAGGAGCCAGTCGAAAAAGCCGCGCCTATTCAGGGTGAAGTGAGCGCCAACCAGGCCGAGCTAGAAAGTAAGATCGAACAAGAGCTTGGCTTACCTCATGTAGAAGCTAAGACAGAGAAGAAAACCGATGGACTACCAGAGGATACTGGGAGTGACGATGCAGGCGATACAACAGCAGGAGAACCAGGCAACCCAGAACAGCAAGAAGATGATGAAGATACTCAAGAAGAGCTGGAAGAACCGACCAAGACATTAGAACCATCTACTCCGTCCGATGAGGAGCTGTTTATCGAAGTCGAAGACGCTGAAGGTGTAACCCACAAGATTAGCAAAATCGAGGATCTTCCAGAAGACTTTAGCCCGAAGAACAACAGGCAAATTCTGCAGATTGTCTCTCAGCTTAATAAGCTTGAAACGCAAATGGAACAGCGCGAGATCGCCCGCCAGGAAGCTGCTGATAAGGCCGAAACTGTCGCAGCACAGCAGGCTCAGTTCAGCGCCTGGGACAATGAAATCGAAGAGCTACACAAGCAGAAGCGTATTGATCCGAGCGATGTCGAGCGTGTCAATAAGGTGTTCGAACACATCGCTACGATCAACAAAGCCCGTGGAAAAGCGGGAAACCCGAACCTTATAACCAGTTTTGAAGACGGTTTGGATAAGTTCGAGATCGTCGAAGCCAAGAACAAGGCAGATGAAGAAAAGAAAAAGGAGAATGACAGGGCGAAGCTGAAGTCTAGTCTTATCGGTGGGAGTACGTCTACCGGTGGTGGCTCAGGCCAGCGCTATTACTCTGGTCGTTACCGCAGCATGGATGACGTGCCCGTATAGTATTTGCATAGCTGTATAGACTGTGTTATATTCACGATATAAAGACCTCATAGGTTAACACCTGTGAGGTTTTTGCGTATATAATATTTGACATAATGAAAAGGATATTGTGTGGATTATACACAGATCATAACTACTACGGCACAAAAAGTTGCGCCATTTGTAGTTGACGCAGTACACGGTTCATCTGTCCTAGCAGCTCGTGTGTTGGCCAATCCCAAGACATGGGCTATGGGTCAATATGAGCAAAACCCGATCCAGGTTGCAGAAAGCACCACCGGTGGTGACTTCACTGGACTTGGTAACTTTGACACCTCAGACGTGTCTACAGATGTCAACCTGCAATGGTTGACCAAGGGTTACTACCAGAACGTAACTATCCCGATTCCACTGATCTCTCTGAACAACACTGAGGCAGGAATCATTGCGCTTACCAAGCGTAAGATGGATGTTGCTAAGACGGCCATTATGAGCCAGCTTGGCTCACGTCTGTACGGTCTTGGTACTGGTGACGCCATCGAAGGCCTCCAGCTGATGACCGACGCTGGTACCTACAGTTCAACATATGGTGGCCAATCGCGCACTACATACGGTCCATACATTAACGGCCAGGTAACTGGTGCGACAGGTGGTATCATTAGCTTCCAAGCGCTGGGTTCACAGATTGACCTTTGTTCTACCGCTTCTGAGTCATCCGACGCTACTAACCTCATCTTGACTACTAAGTCAATCTGGGGCCTCATTGAGACGATTGTTGAGGCCAAGAACCGTGGTAACTACACCGTTATGGGTGGCTACAACAAAGTTACTCCATACACTGATATGGGCAGTGCGGTACGTCCAGACCAATTCCCAGTTGGTGGCATTGGTTTCGACAGCTACTACTTCCGTGGTATCCCAGTGGTGAAGGACGACAAGTGTCCTGCCGGTCTGGTTTACACTCTGAACGAAAACTATCTGAAGTTCATAACATTGCCACTCGTTGGCCTCAAGACCGTTTCGATGGTTCCACAGGTTTACCGTGGCGTGTACAGCCAAGCCGGTGAACAAGGTACCGCTGATCAAACTCCTGAGAAAGCTACGGCCTTCCAGATCACTGACGAGCGTATGCCAACCAACCAGCTTGGTTACGTGCAACAGATTGTTACCTATGGTAACTTCGCTAATTACAACCCTAAGCGTTCCGGCGTATACGGCACTGTCGCTCTGCCCGTAACAACCGTCTAAGAAAGGAGACTGAAGATATGGCATTTACAGGTCCAATGCAACTCAGCACCCAAGATGTTTATAAAGTGTCGACCACGAAGCTTATGCCTCTGGGCACACAGGGTGCGACTCGAGACGGCCGTTTGTTCCGTTATGGTCTTGCTGGTGCAGTAACACTTGCTCCAGGTAAGATTAACCAGATTGCAGCTGTTGTCGCCAACCACCAAAACATTGCCGTGCAGTCCGCTGCAGCTGTCGGTGACACCGTATTGAACGTGACACTAGGTGCAACAGCCACAACCGCTAACCAATACGATGATGGTTATGTAATCGGCTATGACGCGTCTGGCGTTGGCCAAACATTACGCATCGCGGGCACTCCAGTCTTGGCTCTAAGCACTTCCGGACCATTCCAACTTGGCGATCCGGTTGCCACCGCTATGACTACGTCAGCTAAGGTTAACCTCGAGCAGAACATGTGGTCGAACGCTCTGGTGTATGCTACCGGTGCAACAACCTTGCTTTGTAACGGTGTTGTCAACGTATCGCTGCCTGCTGCCAACTACGGTTGGTTCCAGACTCGTGGTACTGCCGCAGTGCTAACGAACGGTACAATCGCTGCTGGTTCAGGTGTAATCCCTGGCCAAACAACCGCTGGTTCCGTGGACATTGAAGCTGCCGGTACAATCACGCAGCGCATCGGATTCCAGCAACAGACTGGTACAAGCACTAAGTACTCAACGACATATCTAACGATTGACTAATAGGAGAAAATCATGGCATTACTTGCAGAAGATTTCTTCAATAGCATCTTTAAGTCAACCGGCTTTCGCTTCGGCAAAGGTTTCGGATATGGAACAGGCTCTGGTGTTGGTGGTGCGGTCACGCAGGCGACCAACCGTACCACAGGTGTGACACTTAACACCGTCACCGGTACGATTACCACAAACAACGCTTCACTAGCTGCCGAAGCAGCTGCTGTATTTACTGTGACTAATAGCCAGGTAGCAGCAACTGATACAGTGGTAGTATCCATTCAATCAGGTAGCAATGGTGGTAATACCGATATTACGGTGATCGCGGTTGCTGCTGGTTCATTTAACATCCAGGTCGCTAACAACAATGCTGCCGCAGGTACGGCCGAAACCGGTGCGATTCTGATAAACTTCGCAGTCATTAAGGGTTCAGCAACATAGGGAGGACAATATATGAGTGATACACATCCGAATGCTTTTCGGGTAGAAGCAGCTGAAAAACGCGCACAAGCTACTCAGCTAAACGCCGAAGCTAAGGCTCTGGAAGACCAGGCAGACACGTTAGAATTTCCGGACGGTAAACCAAAGGAAAACGCTGAAGGTGACTCCAAGGACAGATCAGAACCTGAAAAGAAGAAGCTTTTCAGTAAGTAAATTGTTCGCCCTTACAAAACCGGCTCCTTGCATACGAGCCGGTTTTGTTATAACTTATGCTTATAACTAAGGAGTCGTATGCAACCAGAACCAATCATTGATGAACAAGGGTTCATCGCTAAATATTGGCACCCAAACACTGAGGTAGTGACAGTCATCAACCCGACGAGTGACGATTACATATTTAAGGCTACTGTGGACGCCGGTGTTGACATGAAGACTGGACGACCACGACCTGAGATGCGCGAATACAGGGTACCAAAGGGCGGAAGCGAACGTTTCCCTGGTTCGATCGCGAACATGTATCTTGACCAAATGAGCCGACAACTGGCCCAAAAAGACAACAGATTGGACCGTATGGTTGACTTCTCTGAGCGGGCCAAGTACTATGACCAGCTTACCGCCGATACGGAAGACTTAATTGCCGCGTACACACCTAATCCTGCCTACACTGATGACAACCACAGTGTTAAAGAGGAAAAGAAAGAGGAAGTACCATTCTCTGGTGCGAGACGACCTGGACGACCACCTAAGGTAGCACCGCTTACTTAACATGAGTAAGCTTGCTGATGCTACAAAACAGGTTGAGGCCGCTACCCGTGACCTAAAACGCGAGCAGCAAGAGTGGAACGTCAGGAAAGCGGATTTGCAGCGGGATAATCTCCAACTTAAGACCAAAAATCGTGCTCTAGAGCACAAGAATGCTGCTCTTGAGGAGAAGATAGTACACACTGAAGAGCTTATCGCTGATGCCGGGCGTCGTTATGGGCTCATCCAGGCCAAAGTAACGGAGATAGAGGCAAAGCTCGATGAGGTAGAGACCAGACACGCCGATAAGACACTCGAACTCGCCGACCTGTATGAGGAAGTCAAAAAGCGTAAGCTAACCATTGATAGTGAGCTAGAGGCGTATTCGGTCGAACGTAAGTCTGCGATTAAAGACGACATATTAGCTACCAATCAAGAACTTATAGACAATCGGACCGAATTGAAAGTAATACGTACTCAGATCGATGACAGTCGGCTGGAACTTGCGACGCTCAATCAGGCCGCCGTTCAGGAGCAGGAAGAGCAAAAGATTAGAAAAGTCACCATTGATGAGGATTTGGTTGCTAAACAGGCAGAGCTTGATGAACTACAACGCCAAGCTGATGATGTCACGGCTTCTATAAAAAAAGCGCTCTTTGAACGTGATAACGCCCTCCTAGCAACGGCTAAGGCTCGAGAGGAACATAATAAGTTTGTGGCTTACGAATCAAAGGCCCGTAAAATACTAGATGCGAAAGACCGTGAATTGGTTGAGCGCTCGAGTAACATAGCCCAGGAAAGCCAGCTCCTAAAGAATAGACGAACCTTTTTGCCTTCTTTGTAGTAAAATGGTGACAAATGGCAACTGACCGCGCCCGACATGATGTCAACCTAAATCCTACACTCGTAGCGGTATCTAGTGTTGATGGAGAAACACCGGTAAGCCTGTGGGCAGACCCGGTAACCCATGCCCTTCCTATTAGTGCATCTATATCTGGTGCAGACGGCGCTATTGTAGATGGCAGTAACGCCACGATTAGAGCGACTGTCCTCAGCCTTACCAACTCTAAGCCGTTGACAGTGGCCATTACTGATACGAGTGGTAACCAAATAAGCTCGTTCGGGGGTGGAACGCAGTATACCGATGGTGGCACACCACCTGCTAATCCCGTTGGTGGCACAATAGAGTGGAACGAAGGGGGTACATGGAGAACTGTATCTACCGCTAAACCGTTGCCGGTTACACTGAGCAACGCCTCTGTTGCGGTGACAGGTACATTTTTTCAGGCCACTCAACCGATAAGCGCTTCCACTCTTCCACTTCCTACTGGAGCAGCTACTTCGGCAAACCAGACGACCGAGTTGTCTTCTCTAGCAACTATCGCCACCAACACGACTCAGATACCGAGTGTCCCTTCTACAAACAACTCATCTACAGCGACATTATTGTCGGGAGCTGTATTTACGGGTACGGGTGATGACTGCATAAACTATTCAGAGATGCGCGTTACTGTCTTTGCCAACGTTGCAAGTGCGACAGACGGTTTGAGCCTACAGCAGTCCGAAGATAACACGAACTGGGATGTGACTGATACTTACACCATACCCGCAATGTCGGCTGGACAGGCAAAGACGTATGTTGTGCCGCGCCAGGCACGATATTTCCGCGTAGTATATACCAACGGTGGCACGAACCAGACCACATTTAGACTACAGACGATTCTTAACCGAACCGGTACCGCACCGAGCTCGCAGCGTGCTGGTGATGCCTACACAAACGAAACAGACCTTGTACAACAGCAATCTTTCCTCATGGGATACAACGGTACGACGTGGGATAGATTGCGCACCACAGGGACTGGTGTACTTACTACTAGCACCGTACTCACTACAGGAGCCGCGACGATAGGTGCCATCTCAAATACAACATTCGCCGCCACCCAGTCGGGGAACTGGACCTCCCGCATAGTTGGTAATGCTGGGGCGACGTTGGACAGCACCGTTGGTGCAGGCACTGCTCCTACCAACCAGCAGGTCGTAGGAGCGTTGTATAACTCCACCGAGATATCTCCGACCACGGGACAAGCGTTTGCGCTACAGGCTGACTCAAAAGGGCGTTTGAGGAACGTCATAATGGACGCCGCCGGCAACACAAGAGGAGCAAACGTTACCGCCAGTAACGCGTTGGTAGTCGATGGGTCAGCGGTTACGCAACCGGTTAGTCTCACGTCGACCACGATAACCTCTATTGTGCCGGCAACTGGAGCAACAAACCTCGGGAAATCAGAAGACGCTGCCGCAGCGTCTGGCGACACGGGTGTGTTTGTACTTGGCGTGCGCAATGATACTATTGCAACTACAACGTCTAACGACGGCGATTACTCTCAGCTGTCTGTCGACATGCAGGGACGCCTGCTAACGAGGTGCACCGGGTTTGCAGACCTAAACACGGGCACAAGTCTAACGAACGCCAATGGTATCTTCTCTCTGATACGCGACGCTGCCGGTAATGCTAGAGGAGCGAATGTTACTGCGGCTAACGCCTTAGTGGTTGATGGATCAGCCACCACACAGCCTGTGTCTGTCGCTCAGTCCACGAATTCAACATCATCGGCCTATGAGACAAACCGCGTTGCTAAGGCGAGCGCAGGTACGCTCTGGGGATTCAGCGGCTATAATTCGAGGACGTCCAGTCAGTTTATACAGATACACAACACCACAAGCCTCCCAGCAGACACAGCTGTTCCCGTATTTGTAATGATCGTGCCTGCCTCATCGAACTTTGCTGTCGATTTTGGAACGCACGGTAGGGCGTTTACAACAGGTATAACCTTCTGCAACTCATCAACGGGCCCAACTAAGACAATTGGTAGTGCAGACTGCTGGTTCGATATTCAATACACATAGGAGACATATGGCAACGGAAAATAACCCACCACTTAAGTCAACGCAGGTCTATTCCACGAGTAACGTTACACCGTTGCGCACTATAGACCCAACAACGATCACAACTGCTAACGCCATAAATGTTCTGGCCACTCTCGTAGCCGACTTACGAGCTGCTGGTATTCTCCAGTAGAAGCTATACAATACACGTAGAGGGGTCTTTTAAAGAAAGGCTCTATTCATGTCAACCGTTAGATGGGGAGATATCCCTATTAATTTCCCATGGCCAGCAAACACCGTGTTTCGCCGCAAGGCAGACGACTCAGACTGGGAAACAGTTACTATACCGGCAGTCGTGACGAGGGCGTTCTCTGCTCCGACGAGAACACTCAACAGTGCTTTTCAGATATCAACAACTCAGGATGCACAAGTAAGCTACTCTGTAGACATTGCGACCACAGTATCTCTGTCTGGAGGTGCCGTAGGTACACTGTATCTTCGCTATGCGGACGATAGCGGATTCACCACGAACGTTGTTGAGGTCGGTCGAACGGTGAATGGAAACACAGGTACGCTGGTCGTAGGTTTGACCCTCAATCAGACTGCTACGGCACAAGTTAATGGTATGATACCTTCGGGCAAATATGTCAAGCTTGTGACCGAGAATACTACCGGGACCCCTAGTTTCACTTGGAGATCTGGACAAGAGGTTTTAGTTTAGTAAACCACTGCTATACTAAGCTGGTCTCTCACATTTAGACCTCTCTGTGGGAGACAGAAACGTATGATACCAGTGGTGTAGAGAGGTCCGTGGAATGCGTGCCACTGGTATCACGCTCATGTTGCTGTTATAATCCGAGCTATACACCTCATAGGTCAGAAGCCTATGAGGTATTTTGCTTAAAAAAGGAATTATGGATGATTCACGTAACTGGAAATACAGCCGTTAACATACCTCCTTGCGCTGGTATATTGGTGCAGTGCAATGCGACCACGGCTTCTCAGACCTACACGATACTAGAGAACGACGGCACGTCGACTGTTGTTACGTCACCACTCGTCGGACAACAGTTCTTGTACTACGGCATAAAGAGCAGCTTGGCGATTCCGGCAACGTTTACCGCGTCGCAGGTTGGAGATTGCAGTATAAACATCTTAAGTAGGACGTTATCATAAAATGGCTAAGCTTCCAGCTAGGTGGGACCTACCAAACAGCAGTAGCACTGCGGGCCAAACAATTGGCGCTTTACTTCTCGAGAACGGTAGCTATCTGCTTCTAGAAGATGGTGTAAGCCACCTTCTGCTCGAAGGCGTTGTGTTCACACCTAAAGCGGCAACGCGATGGGACGTTCTATAGGCCATGGCTGACACAAAAACCACTGGCCTAACGAGTCGGGGTACCCCTGATAGGGCGAACGATATTCTCATGGTCGTCAACGGTTCGTCGAACTACCAATCGACAGTTAATAACGAACTGGGTATTACTGGTGCGCCGGTTGGCACAACGGATTCCCAAACACTTACGAACAAGGTTCTGACGTCACCGACCATATCCGGCCCTACACTCTCTGGAACGATTGCCGGTACATACACCATAGGTGGCACACCAACGTTTCCGGCTACAGTTGTACTAACGAGCGGCAACCAGACTATAAGCGGAACAAAAACCTTCTCCGGCTTAGTGGCGTCAACACCGACACTAACAAACGCAAGTATTACACAGGATTCAGTGGTCGGATTTACTACCGCCAACAACGGCACCGTCTATGGCGTCACAATAACCGGCGGCCAAATCGGTAGCACAGGGTTAGCTACAAATGCAGTACAAGGCAATCAGCTAGCCACAAATGCCATAACGCTTGGGTACGCACAGATAACTAGTAGCTTCGTGCTCAGTGCTTCACAGACAACGCCTACGCAGGTTACGGGCCTGACATCGACGGTAACTATACCTGCAGGAAACAGGAAAGTTAAAATCACAGCCTTCTGCGGGAACTTGGTACCCGCTGGTGGCGTCTGCAATCTGAGTATCTGGGACGGGACAGTAAACAGCGGAACACAGTTAAACTCGGCCAACAGCTGGAGCACCTCTGGCGGTGGAGTAGTAGCTATTGCTGTTGTAACGCCAAGCGCTGGATCAAAGACATATAATGCTGGAACCGTGAACACTGGTTTGAACAACGTAACCGTCACTGCATCAACCACTCAGCCAGCTTTTATACTTGTTGAGGCAATATAATGCTAACGTTTACTGACCAAATCAATCTTTGCAAAGAGATTAGTAATCTTTCTGACGCCACAAGTGTTATCAATTTCAAGCGTGATGTAAACGCTGGCACCGCTCGCTTTTTATCTAAGCTTAGTCGTCCTGTAGATCGCCAGAGTCGTTTTACGGGGTCTGTTGCTAACCAGCAGTACTACCAGTACCCAGAAGATGCTATACGACCTTCACAGGTGATTTATCTGACAGGAACGAACATTTGGATACCACTTATAGAAGTTGGCGACGAAAGAACGTGGCGTCGGATGAACCAATATCCACAAACTAGCTCGCAGCCAACACATTTCTTCGTGAGAGGTGGAGATGAGGTTGGCATCTACCCTATTCCATCTAATACGACGGCAGACGGTATAGAAATGGTCTTCGAACCACGGCACGTGCTTTTAACGGCCGATGACTATACGACCGGTACTTTAGCCATTACAAGCGGCCAAAATACGATTACCGGTACTGGTACTACCTTTACCTCAACAATGGCCAATGGAAGTTACGTTTTACAAGTTACAGATGGGACAGATGGCCGTTATTACAAGGTTAGCGCCTATTCTAGCTCAACGAGTCTAACGATTGAGAACTATTACCAAGGAATCACGACTGTTTCTGCGACATACCGAATTGGTCAAGTCAGCAATATCCCCGAAGAATATCAGGAAGCACCGGTGGACTACGCTATGTATCGTCACCACTTAGGTAAGGGGGAGCTGGAAAAGGCTAACGAGTTCAAATCTCTCTGGGAGGGAAGCCTCGAAGACTGTGAGAGCACGTATGGCATGAGCACGAGTAATCAGATCGTTCTCGACAGCAGGATGCTCGGTGCAATGACGCCTAATCCTCTCTTGGACAGCTATTACAACCAGATTAGGACATAGATGGCCAGCAGAGGGAACGACACTGATTTCGTAGGCCTGCCAAGCTTCATAGGTGGTGAGAGCCAGGACAGTAAGTTCGGCACGAAGTACCAGTACGACTATGGACGTCATATTGACGTCCGCAAAAAGGCGTCTGGTTTTAGCGTTTTGCCAGGTACCTCTAAAGCATCGGGGGGTGTTGTCACTGACCTTGTGCAGGATATGACGCAGATACCTAACGGAAATCGTTACGCCCTTGGCGATAGTGGAAATGTATATTTAGTAAGCACGGCTGGTGTGTGGAGTAAGATTGGTAACATTGGCCAAAACGGTGGTGCCGGTATTCTTTATCGCCCCGACAATGACTGTATCTACATTACGGGCCAGACGAAGATTGCTCGCATTAAATCTGTTAGCACAACACCGTTTTTAGACGTAAACTGGTTTCAGTACGGTATATCTACTGCAACCACCTGCTCCAAGAGTGGAGGTACAGCTACATACACACTCCCACAGACAATAGGTGAGCAAGCTAGTGACATGCGCGCCTTTATAGCTGATATCGAGCCACTCATACGTATAGGTGTAAAACCTACAGTTGCCACCGGTAACTGGACATTGACCTTACACGATGACGCTAATAATCTTCTAGGGTCGGTAACTATTGCTGCTGCGAACCTTGTAGTGGGTCAGATAAACTATTTCACCTTTAACACGCCAGTTCGGCTGTATATATCTGTTAATAACTTTACTTCTAGCTCAAGCGGTGGTCGAACATACCATTTTCACTTAACATCAAGCGTAACAGGTGACAAGGTACAAACCACGACTGCTAATTCACTCGCAGATTGTGATATGGAGCTATGGGCCAATGCATTAGTGCAACCAAACAACGGCCTACACCCAATATATTCATTCGCTCAGTTCACGTTATTTGGCAATGAGAAGTACGTGGCCGCTTACGAACCATTACAGGACCAGCCCACCACATCGGACTTCCAACGTCATCGTCTAACGTTTCCGTCAGGTTACGAGACGAACGGAATTGCCCAATTAGATTTGTACGCTGCCATAACAGCTGAGCAACGCTCTACGAACACTACACAAGACTACCAGAGTGGCAAGATGTTCCTGTGGGATGCTATTCAGACGACATATAACCGTTACTACGATATTCCTGAGGGGAGCCCAGAAGGTATATTCAGCCACAAGAACGTCATATCGTTTATAGCTGGTGGGGCGCTCTATCAGTCTAGTGGTGGCCAGCCTATCAAAGTTAGGACGATACGCAACACAGACAGCGAATTCTCCAACATAGCCGACTCTACCCACCTCTACCCACACATGATGACCGTACGTCGAGGTATCTTGCTTATAGGGTATCCGAGTTTCACTACTAATCAACTTCTTGAACATGCCGTGTATGGGTATGGAACGCGGTCAAGCCAGTACCCACTCAGCTGGACCACAAGTTATACCATGTCGACGGGTAGCATTTTGAACAATGGTACGAACAATCTGCGCTTAGGCATGGTTAAGAACAATGGTGACACCCTATACATATCATGGCGTGATGACAGTACAGGTACCGCGACATACGGCGTTGACGTGGTAAACAATAGCTCCGCACCAGCAAGCGATTTCCAAGTGCATATGCTACATTTCGACCAAGACGCGCCGTATAAGGAGAAACTGGCTAAGAAGGCGCTCGCCGTCTTCGACACCCTCCCTGACGATAAAAGTGTGTCACTACGTATGTGGTATCGTTTAAACAATGGAAGTCGCGTTTATTCTACTGATGATGGTACCCCTTATGTTACTTCTGGCAATGTTGTACAGATAAAAATTCCCCAACAATTTATAGATATGCAAATAGGTTTGGAGGGCACTATAACAGGTACGATTAGTCCCTTCTGTCACGGTATATACTTAGCCTTCGATCCAGAGACATTACGTAACGAGGTGAGCCAGTAATGGCAGAATTCTCTACACTTAAGCCTAATGAGTCTATCCCGTCTTCACCCGGTGTTGCTGCTGATGACGCTTTAGGCCTCACTAATCCTGACAGTATGCTAGCCGGTCAGCTGCGTGGTACACAGAACGTGGGTAGTGGTGGTACGCAGATAGACGCCGCAAACAACCGTATTGTGTTGGCCAACAACTCAGCGGTTACTAACGCCTCGGTTGGCGCAGGCATAGCCCTAGATGGCAACTCAAGCACGATTACCATTACTAACTCAGATGGTGCCAAGGTCGGCATGGGTCTTATACCTGGTTCGACGACTGACTTTGGGTTCTTCGTAGTCGACTCGAATGGAAACCTTGTTAGCAAGATCGTCGGCCCGACAATGTACGCCTACGACATCGCTAACGGTAAGGTGAACGTTATGCAGCTGCTGAAACTGCCGGATGGAAGTTACGGTTTTGCAGTAGCTAACACTGGACAAAATGTGTCCGCTGGCTTCTCATGATAACCAACCCTGGGGCTTTACACCTCGCTGTACCTGTGAACAGGATTGACCAGATCATCGGAGTACATACCGGGGCGTTTATTATTAGCGCTCCAACCGCAGCGCCCGGTGGTTCACCAACCAATGCATCAGACAGCTTCACCACAGGTTTTGGAGACACCTGTTTGTTCCAGGGCATATTCTCTGTGGACGGAGGAGCGAGTTGGAATGATTTTGGGTCTTATAAACCTAATCTGACAACTCCCGCTCAACCAGTACTACAGACAGTCACGTGCAGGGGATGGGTAACTCCAGCTGGAGTGTTTACCGCTTACGCTGAGAATAACTACGATCTAGTCCATGGATCTGGTGTATCGTACGTAGTCCAATACAAGGTTGCGTTTCTGGCCAAGGACGATCAGGGCGCCATTACTCCACTCCCCAGAAGCGAGATTCTCAATTACAGTTCTTCCTTTAACTACCAGAAGATATACATAGGCAGTTCGTTTGCCAATGGTGGTGGCGCGACGACTATAGCGCATAACCTTGGTTACGTACCGAAGGTAAGGGCCTGGATAACGTCCTCTAGATCATCACCATTTCCAGCCAATAGCCTCTTGTCTTACGATTGGCCTGGTGGATCTAACTTTAACATCAAGGTTAACAGCACTAATGCTGTCTTCGACAGCATTAGTGGGTATGGTACCGCAAATATACTATATAGGATATATTTGGATAGCTAGATGATCATACCGAGTAAGCTTGCAGCAGCTAGTACCTTGGGAGGATTTAAAAACTATTTGTCAAGTAGTTTTTCAGTTAACGTGCCGACACAGAACGTTAATGCGGGTAACTTTATATCATTTACGGCGTCTACAGCGCTATCTAACACTAATTCCATATCTCAAGTTCAGATACAATATAATGGTCTGTCTACTGACTACTACATTATGAACGGGTCTGTGACTACTGTCTGGTCAGCTGGTGCCCTACAAGTGCAATCCTACTACTCCTTCACCCCCACAACCCTCTCCGTCTTCACTGTCCTGGTGAACCAGAGTGGGGGGGTGTTGAATGTACCCAACATCACCATAAACTGCCGGGGATTCTTGTTCTTAGCGCCGTTCTAGTAGCGAGGCTCGCTGAATAGACTGCAGCTGCCTTGATAATCAAAATAGTGGTAACCAATGGTCACACCGTCGCTACTGTGGAATGGATCAGTGTACTCTATCATGACAGGTGAAGTGAACAGCTTGTCGTAATCGTCGTAGTTATACCCCTCGGAGCCCAACATTTTGTTCACACAAATGAACTGTGCAGCGAGTTGGTCACCTGTTATTCCGTGGGATATTGCCAGGTTTGTTACATAATCTTTTAACTTTTGCTTGTTTTGGTCGGGTGTAGGTGCGGACGGGGCAGTCTGTTGTGCCTCTACAGGCGTCACAGGAGCCGCAGGAACCGTTTCAATGGGTTTTGACGTAGTTAGTGGGGTTTCACTAGTATCGGGCGTTGTAGAGGCTGATTTTACGTCAGAAGCGACTTTTGATGTCGACTTATGCGTATTAGTCGCAAAAACTGCGCCTGTCCCCAGTGAGAGGACTGTGAAAACGGTAATAATTAGGTAAATCCGTCTCATTTGTATCTATGATAGTATAAAAAATATAGGTTGTCAATAGCAAGTTGTGTCTGTGAACTGGTTCTTTATCCCGTACGAATATGACGAGCAATAGCTTGGTGCCCTCTGCACCTGTGGGACAGAAGTTACAGAAGAACAGTTCACATAGATGTGGAATGGGTCGTAAGTTGGGCAGTTCCCCGTATACGTTGTTTCTGGGCCCCTATTACTGCCCTTTAAATACCCGAGCTTGAATCCAGCATTTTCTCCAGCGCTATATGCCGATTTATAGATGTAGTATTTCGTTGTATAGAATGTTCCCGCGATCGTCGCCACCAAAACGAAAGTCGTGATTACGAAAAAGATTTTCTTCATTATTGTATAATATACCACTTAACAGATGACGAAGATTATTTGACAACTGCTTCTACCAACCTTTGTTTTGCTTCACCTCTGTTACGGACGTCGTAGAATCAGCATTGTGCGACATAACTACTTCAAATTACGGCTTTTCATGACATTGTCGCACAGTTTTACAAAGGCGTGGCCTGGATTGTTTGACTTACGTAAACAGTAGTCCAGGAGCTCTTCTATGTCTTTTTCACTCAGTTTTTGAACTATGAGCGCTACGAAACGGTGATCTAATGTGGAATCGTGTAGTTTTCTCTGTAACCTTTCAGTCTGTACCTCGATAATCGATTGAGCTAACGCAGCTTCCTTGATCATCGATTGTTTAGAGAGTGGGTGATTGCTGAAGTCCACTTGCTTTCTCTTTCTACCCGTGCTAGGATGAAGACATCTCTGTAGACATCCCCAAGGTAACACTTGGGGTTTTCTTTACACTTTTTATGCAACTGACGGATAGCACGTGTACTTAGGGCTCTCCGTGGGCTAGTCTGATTCTCTGTAGACTATACTTGCCTACATTTAATCACAAGTTAACGCACTGAACAAGTATTTTACCCCTGCAATCCTACTACTCCTTCACCCCCACAACCCTCTCCGTCTTCACTGTCCTGGTGAACCAGAGTGGGGGGGTGTTGGGGATTCTGTGGATAGCTAGTATAGTATGGATTATGACCCCTACAGCAAATCTTCCATCTGCTCAGGATGCCCTCACTACGCTCAACAGTTTCCAGCAACCAGACTCTGGGAGCCTCTTGTCCGCTGCTCAGCAAAAATATGGCGTTCAGGGCTTGCAAGACCGTGTTAACACCTACAAGACACTCACCAATAACCTAACTGGTGCTATATCTGCAGTAGACCCATCTGTCACCGGCCGTACGGCCGGTAGCCTTGTTACCGAAGGTCAACGCAGCGCGTTGGTTGATCGCGAGCGAACACCACTAGTCGGTCAGTTAGGCACGGCTCAACAGGGTGAGTCCGAGGCCAACAACGACTTAGGCAAAGCCGAAACCGATGTCAATAACGAGGTATCCTCTCAGAAACAGGATGCCCAGAATAAGTACAATCAGCTACTCCAAACCTACCAAATTGCTAACGAGCGCGAACAGAGCGCCGCCCAAGAAGCAGCGGACGCAGCGAAGCAGAAAGAGGCTATACGCGAGTTTGATGTTGGACAGGCTAATGATCTTGCCAAATCAGCCGCGGGCCGGGCAGCATCTGCTCCTAACCCAGCTGCTGGTTACAGCGTCAAACAGCTTACTAGCGGTAACAAGGCGTATACAGGACCGAATGGGCAGACTAACTTGTATCAGTATGCGTCGGCGATCGCAGGGGGTGATCCAAACGGCACTTATAATGAGATTTTGGGCCAACTTAAGACGGGTTCACCAACTGATAAGGCAGCTTTCAACAAGGTTGCGAAGATGTCAATGCCCGACGCAATCAATTACCTCAAAACGCATAATAGCTACATTTTTGATTAACTATGCCGACGTACGACCCATTCAATATCCGTGGTGGCACAACTGCCACAGCTACAAAGGGCAGTACCAGCTCGAACTTTATTGGGGGCACCCCAAAGTCTAATGTAGGCCGCACCTATGATCCATTTGGTATAAACCAAAGCACTTTGCATACACCAACTGCTTCAGCGACTAATAATAGCAGTCCAAAAAATCAAAATAATAAACCAGCAGGCTCGAGCCTATTCAGCAAAGTAAAGAACGTCGTTAAAGGGGCGGCTAGTGACGCCAAGACAACACTTGTAGATAAGCCTCTTAACACGTTAGCAGCTGGGGCTAGTGGCGTTATTGGTCTGGGTGAGGCTGGCGTACAGGCCGCCACGGGCAACAAGAAGGGCGCGAAGACAACGCTAACCGCCACACAGGAAGCGGCGAATCAATTCCTTGATAAGGGCGTAGGAGGTAAAGGGGGTTTTCTTAATTCCAAACAAGCCGCCTCTAGAGGAACCGGCGGTAAGGGTTACGTAAATGACTTTGTAAAACCAACTGCTCAAGGGGCGACTGATGTTTTGCCCTATGTCTTTCCAGCTGGTAAGGCAGCAAAGGGTGCAAGTCTGCTGGTCAGAGCTGGTAAGTCTGCTGCGAGTAATGCCCTAGTAAGCGGTGGAACTACTGCCGCCAATGAAGCAATCCAGGGTAATATAACTAAGGATGGTGGTAAAGAAATCGCAAAAAGCGTTGCATTAGGTGCCGCTCTTGGTGCTGGTGGATCTTTATTACATGGCGCAGCTAAAGAAGGCGTAGCACGCGTAAGCACTAAAGAGGCAAGCTCAGCGCTTAACAACGCCAAGACAAACACACTGCTGAACGCCGCAGATAAGAGTACCGAACCTGCTACTGTTTATAATCCGTCTAACCCAAAGGTGAAAGAGCTTGTGGAAGCTCGTCAAAATGAAGCTCAATCCCAGGCCGCACCCGACCAGGCTGCCGACAAACAGAGGGCAGACGCTGTGGCGACTGCTGAAAAGAACCAGGAACAAGGTAAAAAGGTAGATCGCCAGATTGAGCTCATCCAGGCAAAGGGTAAAGACAGTGAGACGGGATTAAGCAATGTTGATAAGACCAAACTGAACCACTTACAAGAGGATAAGCAACAGCTGGAAGACAATACCAAGCAGACTCTTGCCGCGACAGTGACACCTACTGAGCAAGCCGCTAGCCCTATCGAACACGTCGCCACTCCCGTACCTGATTCTTCCATTCCGAAAGAGGCACCTGAACCACAGCCACAACAGGATAGAGGAGTTAGTAAAGTTGCTCAGTCTGTTCAAGAAAAAGCAGTTGCACGAGGACTCAAGAATGACTTCGGCGGTCCAGGTGGATATGACAAGGTGACGATCGCCGACCAGGCGGCTAAAGCCACGAAGGTCGCCAATGACCGCCCACTACTAGATAGCATTATAAACGGTGATAAACCATTACCCGATGGCCTTCGTGCTACTGCTCTTATTAAAGCTGTTGAAGAACACCCTGTACTTGGGAAAGATCCAGAGCTTATTAATCGCTTGTCCCAAGCCGAACATTTAACTGGCGAATCTAGCCGGTCGGCACAAGAGTTACGATTGGCGGCTGAACGCTCACCTACAAGTCCTGTAGAGGCGGTGAGACAAGTACGACAGGCTAGAGCTGAGGCTGTTGAACGCAAGACTGGGAAGAGTGTAAGTAAAGCGACGAGCGACGAGCTTAAGGCCATCCGAGCTGCTAAAGCGACTGTTCCAAAGCCAACTAAAGAGACATTCGCGAGCTTCGTCGATTCATTGCGCTGCTAGTTTATTGATAGGCTATAGTGTATGATACAATTATGGAATTCATGCCAAAGGGCGTAAAAGGTTTTCAAAAAGGGCATCCTGTCCCTGAATCTGTTAGAAGGAGAGTTTCGGAAAGTCGAAAAGGTCATAAACAGTCGCCAGAGACGATAGCCAAAAGAGTCGCTAAGCTAAAAGGCAAAACTGGCCACGTGTGGACTGATGAACAACGTAAGGCGGCAAGATTGAGGGTCTTGGGTAGTAAACAGTCCCCTGAACTTATCGCTAAGCGTTTTGCGAGCAGAAGAGGTTACAGGCATTCAGAGGAAACAAGAAGTAGAATTGCTGAATCCCAGAAAGAAGAACGGTCTGCTCAATGGAAAGGTGATAAAGTTGGTTATCATGGTTTACATAGTTGGGTTTACAGGAAACTAGGTAGAGCCGAAATCTGTAGCAACTGTGACTCTACGATAAATGTCGAATGGTCTAACGTAAGCCACAGTTATAAAAGAGACGTTAATGATTGGCAACAACTATGTGCCAGATGTCATAGGGCTTATGATAAAGGGAGAAATGACATAAGACTTCTTTTTGGTGTAGTCTAAGATTATGCCCGCAGGGATTTGCCTTCCACCTAAAGTAGTCGATTCGTTCAAGCAAGCGCTTGTGAGCGGCAAGATAGTGCCCGAGAAGCTAGCTCAGATGACTAGCGAAGAGCGCCACAAATTGTTTAGTGATATCGTTGGTGAGGGGAATGCCCGATTTGTAAACTCAACTTTTGAAGCAAAAACCTTACTTAAGGACCAGCAGGCCGGGTATTTAAGATGGGCCAAGAAACTTGTAGGTGTAACGCCCGAAGTAAAACGCGATCTGATTACCCGCATCGGCAAACTTGACCATGTACTTAGCCCATCTGAAGAACGTAGCTTTTTGAAAGATTTGGCGGCCACAAAACTTGGTGTAGATGTTACTGCTGAAGAGGCGGCACATATTACCCAGCTAAGTAATAAACTCAAAGATCTGGCGGCTAAACAGAGATCCGATGGTACCTTTCCAACTGAGTCAGACCGTATGGCTTATGGTCGTGCTAAAGTGGGGTTCGGGTCACACTTGGCCGAGCTCAAGAACAATGCTAATAAACTGTCCATTAGTGAACAAGCTGCTCACCCGCTACGCGCCGCATCCAAAGTGGCAGGTCTCGCTAAATCGTTGAAGGCGAGCCTCGATAACTCTGCTGTATTCCGCCAAGGTTGGAAGACAATAGCAACAAATCCTTATATATGGCAAAAGAACGCTCGAAAATCATTTATAGACATTGCGAAACAGCTTGGCGGCAAAGACACCCTAAAGGAGGTACAGGCAGATATTGTCTCGCGTCCTAACTTTGACAAATACGAGAAAATGAAGCTGGCCGTTGGCAACGTAGAAGAGGAGTTCCCAAGTGGGCTACCTGAAAAAGTACCGGTACTCGGTCGGGCCTACAAGGCCTCTGAAGGGGCGTACACTGGATTTCTTTACCGCCAACGTGCTGATGTAGCTGATAAGATGCTCCAGATGGCCGAGAAGTCTGGGGTTGACATCACCGACAAGAAAGAGCTCGAAGCAATCGGTAAGCTGGTAAACTCCCTAACAGGCCGGGGAAACCTCGGCAGGCTTGAGGGAACAGCAGCGGATAGTTTAAACAACGTATTCTTCTCGGCTCGGTTTCTTAAAAGCAACATCGACACAATAACTGCTCACTCGTTCCAAAAGGGTGTTACACCATTCGTTCGTAAGCAAGCGGCACAGAACCTTGTTAAGATTGTTATGCTGAGTGCCGGTGTTATGGCAATAGCCAACTGGTTAAAACCTGGAAGCGCCGAACTAGATCCGCGGAGTAGTAACTTCGGCAAGGTAAAGGTTGGCCACACCACGTTTGACGTCACTGGTGGTATGGGATCAATAGCCACACTGGCTGCACGCATTCTTAAACAATCGAGCAAGAGTTCAACAACTGGAATCGTAAGTAAGCTCAACTCCGGATACGGGTCACAGACTGGCCTTGATGTCCTGAATAGCTTCTTTGACAATAAACTCTCTCCAGCAGCATCAATCGTTAAAGATCTAATCAAGCAACAGGACTTCAACGGTAATAAGCCAACCCTTAAAGGCGAGGCTAGTAACTTATTTACACCGCTACCCGTTACTAATGTTGCGGGTAATAACGATCCCCATAGCGCTAATAAGCTACTCATTTCCATAGCTGATGGTCTTGGTATAGCCGCAAGTACCACGAGTCCACAACGTAGTGCTGACCAGAACTTGGCTAATAGTAAGACTCAACAGGCCTTCAAGAAGGCAGTCGGTGACGTCAGCTTTAAACAGGCAAATGCTGACTATAACACCGAACTAAACGATTGGATGGCAGCACACCAGCAAGATCTCAATGCGTTGCCTCAGGACGAGCAGCAATCGACACTCACTGCGGTTAAAGGAAAGATTCAAGATAAAGTATATAAACAGTATAACTTTAAGCCACCTAAGCCACAGAAAGCTTCCGGTACCAAGAAGAGTTTACTGAGCTCAATACGGTAGTGCTATACTGCAAGCATAATCATATAACGAGGAACTCACTATGAACTCCAGTACTCTCGCCTCAGCTAAGAAAGCAGCGGCCCCAATCGTCGCCAAGAAGACCAAGAAAAAGGGTGACGTCGGTAAGAAGAATAATGGTACAACGACTGGTTTCGCAGCTGTTGCTAAAAAGGGCGCAGCCGAATACGGTAGCAAAGCAGCCGGCGACAAAGTAGCGGGTGCCGTATATGCCAAGATGAAGGCCTCAGGAAAGCTATAGACCGTGGACTTCTCAGCTTTCCTCTCCCAATGGATAGGTGGCCGAGTAGCTGATCCGTCGCTAGGTAGTAAGGGCATACCACAAGATAAATGGTATGAGAACGTCTCTCTAGTCAAAGACTATATTAGACGTTGCGTTGGTGTCGAACCCAACCAAGGCGAAACGGCCGAGCTGTACTGGACTAATACGACCGATCTACTCCTATCAAGGTTCCAAAAGTTCGTCACAAACGACGTCATGGAAAGCGACATCGTTATCATGCTCAGGGCGAGTGGTTACCACATAGGTCTTGGGACGGGACGCCAGAATACAATTCAGTTTGAGATTGTTGAGCAGGACGGCGAGAACCCAGACGGCACGGGACTCAATGACAACGCTGTACGCTACCGCTGGGTACGGAAGGCGAAGATCGTTGGCGTGCTACGTCCCATCAACAAACTTAAACATTATGAATACTCCTTTCCGTCTGCGGCCCTTAAGGTGCCGCTGCGCACACAGAAGTACTTTGTGCGTGGGTCTGTGCCGAGATTTTCTGCACCGCGTGACGCCAGCCAACATAAGAATGCTAAAGGTGTGCTAACGACCGGGAATTACTATGTCTTCAAGAGACTGGATGGGATGGTTAATATCAGCAAGATACAGAACGAGCCAGGGTTTTGGGTTAATCCTGCAGATAACAAAGAATATGCTACTATAAGCATATGAGCTATGAAATCGGCACCCATATCACCTTTAAGACGTCACCGGCGGAAAGTATAAGAACATATCTCCGCGAGGTTGGCGAACATATCATATTTGTAGTAGATCGGTCCAGCGATGCCACAACCACCACAGTTACAGCGTACTAGTGAAAATATAGGCGAAGAGTTAAACGCAATTAGGACCGGAAAGTCACGCGGGAAGTACAAAGCTCTCGACGCACTGTTATCGCCACCATATTCGTCCGACAGCTTACTTACCGTTGACTATGCACACACGATCTGTACTCCTGAATGCCCGAACAGACGCATGATACAGGATGTAACGCCGCCTACCGGTGAGCGTTTAGCTGTCGTCGAGCATCGCGTTAATGAGATAGACAAGGAATTTGACCGCCATCGGGAAGAGTCGATTAGGGCTAGCGCCCTATACGCTACAAAGGAAGAACTTTCTGCGGTTAAAGAACACGTTAGCAAACTTGATACACAGAGTACACTGAAGTCACTGGCGCTTATCTTCACCATTATTGGATTCCTTATATCCATGTCCTACAACATCGTGAATATTTATAAAGTGCTACACTTATGACCGTTTCACTAGTTGACCTGTATCATCAGTATCAAGGGACAGCTATACCTAGCTTTGATGGAAACCAAAAAAACAACGGACAGTGCGTTCAGTGGGCCCTCATGGTCCGCACCAAACGGGACGGTCTTCCGGTACGTTACGGGAACGCTATAGACTGGTGGACTAATCGCGGAAGCGATGTAGATCACTATGACTACATACCCCACGCTTTTGGTATATATCCAAAAACCGGTGACTATGTGGTGTGGGGTGCTGGCGTAGGATCACAGTTCGGCCATATTGACATTTGCGCCTTTGATGGCAACCCGGTTGGCTTTCTGGGATATGACTCAAATTGGCTAGATATTCCAAAACTCACCACTGTTCAACACGATTATTCATTAGGCATTTTGGGCTACATAAGATTAAAGGGGCAAGATATGTTCAACGAAGGAGACAGAGTTAACTTCAACAGCCGCGAGTATGGCCAGGACTTGGGGCTACATAAAGAGCTTGTGAGCCAACAGCTTTCCTACAAGGACGCAGTTGCAGCCGCCTGGAGCTCGTCTGAGTGGCGAGACAACGCAAGAGTAAATAAAGGTGACGTTGTAAACTACTTCCGTGCTCTAGTAGGCGTTGAGCCTGTAGACGCTGACTACGCGTTCCATGTTGGGCTAACGCATAAGCAGAGCGTCTATAATCTATTAGGGCGCGGAGACGTACAGAAACGGCTTGCGGCTGCAACTGGTGGCGATCCGAAGCTTATCGCCCTAGCGCAGGCATTAAAAGAATACCTGGGGAGTTAATATGTAACACCTCATGCCCATATCACAGACAACTTATTCCATATAACAAACTTTACAAGGAGAACAGTATGAACGACTATGTAACCAGTCTGATCCGAACGTATGTACCGGTCGCAGTAGGTGCTTTGGCAGCATGGTTAGAGCAAAAAGGCCTAAACCTTGACCCGAGCGCTACGGCAGGCCTTATGACCTTCCTAACGGCCCTTTCCACTGCTGTGTACTACTTAGTAGTGCGTTTGTTAGAGAAATACGCCTCACCGCGTTTTGGCTGGCTGCTTGGTTGGGCAAAATCGCCGACATATCCTGCTCCTACTAAGCAGTAGGAGCCAAGCATACCCCATATAGAGAAACCCCCTGTGCATTACCTGACGCAGGGGGTTTTCTAAACAAAGGGTTAAGAGGTATCGAGGACCAATTAACCTGGGGTGTAGTATACCGTTTTTTAATCTAAATGTCCAGGGTGTGCTATACTGCTTATGCATCATAAATGGGAGTCTTGTATGCGCAAAGTTACTATTAGTGTTCATAGGCGCACTGCGTCTAAAATCACTGTGAATGTACACAAGCCTAGTTATTTGGATTATATTCAATATTAGGGTATTATCTAAGGGCAGGACTCCCAAGCCTTGCTCTTAGATTGAGAACAGCTCAGCCGCATCCTGGGCTGTTTTCTTTTTATTGTGGTTGTGCTACAATGCCAACAGTCTTAGATCAGTAGTCAAACTATCTAAGGAAGTCGTGTAGCTTAAGATAGGCGCAAAAATAATCCAGTAAAAAAAGTAACGCCCCCTATGTGGTAGGAGGCGTTGAGATCAGTAGTCTCTTATATCCTACCATTCGGGGTTTGAAAGGTCAAGCCTGATGTCAACAGAATCTCTCAGTGAAACAGTTAAACATTACAGTGACAGTAATTTAAACATTAAAAACTACAGTGACAGTAAACACAGTAATATCACTGTAACAGACGTTTTTAAAAACTTAGTAGACGTAATCCCTAATGACGATTATATGCCTTACTACGTAAGTCGATTTAAACAACTAGGTTATACTAGATTTATGGAATTAGTCAACAAGGCTCGAAAGTCTGGGAATGATCCACAACGCTTGTTTTTTTGGATGCTTAAGAACAATGAGTTAGTGAGATGATAGACGAGATTATATCCCCAAGCTACATGGTGGGTGGTTGTGTTAGGGACGTACTTTTAGGTCGTGAACCCAAAGACTGGGATTTTGCCACGCCCCTGTTGCCAGATGAAGTGGAGGCAAAAGTACGGGCATCAGGTCGGAAAGCTCATATCACTGGCAAACGTTTCGGCACCATTGGCTTTAAGTTTGAAGATAAATTTGTCGAGGTGACCACTTTTAGGCACGAAAAATATGGTAAAACGCGTAAGCCAGAAGTTCAATTCGTTACTTCGATTAATGACGATCTTGCACGACGTGATTTTACTATTAACGCTATTGCCAAGAGAGGCACAAAGATCATTGATCCATTTAATGGACGTGAAGATTTACAAATGGGGCTTATCAAGACAGTCGGTAAGCCTACAGAACGATTCAATGAAGACCCGTTACGTATGCTTAGGGCGGTTCGGTTTCAGGCACAGCTTGGGTTTATTATTGAAGAATATACGCTCGCCTCGATAAACAAGAATGCACATAAGATTCTGAGCATCAGTCGCGAACGGTGGATGCAAGAACTTGATAAGCTGCTTGTCGCAGATTACGTGGTTCTAGCTCTTCACACACTATTCGCCACAGATCTTATCAAGTTTTTGTTACCCGAACTCCGTATCCAGATCGGGTATGATCAGAATAGTGATTGGCACGAATATAGTTTAGCTGAACACACTATAAAGACTATTGGGGCTACTCCCGCTAGTACCACTTTACGTTGGGCCGCCCTATTGCACGATATAGGTAAACCTTTCGTACGTACTGATAATAAGCGTGGAAGTAGCAACTACGTGTTCCACGATGTTGTTGGTGCTGAAATGATTTACGGTATTGGAAAGAGGCTTAAATGGTCCAATGAACGCTTACAGATGATGCAAGAGCTTGTCAGAAACCACCTAAGCGATGACAGCCCATTGCGTAATGCCGACAATTCAAGTAAACGTTTAGGAATAAAATTATGACCCATCCCCAAATCCTAGAGAAGGCAATACAAAAGGCTATTGATGGTGGATGGCGCTATGATTTGGGCAACGGGTGGGCAAGTTTTGGCGATCATGACTTCCGAGCACCCGTGGTAAACAACGACGGTGACATTGAACAGTATGATGGCGACGGCCACTGGATAACCCTTCCGAAAGAGTCCTTCATCTTCAACCACGAGTTTGCTAAGGCGCTGTGGGGCGATAACGTGTACTACACCACCTATCAAAACACGTGGGGAGGTAGGACAACTAAAGACGACCCTAATGCCATCAAAGGACATGCTAATGGATTACCTAAGTGGCAATATAGGCTTCAGCAGATGGTAATCGCCGACGATCCTGTCGCCTATTTGGGGGAGCATATATGATCGACAAAATCTTCTATAAAACCAAAGAAGTGGCAGACAGCCCTTGACAAAACCCCTCCCGCAGACTACACTGAGAGTACCATCTAAACAAAGGGTAAAATATGTATCAATCAGAGGAAAGGTTAACCGTAAGCGTATGAAGACTTACTTCGACACTTATATCAAACCGTTGAACGATGAGCTCCGTGTTCTCATTGCCGTCAGTGAAAAGGGCAATGTAGTTAGGAGGGTACGGGGATGAGTCTTCTACAACCCGCTTCAAACCAAACTGCCTACCTAAAAGCCGGTATTCTCGGTTTCCAAGGTTCTGGTAAAACATACACTGCCTCACGCTTAGCAACTGGCTTAGCTAAGATGAGTGGTAAGGCAAAACCAAGAGTCGCCTTCTTCGATACGGAAAAAGGTTCAGATTTTCTCGTCAAGTATTTCAATGACCAAGGTATACAATTCGATGTTGTCAAGTCACGCGCATTCTCGGACCTTTTAGAGTTCATTAAAGAGGTGCAACAAGAGCAGTATGACGTGGCCATCATCGACTCAGTGTCACATATCTGGCGAGATCTTACAGAGAGTTACCAGAACAAACTCCGACGTCAGAATGGCCTACTATTCCAGGACTGGTCCAAAGTGAAAGGTGAGTGGCGACGCTTTACCGATGCATTCATCAACAGCAACATTCACATGATCGTTCTAGGACGCGCTGGCTATGAGTACGACTTCGATACCGATGAATCTGGCAAAAAAGAGCTCATTAAGACCGGAACCAAGATGAAGGCAGAGGGTGAGTTCGGTTATGAATCAGACATCTTGCTGGAGATGGAGCGCATCAAGGACGGTAAGAAAACGATTAATCGTTGCTACGTCCTGAAGGACCGAACCGACACTATTGACGGCAAACAGATCGACTTCCCGAAGTTCGAAGACTTTAAAACAGTCATTGACTACCTGAATATCGGTGGTGAACACAAAGGCATAGATGTTGACCGCAATTCTGAGGATATGTTTGACGATCCAGACAAGTCCTATGCCAAAGAGCGTGAGATGCGTGAGATTGCCCTAGAAGAGCTGCAACAGGAGCTTGTGCTCAATGACCTTGCTGGAACGTCTTCGGCCACTCAGAAGCGTCGTGTGGAGCTCTTAATGGAAGTATTTGGGACATCTAGCAAAGCAGCAATCGAGGGGATGAGGTCACAACAGATTCGGGACGGCATTATGCAGATTCGGTCGATACTTGGAGAAGAGAGATCTAGAGAATTAACAAACCAGACTTCGTAAGCAAAACATTAATTCTTATACAGGGAAAACACTATGGCAAAACTAGAAACAATTGAACTAAATGGCAAGACCTATCGTGAGGTTGACCCCACCGCGACCGATATTCAACCAGCGGTCGATACCGACCACATTATCGTCATTGCGCAAAGAGGTTGGATTTTTGAAGGACACAAAGACAAGTCCGTTACTGATAAGATTCAGCTCCTGAATGCTAATGTAGTACGCTCGTGGTCAAACGGTAAAGGTATTGGTGGTTTGTGTAGTAAGGGTAACAAGTCTGATTACAAGCTCGATCCTGTTGGTGCCGTATCATTCCCGAATGAGGGCATAATTGCCGTAATCGATATTACGGAGTGGTAGATGAGCTACGTTCGAAACGCTAACACAGCAGACGAAGCTCAACCGATAACACTGCATCCAGCCGGCAACGGCTACGGCAACGGCTACGGCGACGGCTACGGCGACGGCTACGGCGACGGCTACGGCGACGGCTACGGCTACGGCTACGGCGACGGCTACGGCGACGGCTACGGCAACGGCTACGGCGACGGCTACGGCGACGGCGACGGCAACGGCTACGGCGACGGCTACGGCGACGGCTACGGCTACGGCGACGGCGGAATTCTGTAGTTATGAGGTGGAATCTCCGAAGATCTATCCTGGGAAAATCTATATACACAGCGGGGAATAAGACTGGCTACCAGATTAGTCCGAACGATATCTTCACGATTGTCTATAACTTCCAGGATATGACGTTCAGAGTAATACTCAGGAGAAACGATGGCGCAGAATAGAGCACAGAAGAAGCTAAACGTAGAGCACTACGTTCCAGCTCTCGAAGGTTTCGCAATAGATAATGACGTGGATCTGCAAGTATTCGGTGATGCAGGTATCCACTGGAGGTTATCAGGTGGGTGTGTCCTAGACTGTTGGCCTACTACCGGAAGATTCTGGATAAAAGAGTTACCACTTATCCGTTCAACGTCACACGTCATCGAACGCAAGGGCAAGCTGCCCTGGGACTATATGGAACTAGATAAGTTTTTGAGGAGACTATTTCTATGAGCACTGCGGAAGAGTTCTTAAGTGACCTTGTGAGAGATGTACTATCTGTAGCACCAATGGACCGCCAAAAGATCGTTAGAGGATACGCTAGACACCTCGAGGCGAGAGAAGTGTCGTGGGGGAAGCGCGCTAATGTATAAAAGATGGAAACAGTATCCAATAAAGAGATCTGTTCAGCTAAAACAAGAGACATTCGCTGACCTACTTGAAGCGGCTGACTCGAAAGGGATGAAGTACGGCACACTTATGAGAAAAATAATCGAGGAATGGTTAGAAAGGGGTGATGGGTAGAGATTATGACGAAGACTAGGTTATTCATCAGGCACTACGAGTACCCTCTCTTGTACACCTTAGTATGGCTACCATTAACAGTTGTTATTGTGCGGATGATATGGGGGAAAGTATGACACCTACTTACCAGCAACGACTAGAAGCGATTCTACGCGGTATGCGCTTTAGCACTAATTTTGATAGCGTCTTAGAGAAGACTGCCGCTGACGACAAGGTGTACGCAGAGACGGTAGCTGCTATTAATGCACTGAATGTGGACACCTCGAGGCACATTTGCACTCTGCCCCTCAACATCGTCAACATATCCCGTAAAGACCTCGGTACTCCTACAGATCGAGTAGTCATAACCGATGAACAGGGCAATAAATACGTAAAAGTAAGTAAATTGAACACTGTTGATGCAGTTGTTCGGAAGGTGTTGGAGGAGATATGATACAAATTAACAAAAAACTCTATAGCTGGGCCTCTATCATTGAGCCGAACACTGAAGCACAGGCCATCACGACAAGTAGTATGCCTTTCATATGGCATCACTATGCGTTAATGCCCGATGCTCATCTAGGTGCAGGAGCGACGGTCGGTTCGGTAATACCTACATTAGGAGCTATCATGCCTGCCGCCGTAGGTGTAGATATTGGTTGTGGAATGATAGCCATAAAAACCCAATTTACTAAAGAAGATTTAATACTTAGAGATTTAAAGACGCTACGCGAAAGCATCGAACGTTCCATCCCCCTATCCGCAGGTGCATACAATCTTGACATAAAAGAGACCGCTAAGTCTAAGATCACCGAGTTGGAGGCAAAGGCGGGCGACAGACTTAAATTCTACGATGGTTTCAAGAACGACTGGCGCGTACAACTTGGAACGTTGGGATCGGGCAATCATTTTATTGAGGTAAGTCTTGACGAGAAAGATAGCGTATGGCTGTTTCTACACTCTGGCAGTCGAGGTATAGGCAACAAGATAGCCACATATCATATCAAAATCGCCCAGGATTTGTGCAAACGTTGGTTCATACCACTACCTGACCCAGATTTAGCTTATCTTATAGACGGGACGAAAGAGTTTGGTAATTATATAACTGATCTGAATTGGGCCCAGCTCTTCGCGTTGCTTAATCGCGAAGAGATGATGGATAGACTTATTAACGATTTTGAGCATTGGATCGGTAGAAAAACTGAAGAACAAGAGAGGATCAATTGTCACCACAACTTCACGCTCAAAGAGCATCATTTCGGCAAAGATGTGTGGTTAAGCCGTAAGGGTGCTATACAGGCAGATGCTGGGCGGCTGGGGCTTATTCCTGGGTCCATGGGTACTGCTAGTTACGTCGTGGAAGGTTTGGGTAATCATCTGGCATTTGATAGTTCTCCGCATGGAGCAGGACGCGTTTATTCACGTTCTGTAGCACGCAGAAAGTTCACCTTTGATGATTTAGAAACGGCGATGGAAGGGATTGAGTACCGCAAAACAGATGCATTTCTTGACGAAATACCAGCGGCTTATAAGGATATCGACCAGGTGATGGAAGATGCAAAGGATTTGGTGAAGGTCAAACACACATTACACCAAATATTGAACGTAAAGGGGGATTAGTATGACAACCCCA